>Ga0123357_10012827_pt1 | contig 10825 bp, 4 predicted proteins | sample TergutEmb28metaG_FD_89873 | JGI IMG/M metagenome (GOLD analysis project Ga0123357, IMG submission 89873) | Embiratermes neotenicus P4 segment gut microbial communities from Petit-Saut dam, French Guiana - Emb289 P4 | ecosystem: Host-associated > Arthropoda: Insects > Digestive system > Gut ... | reverse complement strand
CCTAACCTTGGTACCCATTAGAAGTAGGGCAAATTTTTGCAGACGCGGTGAAAGAGTATAAGGAGGAAGTTAGATCGTGCTCAGCTTCGAAAACGTTTTTTTGTGGGAAGATAGAAAACGCGGTATTAAAGATACGATGCATCCCGCTTGAAAACTCCAAGCTTTTGACCGAAGGATGGTGTTTAAGCCTGTTATCGTTTCTTAAATACGACGCAAAATATTACTTACGTTTCCATATTCCAAGTTGACTGGAGGTTACACTTATTTTATTTTTTTTCCCCTCTCGTCTCAACCACAACCCTCAAAACTAGACATTTCACATTCGTACATGTGTCTAACACGAATTTACCACAGATTAATACCCCCGTCATGGACAGAGGATTTACAACGGATTAGTGTATAAATACAACCTGTATAGGCGTTGCTGGTGTCCCTATTTCTCCATAGATGGCGTTGGAGGGTCATATATGATCTGTGTCCAGCAGACAGTGACATGATAGGGAAGCGCACGTTTATATTCTCGTCAAAAAGATATTTGATACTTAGTAGAATGTCACGTAATGTCCTGATCCGAAAACAATGCCTTGTAATGTACAAAACAACACATTCGTAAATGGAGGGTAAGCAGCACGGTACTTCACGGATTATCTAATATATCAAGTGAGGTTATTTTAAGTAATCACCGTGTAGATCTGTGCATCCGTGCTTCTGTAACAATATGTTACGCGTGGAAAATAGGTGAAGTGAATTATGCAGCTTTATGAAACAAAGGCATTAAACACAGGTATAGTGAAATAAATGATTATGCGAAGGCAAACCAACCATGTGATTATCATGCATGGAGTATAGACATATATTTGAACAGTCATCTCTGGTCAATCCTTTCATACTCGGCAAAATCGTGAGAACGAGGTGGGAACAGCAATCGACTGAGATCTACCTAACCAGTTTGCAATGTCACCAACAGTACACAACCTGCTGAGCTTATTATCTGTAAACTGGTTTCTCTTAAAGCAAGTTCAGCAGCCTTTGCTGTGTGGACAGTAACATTACTCATAAAAACTAATAGTTTACAATTACAAATGATTGGCTCTAATTCCACTCCATCATATCATAATTGGAAACTGATGTAATTAAAACTAAACAGCCATTAAAATGGTGATTAAAAAGGAGACTCTTGTAATAAGTTATGTATGAAGCGTAAAATTCTTTCTAGCCCATGAGTTCTTACGTTCATTTATTGCAACAACATGGAAAGTTTCCAGTAAATTCAAAGAGTATGGAAAATTTTGAATATGGGCCCACTTTCCTTAATGCCTATATGACTAGTTATGAGAAATTTCACAGTGTTCTTTTTACCATGCGTGTCTATCAAGTCACTGTCTACAAGTTGGTCCAACACTATGCACATATTTCTACATTCAAGTTATGATGATGGTAGTAGCTGCCACCAAAGTCAGAATACAGCTTGACTGTATAAGTATAGCTTTTACCGTAGAAGTATGTGTAAAGTGTTGGGCACACTTGTAGACAATAGTTATGTGAAATTTACTATGCAGCCTCTTATAAATCTTCTTTCTGTCTAATCAAAGGACAAGAGTGCTTGAGAAGCTAACAGTTTCTCAGCTTGTCAATAAATTCCTTATGTTTTATGGAAGCCAAAGACTCATTTCCATATTTACAAGAGCCTGCCATTTGTTCTTATCCTCAGGTAGATCAATCCACACCCATTCATCCTGTTTCCTTAAGATCCATTTTGACATTATGCATCTAGGCCTTCCAGGTGGTCTTGACCTTACCTTACCTTACCCAAAGCAAATTTCTAGGCAACAGTTGCCATCAGTACCTCACTATAGTGCACATTAATTTATAAGATGTCACAGTATTGCCTGTCAAGACATCTGTAGTCTATCAAATTGTATATGGTGTTCATACATGAAGCCTACATTCAGAACATTACCAAATGGAAAATTTTTGCATCTCAGTGACTATGTACATAATAATTCAAATACTAATGACAAATGGCAAAGTTTATCACATATCTACAAAAATGTTACGAAAATAACCGTAGTGTTTCTGGAACCCTTCATGTCATAAAACAAAATAATCTATGCACTATAACTATACTCATCACTCCACAGCCCATGTTGCATATGGTATTAGTAGACGCCTTGTACTGAAGGGTTAACTATGCTTAATCACTGTTTCCTACTAATGTGTACCCACTAGGGTCTGAAATGACAGCACATGTTATCACACTGACAACCTCAACCAAGTTCACAAATTATTTGGTTTTGTTCAAGGCACTGATGAAATAAGGTACAGTACTGTACATGGTCCAGTTTTATACAGATCATTGCTGAAATTAAATACAGTTAATGTATATGAATGATTTAGCTGCATTCACATCACTGCTGAAAGCGGAATGAAGCACTGTAATAAACATGGATATTTAGTTTGTTGCACACATAACAGACATGAATGATTCAGCTATTATTCAAGAAACGACTGAAATGAAATACTGTGTTTGACAAGGGAATTTCATATATGATTCTTCTTTCAAGATGTGCCATGGAATTTTCAGTTTTGCAGTGATATGAACAATAGAAAACTTTTATACACTAGGACTTGATACTGGCCACAAATAAAACACAGAAAACATTCTGACCAATGCCAAATGGATGACAATGGTACTTTATTAACAAGGGCCACAAATGTTGTATTGCACAAATTCTCAATGTGACAGCTGGTATTAATTTCATGCTTAACAAATCTGTTCACAAATTGAAGACGGTAATTTTGCAAGTTTTGATATTGTCACAGCTGTGTAGTTAAGAAATACATTCTTCAATGACAGGACACTGCACAACTGGGAACGTGACTACCAACATTTTGACGGAGCCACAATCCTTCAAAATGACAGGAACCACTTACCTGCTGATGTGTCATACCCAAGAAGAGTGGATTCCCGACAAGTAATTGTGTTGTACATATGCAAACACTCTCAATTTGTGCACTTTGGTGCTATTTTACAGTGTAAGGATTACATACTAAACATGACAACTGATACACTGGGAAAAGGCCTGCTGCTATGTTCCAACATGTGTCCTTTTACAGAATAATTAGACACAAACTACATATGTAAAAGAAAATCTACACATCTGTATCTCTCAGCTCTGCTGCTCCATATACAAATGTTCTGTGCATATAAGCAAAATGAAGAAACACTAAAGACAACAACTGTACTGTAGCTACAAGGCTACACACTATCAGACGTGCCGCAGGAACTGGAATAGATGCTAGTAAGACTAGAGCAACCCTAAGGGCACTCAGCCCACCAAATATGACTAAGCAAATGAAAAAGAAAGTATTACTCTCCTCTTGATAAAATAACAATGACACAGCAAGGGTAAAGACATGACCAAACATGCCATATCCTAACAAGGCTATCATCTCAGTAAGACTCACTGTAGCCCAACTAAGTGAACTAACGACATATGTTGCTAATGGCATCCACGCAGCATAAAGAAGTAGCACTTCAGTAGGTGAAGTGTTTGAAGCAGCTGAGGGTAGCTTTGTGGCATGTCCATAGTGCAATATACTTGCCATCAGAAGTAAAGCAAGACTTGGGCCCAGAAAGTCGACATACACAAGTCTGTATTGTTCACCCAAGAAGGGAGGTACCAGTGACACAAAAATACGATGTGGCAAATGTGATGGGGGAACCATGAAGTTAAGTTTTATAGAACTTAATAGTGACCATTTTGTGGGCAATTTGCTGACTTTCCAGCCATTACTTGGTGTTTTCATTGGTGTCTGATCATTACCAATGAATATCACTGAATGGCTGTTCCCAGCACTACTCATTCTGATCACAAATTGCCGATAAAATACAACCAAGAGAAATTCATTTGTATCTTGCAGGAGAAAATTTATATGTACACATGCACTTATAAATATGATGTGACACTACTACTCTGTGTTACATGCAATTCCATATACACTTCAAAAACAAATTTATTTGAAATTGTGATATTTTTAAAATTCACAATATTAATCTCCTCTGTTCACAGCATGTTAAGAACATTTTAAATATTTATGATCATCACAGTAACAGCAAACAATGTTTCTTTCATGTGAATGAATATGAAGGTGTTTCAGTCTCATACACTGCTGAAATATTCCCTGAAGTTCTCACCTACCACTTCAGACAGAAGTCAGCATATGCCAAATCAATAAACACTGTCCTCTGGTGATAGATGTAGTTTATAATAAATGGTAATTATTTCTGCTGGCGTTTCTTCAATTCTTTGCTGGCCTCTGCCATTTCTTTGCGAGCATCCTGAATTTCAGCTTGAAGCCTGGCTGTAAATGATCTCAGTCTTTCAAAACCTAGCTGTGGATTTGCAGCTGCCTGCTGCCCACGTGTAAACAGATACACCACAAGCTGAGCAGCACGACGGACTGGATAGGATTCAGCAAGCCGACTGACTATGTGTTCATTGTTGGCCAGATAACGGAACAAGAAGCGGAGAACCATTGTGGTCACTAAATGAAATTTAATAATTTACATGTTACAAAACTCTAAGAGCAATACACAACACATAAATGCAAGGGTGAGTTCTGTACATCAAAACAGTAACAAATGGTCCATATGAACATAGGTCTTGAAAAACCTCCTTTCCAGAACTAGTTGAAGCACTAGTGCTTCAACCTGCATACGGATACCACACCACCACAGCCATACCACAACGTAACTCCAACACACATTGAACCAGATCAATGTAACCCACGAAATAACTCATCACATAAGTCGCAAGCTCCTGTGGATGGATGTATTAACATCCAAAACATGTTGAGCATTAAGTAAAGAAATAATAAAGCAAGTGACATCAAGTTGGTCTCTCTTTACTCAACTATCAAGATGATGCATGGTCCAATAAACATAAGAAGTAATGTGACTGCAACCAGGCATTTTACTTTTGCCAGTAGACACCAGGAATAACACAAATTAAATTTAGAGAAAAAAGCGATATGGAATCTGGCCACTGTAAATTAAATCAACAGTATTGGTAACATTACTGTTCTTAATTCTGAACTGTACTGCCAAATATTTATATAATAGTCAAAGCGCACCTTGCATCATGCCTGTCTCTGCCTATCTTGCCTCTGCTACCTGATGCTACTTTGGGAAAGCAGTGTTAAGTCAGATGCTATGCCAAATTTTACAGATGAAAAGAGGACTGTCATTTGGAAAAAAAAAAAAGACTTCTGTGAACCTCTGTTCATTCTGAACTTTTAAACTGTCACTGAAACTTGATTTGCAGTTCTGCTTAGTGTTAACAATAGAAGGGCTTGCAATTTATAATATACACCCTTAACTGCATCCACTACCATACAGTGTACTGAGGCCTGCTCTTCTAAAGTGTTTCACAACACAGTTCTCCTAACTCTCAACCTGACTGAAGGCACATGATTTTTGTAATAATGTTAAACTTTAAACATTAAAAGAATTGCACACATAATAAAATTAAATTACAGAACTGAACAGAGACATTACAACCGTATGCAGGTTGAGGCACTAAGTGCCTCAATCTGCATACGGATACCACACCACCACAGCCAAACCACAACGTAACACCAACACACATCGAACCAGAGCAATACAACCCACGAAATAACTAAACAAATAAGTCGCAAGCTCCTGAGGATGGATGTATTAACATCCAAAACATGTTGAGCATTAAATAATGAAGTAATAAAGCAAGTGACGTCAAGTTGGTTTCCCTTTATTCAACTATCAAGATGATGCACGGTCCAATAAACATTACAACCAACTTACCATTTATGCTACTTAACACGGTCATTTCTCATTCTTTGTAAAAAGAAACAGAGCCTTATTAATTCAAAAACATTACATACCTTACTGAATTAAGACTTTGGAATGTCAAAAGTACACATGTTTCTATACTTCAGCAAAAGTTCTTTCTTTAATTGTAACTGTTTTCTTAGTGTTTCAAGTTTCTGAAGTTGCTCTTCTTTGCTATGTTCCACACCAGGAAGCCTGCGGATCTGCGTTGAAAATATTTTCAATTATTTTAAACACCATACAAATTCACTAAAAAAAAAAAAAAAGTAAAGCAATCCCATGACAGGCCTAGACAGACCCCGAGGGTTCCAGGAAGTTGTGGCTCCCAGATTTCAGGACAATTGGCACACGAATGTTTGGGAATATGCATAACAAGTTGGGACAGAAACCTGCACACCAGTATTCCATTACAGCTATAAATAAGTTCCGCAAGTGTGTCACTGATAGGCACCACCACACAAGACATAGGTAACATCTAAACTGGCCAGGAGAGCAATTTCATAATTCTGTGACAACCAAGGTAATTAACAATAAAGATAAATATAAAAGCAGGCCCTACAGAAGAGCATTATAAAGTCCAGGGGAAGAAGCATAATTAAAGAGATCAGTACTCCACTCTGGACAACCATTAATAATGTGTCTCACACATATGTACAAACCGACAAAATAGCAGAAACCAACCCATCCGTCCTGGCTGTCTCTGGACACAATCAGTAGGTGAATGAGATTAAAGTATACTATGAAATAGATAGGCACTACATTCAGACACACTGCAGAAAAGATCATATAACATAAAACTCTGAGACATTCGCACAACAATTAGTAAATTGAAAATGCAGCAATGCATTCTGGTGTGTTGCTTAACTGTACAGCACTGTCAGCAGCATAAAAATACTGAATGTCACATGAAAATGGTTTTCCAGCAAATTTCTGTCACCAACAACAATAAAACATACTTAGGTCTTTATGTAAAGTGCCCAAAATGTACACCTCTAACAAAATCTGGAGTCTGTCAACAGATTTTCATACAATTCCCAATACAAAATTTCACAGAAATGCATCCAGTGGGAGCCACAAGAATACATGTGGACAGACATGATGAAGCCAACAAGCCCTTTTTGCAACTATACAAATGCGCCTAAAAATGGAATAGCTACAACTATTATACACCACATCCCACAAGACTGCACATAACCTTAAACACAACAAATTGTGTTCTATTTCAAATACAGTACAGTACAAAGCTCCTACAAAAATAAAAAGATTTCTGAAGTCAAAAGTGCGGTTAATTTCCTTAGGGATCTTGATAGAAATCTGGCTTGGGTTACGTACATTGCAAACATCTGCAATAAAGATTCTTTCAAATCTATTTATAATTAATGAGTGTGTAAAATAAATTAACTGGATTTTAATGAGAATCTATTACAGATTTTGATCCTAGAAATTAGAGGATGGAAGAGACAAGCAAAAGACAGAGAAGAACATGGGCATCTTCTATGGGAGGCCAGGGCACAGAACGGGTGGTAGCACCACAAATGTATTTCTGTACCAACTTGTTTTATATGGAATTCCTGCATGAGGACATGGTGATAAAAATATATGAAGAACTGTTTATGCATTAAGACAGGTTAAGAGCCTAAAAGTGTACACGTGCTTGAACTGTGTAACACTCGGCTTAAAGTTAACAGTTGTAACCTTTAATACTTGCATAACACAAATGCCTCTATGTAAGGAAAATACCCACACTTATGGAATGGTACGATTACTAAAGTACAGGGGTACAGGCAAGACTGCATAAATACTTGTCTCTGGGGCATGTAACTTGAATTATTCCACCATACATTAAACTTTTTTAACTGTTACAGAAACTGTGTGGTTTTAATTAACAACACTTTTACTTCATATTTAATTACACAAATTACATGATTCTGTAGATAGTTTCATAATTTTTATTTTTACAGGGTAAACATCATCAGCATCTTGTCTGAGATTGGAAAGCAGGCCCTATTAGATAACCTACAAAAATTGTACACTGATCAACAGGCTGCAAAAGCATACTTATTAATAATACCGAACATAACACATAGCTAATCTATGAGCCTAGTCTAAAAATTATATATATATATATGTAAAGCGCTACATTATGCTGTCAAAGCAAATATACCATGGTCTGCTGCAAACAGGAAAACCAGCGTCGTTATACACAAATTCATATACTGGATAACTACGCACAAAATCACAATACCTGATTCCGTGCTTGATCAAGCTTTTTCTGTAATTCCAATACTTTTTGGCTTGTATCCTGGGACTCCCTAGTTTTCTGACTCGTGTCGTGTGGGTCTCTCTCAACGCTGAAATAATCAGTTCCACATTAACGTGACGGATGTTCACAATCTCTGCTCGTTTGAAGTGCCTTACACAAAAATAACTATTTCCTCCTACACACTAATTCAGGACACAGGAATCTATAAATACAATGGTATTAAATAGTACCAATTGGCAACCGGGCAGTTCAAAGACAACAGAAATATGGCCTTCATAATGACTTTCGCTGAACCTCGTACCTTCTAATTATCTCGTATATTAGTGGTAAGAATTCTACATCGACATCATCCACTGTTAACTTCGTAGATAACGCCCCACCGTTCTCGTCACTACAATCCATTACAGTCGTTCTATTTGCAATTTATCATGGATTATCTATCTAAAGAAATATCTGACTGTAATGTTGCCAACCTGCTGCTTTTAAGGACAACGGGCGGCTGTCATCCGTGATCACAGAAGCAGTTGCGAGAAATGACGTTTCGTTGCTTGTCGTGTGGTTGTTGTTCTCAGAATTGCAATTTTTGGTTTACTGTGTGCGTTATTTAGTATGGGAGCATTAGCAAGCAGACAGCATGCTGGAGTAGAAGAGGTCGATATTGTCTCAAATCATGCATACAAGTATCCGCCAAGATCGGGTATGTCAAAAGGCTACTGTCGTCTGGAATGAGTTTCATGAAAATGTACCGACGTTTCGGCAGAACGTAGTGTCTCCATCTTCCTCCTCTTCTACCCTGAGGACGGAAACAGTACGTTTCTCCGAAGCGTTGATAAATTTTAACGTGGGTGCGCGCTGTTGCATCCTAGCAGACAGCAACCGTCATATCGCCGACATGAGAGGGCACAGGTCTTGCATAGTTTATACGTCCATCTGTAATTTTGAAAGTATTAGCATTAATTGTAACTGATGCACATTCTTTCTTATTTAGGCAATTATTTTGGTAGCCATTTCATCATGGGTGGAGAGAGATTTGACACTCCACAGCCAGAAGCCTACCTGTTTGGGGAAAACGCAGATCTCAACTTCCTAGGAAATAGGCCTACTCCTGTAAGACGTTTTTCTACACATGTGAGGGTTTGCCAACTGCCAGAATTACCTTTGAGCCATAAAAATTTGGATCAGATGAAACAGCAGTTATGCCAATCTCTTTAATTACGTGATAATAAAAAGAGGTCCATGCAAAATGATTGTTTGGAATTTAGCAGTAACTGTGGATCATTCTTCCACCAGCCTACACTTGTTGTTCCTTAACTTGGTTTTCAAGTAATGTTATACTCCTGTACCAGCCATACTGTCTTGCTGTTGCGTTTGGTATTGTGACTATTGCTAAACAGACAAATTGGGTATTCTTTGTTGTGCTAAGGGTAATTAAATATTTTATTTTAGACTTTGTTCATTGTTACTGTGCCACTATGTTTTGGAAGTTGGATTCACTGCTATCTTCATGTGTACAGGGTAGAAAACCTGTTTTATTGGGTCAATTCATAGTACTGTTCTCCAGGCAGTTTTAGTAGAATGTGATGGAGAAAGTCTAAAGTTACATTCTTATTTAGTACTGCATCTTTATATAAAAACTGTAAATAATATTTAATAAAAGTTGGCAGTCCTAAATGCAGAAGTGTGTTTTGTTGTGCATTTACAATACTGAATTTAAATCTGCAGACAAGTTCTCAAAATGTTTATAGCAGTAATGTGTATTTGGTTCATGGCCTTCACCTTTGTAAGTCAAGTTCTGGATTCTACCTTCTGTCTGTGAGACAAAGAATGGCTTTAATTCAGTAGTGCTATGTGTGACTTGTATTTGTGAGGTAATAATTTCAGTTTGGCTGGAAACTTGTCGCAATTTTTGCTAGCACTGTTTTGCAAATGACTGAAAGAGCATTTTGAAATGGCCTTGATCGGGTCTTTACAGTTTACTCGACATAAGTACTTGCAAAATGATCTCTGTAATTGATACATCATTAGTAACCTACAAATCATACTGTGTACAGGATATTGCATACTTTTTGTAAACTTTTCATTTTTAGTTTCCGTATCCTCCACCACAAGCTAGTGAGCCTACAAAGACCCTGAAGACCCTAGTTAACATTCGAAGGGAATCGCTGCGATTTGTTCGACCACCAGACAGTTTGAACAAGTGTGGTGATAGTGATATAGAAGCAGCCAAATCTACTCACTTCAACATCGAATTCACATTTGATTGTGATGCCCGATGTGCCATCACTATTTATTATTTCTGCACAGAGGATTTCACAGCAAATGGAGTTGTGTAAGTATCGTATAGGAATCTAAAGCTGAATAAATGTTGCTAGTGTCCATTGATTACAGTGACACATTTTTATCACATATAACCCTTTTGCTTCTAGGATATGCCCATTTTTGCCAGTTTTTGTCAGCACCAAGTCCCTGCAGAAGTACCTAGGGGATTATGCACAACCATTTCAAATGACATTGTGTAGTTTTCCTCAGCACACACTTCCTTCTCCAGCTAAGCTTTAGATTATGGTGCATATGTTTAAGGTTAAATTAGAGGGATGAGCTAAAGCGAATCCATACACTTTGATGATTAGCCCTTTACAAAATTTAGTATTTGTTTAGCCCTTCAAAGGCAAAAACTAATCTCAGTGTTTTTT
>Ga0123357_10012826_pt1 | contig 10825 bp, 8 predicted proteins | sample TergutEmb28metaG_FD_89873 | JGI IMG/M metagenome (GOLD analysis project Ga0123357, IMG submission 89873) | Embiratermes neotenicus P4 segment gut microbial communities from Petit-Saut dam, French Guiana - Emb289 P4 | ecosystem: Host-associated > Arthropoda: Insects > Digestive system > Gut ... | reverse complement strand
GGCATCTAGCCGTCTGTAACACTGCTGAATCGGTGTTGTGTTGGTGTGTTCTGACAACATGTATTAGTGGGTCTTCCTTCCTGTCTACATATTCCACCAATTTTGTAATTTCTACTGCATGGGTTGCTTCTAACTACAGGCTTCAGCCTGCTATATGGATACCACTCCAACCCAACCACACCGAAACTCCAACACACATCGAAACAAGAACACACGACCAATATGGTGATACAATAGAAAAGTCGCAAGCTCCTGATGATGGATGTATTAATGTCCAAAACATGTTGAGCATAGAAGAAGTGAAATAAAACTTAATAACTAGTGACATCAAGTTGGTCTCTTATTCTTCAACTATCACAATGATGCATGGTCCAATATACATAAGATTCACTATAAATATATTCATATTCTTACACTTGCCACCGTGAAGATAGCCACATGAGTGGCTGAAACATTCCAATGGTTACTATATAATAAAATTACACTCATTACACCAAAGTGCACTTGGAGGTATACCTAACTTTTGTAACAACTTCTCTTATAATTTTTACAACCTATGGAAAATTCCTTATTGGAAACCTCTCATATGTTGCCTCCAAATATGACACCAATCCAGTGAAAACTTCATTCTGACATACATACTTCAGATGCATAAATACAGTTAAATATTAAACGCCTTAAGATATACATATATTCTTTCACACATACGTCTCAGAAAGTCAGTAAAAAAGAGACGCCATGGAAAATAAGTTACAGGTGGGAAGCTATAATTACAGATGATTTTTAATGAAGTAGTGTGTCAGGGTGTTGAATGATTCATCTGGTAAAAGGTAAGTTTCAGTGGCAGAATCTTGTAAAAACTCTAAAGAAACTTTTGGTTGCATAAAAAGTGTAAATTTATTGACTGGTTGATTGACTATCAGATCCTCAAGGAGAACTCTTGTATTTACATTATGATAGTGGGACAGCAGTTACATAATGTTTGCATAAAAAATTTATCTGAATCAAATTTTAAAATGTTACCACTTTTAGTAGAAAGAGTACACATAATATAATGGAAATCATTTAGAAACCATATTTCTCAAAATTTCTTCAGTTCTGAATAATCTTCAAAGTAAATAAGGTGAAGTTCATACTATGATATGGCTTGAAGGCACAGAGAGGGGATGGAGTTAGAGCTTTACGCTTTCTTCATCTTCAGCACTAGATGGGGGTGGGTAGGTAATGCCAAACCGTGAACACATCATCCCCAGGAAAGAGATCCAGTGTGCACTTTATAATCTCAGATACTGCAACTGCAATTTGTCAGCTGTCTGGAGCTAGGATGGGCCTGAAAGTTGTCATTATCTTCAAGGTTAGGATGGAGGTTCACAGAACACCAAACGCTAGCCATGGCCAGACACACGACACACATGGTGACCGCATCTCTAGCAATTGTATTACAATAATACATACCATGACCCTTTCGCCAAATGACAGTAGGCAAAGGGAAGCCATCAGCCTGGCAATGCTGTGCAACTGTGTGTCCAGCAACCACACTAGTGTCTTTGGGCTCTATTACCCACTCGGGAGGCACTGAGAAATACAAAGACATTATGTCAGATTTCACTTTACTTCTTAAATACACTTCCATGAAAAATTCACTATCTGCAAAGATTTTTCATGTTTCTCATTAAAAAAAGTCTTTTCAGGGAAGCAATTCACTCATTCATCCTGGTCATCCCCACATATGACCATTCTCTTGAAAGAAATGTATAAGAATATCATCTCTTTTACATGAAATAGCACAGGTACAAAGTCATCACTAGCAATATGACCTCTGTATGTTGCCTTAACATACAGTGCACTAAACAGTGCGCTTCACTAAGCTTAACCTTTATTTCAACACACCCCCGTAGCAAAAGTTTGAGGCTCCGTATATGAAAACAATAACATCATTGTCTCTCAAAATGTTAAACCTATAAAAGACAAATTTTATGAAGTATAAAAAATGTTAGATATTTGTACTGTGGCATAAATAAATTAAACAAAAAGGGTTATCAACAGGAACTAATTTGGTAACAGAGTTGCTTGCAGTTTCCCACAGTATTTTGAATATGTGAAAGAATCACTTCTGTCAGTAAGTGAACATACATGGGCTTAAGAATATTAGGTGGCCTGAAATGCAGACACCTGAGTCCCACAAGTGCCTCTATTTAGTGCCTTTGATTTTAATGTGGTAACTGAAAAGTTTAAAAGATATAAAGCACCAGGTATTGATCAAATTGTGACAGAACTGATCAAAACAGATAAAATGTATTATACTAACTATTGAGCAGTAGGCATGCAGATGGTACACATGCATCCAGTAGGTTCTAAACTGTTAACCACATGCAAAATTTGAAACATAAGCAGATGGAATTATCGGTAATCAGTGTGCACTTGAATGTAATAGATCAAGAATTGGTCAGATATTCAGAAGTTTTTACATACTGGGGAGAAAATGGGCACAACCGGACAGTGGATGAGCTGTGCATAGGCTTCAAGAAGCAATAACAGTTTTCAATGTGTCTCGAGTTTCAAGAAAGAAATATAATCTTTCAGTACAGCAAATGACAAATCTAATGTAGTTAACATTAGATTTTCCAAGTGTAGCATACATTGCTGAAATGCATTACAAATGTCTGTATGTTACAAATTTGTCTACTTTACTTTCAGGGATTCAAAAGAAGCATGGTGTATACACGTAATGTGGAACCCCACCTAATTTCTCATTACAGAAAGAACTTACTATAAATTTTACAATTGATTTACTATACGCTATTGTAACACAAAACAATGTGTCAAGTATTTAATGCTTACTTGCTACTGTTTTCAGAAGTCAAGGTGCTACCATCTTCAAGAAAAAAGACACCTTTAACCTGAAATATAAATTTACAAATGCATTGTTTTTTCTGCGTTGCATTTGTAAATTTGTACTTTAATGAAAGGCATTTCCACCTGAAGATTGATTCCCCAATTGCTGAAAATAATAGCAAGTAAACAACGAGTGGCAGTTCATGGCAATGACATGGTGAATGAATTCGGTACCTACAACATGATTCAGAAGTACAATAAACTTCAGAAACTGTGAAAGCTACTGCCGGCAGATATTATACTTTGCTATATTAATTACCATTTATGAAGCAATTCACTCTGATGCATTAGTGTATCCCAGTGTACAAGTACACAATCATACAATGAATGCTGTACTGATTCACCAGAGCAAAACCTTGATCATGTCAGGTAACAGAACAGTCCTGAACAATATGTCGGGTTGGAAGAGGACAGGGTGAGGTGAGTTACCACTGATGGAGAGATGTGCTGTGTGGGTGGTCACTCTCGCCGAGTTGCTCGCCATGCACGTGTAGTCTCCGCTGTCACTACGCTTCACACTCTCCATCGTCACAATGCTAGAGTACACACCAAATGGTGTGATGCGGATGTGGCTGGGGAGAGGCGCCAAGTTTTTCAACCATGTCAGATTCAGTGGATAATCTCCCTGGTGAACCGTACATGCCACTTGCACCCGCGCCCCTTCGGCCAACTTCGGGAAAGTGAACGGTGTGATCTCGGGGGGCACTGCAATGTGCAAAGAAGTGCAAGGTGCAAGAGTGCAAGTGCTGTGTGTTGGTGACTGGGGTAGAGCAGGGCAGTGCAGTGCGCTGTGCAGGCCCATCCATCCAACATGCAACTTGGTACATCATCAAATTTAACTTACTTTGAAACTTCAGATCTGGGGTTACCTTAAAGAGATGGTCATCTTTTGGGGTCTTTGAACTCTTCTGCAATTAAATGTTCTTGTGTTTTGAAGGAACACACTTCTTCCATCTTCCAGCTGACTGAACTGGTTAAAGTGGACGGTGAAGCGATGAGATGGAAGAACATGTGTTAGCTATTCTTGAGGACAACAGACTGATTGTTTGTAATTCCCAACTCCTACAGGGTCAGAACAAGCCCTGTTCTCCCTTTCTATCTTCCATAACTGCAATTGGCCAAATTCCCTGAAGTGTCCATTATAAACAGCACATTATATTCCATTACATTACTTGTCATCCAATTGAAACAAATCAGCCAGCCTGATGATGGAAACAGTACGTCTACCCAACGTGTCAGAATATTTAATCACCACACGGCAAAGAAACCCAAAAGATAATTACCATTTGAATGTACATTACTTATTTCTGCATGTCTCTCCATTGAAATTTGTAACTGAGAACCAAAATTTTGAACATCAGCTTATGTACAAGTATTTAAAAAATCAGTGATTTGCATGTAAAAGGGGCTCAAATACTAAAGGGTCTTTCATCAATTCATGAACTCCGGGTGACTGTCACTAAGATTGTAGCCCCCTTTTACCCACCAGTCAACATGTTTCTGTGCAAAGTGGAGTGCTGGTTGAGGAGGAAAACTCTCAGCTATGCCTGCTTACAGCCCACAAGTTAATGAATGACCCACATAAAACTTCGTATTTCTCCAGTAAAATTCTTAACTTCTTCACAGCTTTTGGATTGGCTATACTGAACCACATACCCATTGTGATACATATTTCTGTCATTGCTTTATGTTTGTAAATTGGACATTTAAGAGTATAAAAATTAGATGAAACGTAGAAACAAGCAACAAAATGTAATGCTGCAGTTGGATGGAGAGTGGTGCAAGTGCTGTGCTGCTGGGTGTGAAGTGCTGAGGTGCCAAGTCCCAAAATTAGCTAAAACAATGGGTGGAAAGCTGTGGGTGCGGTACCATTGACTGCCAACACGACAGAGTGAGAAGCTGTGGCAGCACGGTTGCTGACTTCGCATGTGTAGCGTCCACCGTGCTCCATGCTCAGCTGCTCTATCAACAGAGTACTACTGAACTCCCCCAGTTTGCGCACCGTGAGTGCAGGGAGTTCCAGACTCAGAACTTCATCTTGATCCTTGAGCCAGTGGATTGAAAGAGGAGTGTCGCCTTTCGTCACTAGGCACTGCAAACCCAAGCGTTCACCCAACCGGACACCGCTCTCAATGGAAAATGGATAAATGCTGGGTGGCTCTGCAATGGAGGCATATGTCATGTGATGGTGCCAAAAGATCTGCTGGACTGTTACAGCTCTGTCGCATAAAATAATTAGAAATTCTTTGTTACAAAACACAGTCAGCAATTAAAAATAAGATTTAGTCAGAAAACTTGCAAAATAAGTAACTTTCCTGATACATGATTTTACACACAAATGGCATTATAGAGTGAAACATGAAGCATATTTAAAAACAGACAGTAAAATGGTTAATACAATAAATTTCTGAAGACTCTGCAATATTGTTTCAGTTACCTGTATGCTCATTCTGTCAGATTAATTGATTTTAAAGACACCTTATATACCGCAGAGTGTGTTTAACAAAAGAACCTTAAAAATAAAGGGCAAAGTTGTCCCTTTGCACACCATGAAGGTATAGAAGGGGAAGGGATGTACACCTCGGATCATTTGTAATCTCAGCACTACCCCAGGACATGAGGGATCAACTTCACACCCTTGAGGAAAGTACCCCAGGATCTAATGAGTAGCAGAATGAGTGAAGTCAGCGATGGCCTGGATGTTTTGTAGAAGGGAAAAATATCTCTTGACACTGTTGGCAATCAAACTCCACATTATCCATCCTGTAGACTGGTCATTAAACTGACTATGTCATTCTGGTGTATTGTATCGTATTGTATTGTATTGTATTGTATTGTATTTATGTTCCATGAATCCACAATAACAATAAAATGGGATATAGAACACGTCAAGAGTAATACAAGTAATAGTGTAATAAATGATTGGAATCATAAAAGATGATTCCAAGTCAAGTACATGATGATGTTTAATACAAGTAGGATCAAACCCGTTGTGTTAACAACAAACACAAAGATAAGGCTGTAGTTAACAAGCAGAGAGAGTCAAGTACAAAGACACACAAATGAATGAGTTAATCATACCGCAATATGACAAATTTAGAGGAGCAATGGTTTTAAGAAACTAAATGTTCATCAATATATCTGTAAACGGAAATGCCAGGCTACAGATACAGTACCTTTTTTCAATAGCTCAGAGTAGCACAATATTACCTTACTAAACAAGGACCTGTCACATGAGAGGGTGCTGTAACATTCACACACTAACTCAACGTGATGTGACTCCATGGAACCCAGGTTTGTGATGTCATATATAAATTAAGCTCTGTCTTACCACAAAAACTCTGCAAACGTGAAAAACCTGTGTGTCACACGATCAGAACCAAATTACCGTCCTAACAGTAAAAACCTGGTGACCATAGCAACAATCATTCATTCATAAACAAAGTGTGTTATGTACAGTGATAGTGGCCACTGCCACAATAATAATAATAATAATAATAATAATAATTATTATTATTATGTACAAGACATTTAACGTGGGAAATAACATTACATGTGTCATAAATTGTAACTACAGAATATCTGTAACATTATATACCATGGAAAAGTAGTTTGTTTCAAGTATATTGTAAATATCCTGTATAAAAGTGATGACAATGATGATGATGATGATAGCAGCCATAATAATAATAATAATAATCACTGATGTTGCCAGTTGCCCAGTGTAATTATAGTTTAGGAGATAATGCATTCCCTTTCTTATGTAGTGGGATGCTACTGGAACCTAAAATATAATTTTTATTTAAATTATAACTGATGCCATAACAGCAACTGATTCATTATTCATGTCAACAAAGTCTTCATTTTCTGTTTGTAACAGAGACGTGGCAAGAGGTAAGTACAATATGATCTGCTAACACAGACACACTTACATTAAATATTTGAAAACTGTAGCATACATTTGGAGGACAAAGTAATAATAAACTCAGATCAAATACCAAGGAAAGAGCAGCAACAAATCTTTGCCAGGAAAGTATTGTTACAAGTCAATGTCTTCATCATTTGTGTGTTCAAATTTACACAATTCTCAAATTTGGAAATGAAAAGTACTTATACTTGAATCTGAGTAATAAAAACCTTCAGTTCGATAAAGTGGAATATTTCTGACATATTAAATTCATTTAAAATTTACGAATCAAGCAAAATTTAAAATTGTGGTAAGTGGTAACTGCAGTATTTAGTGTAGTAAGTGTGCTCTCAAGAACACAAGTAAGATAAAATATGATATTTATGCATCATGTTGTATATGCTATTCACAGCTAAATATTTCAGGTACATACAGCATTCTTTGTACAGACACACACACACACATGCACGCACACACACACACACACATATACATATATATATATATATATACACACACACACACACACACATACACACAAATATATGTATTCAAAGAAAATCAAATGACTGAAATACATAGTGATAAAAAAAAACTTAATTGCAATAAAATATATTGTTGTAACTTTACTCAATATATGTTTTAATTGTCCTCGTGGCTGCTTCTAAGTTAAGCCAAAACATGTGATGAAGTCACTTTTCATTTAAATCAATAAAAGTTGTGCTAAGGTGTTGTGCCATTAAACTGTCTCCAGTATCCTTGACTTCACTAAGATTTCTATCACATTCTTCAAACACTTCAGGTCACAGAGATACTGTAAAAAATTGGCATTATGGTTTAGAAATCTGATTATTGTTAGTTTTAAGTAAAAGTGTTATCCTTCTCATGTAGCTTACCCATTACACTGATATCTACGCTCCCCTTGTCAGACAGACCTTGACGATTTCTGGCTTCACAAGTGTATATCCCTTGGTCAGCCTTCTGCTGCACGTTTTCTACGATTAGTGTTCCATTTGGATGAACGGTCTGTCGGTGATTTACAGGTAGCACACGTCCATCTGCGCAAAAGGGCAAATTGATTAATACTTTAAAGATATAAGAAAGAGAGAGTAGTTATTTACCTCATAATTCCCGATTCCCGAAACAGTACTACTTTTTGGATGGTTCCCAGGCCTTGTCCATTTATCCTTCTGGTAAGACCAGCATGTACATGCCGATGAGTATACAGCATTGGTGGAATGATAGTGACGGGCGAAAACCCCAAGTTGTCAGAAAAGAACCTGCCCAAGTGCCACTTTTCCACAACCCAGGCTACTGCAGTCAAAGTAGAGTAACTCACTCTTTGAGACACAGCATGTTAATAAGGCAAAAACTGAAAGTACTTTTCTATCCAATGTTCCCGGATTTCCAAATAGAATTGCTTTTTGGATGGTTCCCAGGCTTTTCTCCTATGTCCTGCTGGTAAGAGCAACGTATAGATGAAGATGAGTGTGGAGCATTGGTGGTATGATATTTACATGGGACAAACAGAAGTACTGGCAGAAAAACCTGTTCCAGTGCCATTCTGCTCACCACATACTCACATGGACTGACCTTGGATCGAATCTGGGTGGTGAGAGGCTGGCGACTAACCGCCTGAGCCTTGGCACAGCCAGCAAGACTGAACCGAATCTACATACCACATAAAGATTCAATCTGTACCTCTCAGAAAACATTGTGACCATTAGGAAGACAAACCAGTTAGTATTGTGTCGGGAAATAATACTTATATATTGTAATAGTCACACATAACCCATAAACATGGCGTGGACAAACTTCAAAGATTTTGATACTAAACCACATGGTACATGTTGTTATGACTAGCACCGAAAGGCTTAGTACTATACAAATTACACATTCATTTTTACTTCTGGATATCACCAGCTGGTGTTATTCATAACGAAATCATTACTAAATTACAGTGCCTTCTGTGTAGAACTCCAAATGGACACAAATGTGTTCACTTCTTGGTCACAACCCACATGTCACGGTTGATGTTTCCTATTTTCTTCCCAAGCAGAACTGATTTATTTATTTATTGCGATTGGCTTCGAGACCTCATGATCCCGATGCACCTAGGCCTTAATTGATGGGCCCTTTGTACCCCATATTTATTTATGGGAGCCCCGTTACTTTGCTAAAGTTCCAGATGGCCCCCAGACTTATACTCTTGATGTCCTTTGGCTCCAAGAAGAAGGAGCCCAGATACACATGTCTGAGTAAAGCCAAAGCTTCACATTCACAAAGCATGTGGGCCAAGGTTTCATCCTCTGCTCCACACCTCCTACACAATGGACTGTCTGACAGCCCCATTAGGTGAAGATGTCTCCTCAGGGTATTATGCCCAGTAAGAAGGCCAGTTACAGCCCTGGATTGTGCTCTGTTAAAGGACAGAAACCTAGCCTTGGCATCCAGACAAGGTCCCGAAATTTGTTCTCGAGCCTGTCTTTGGGTTTCACGAAGACCTTGCCACCATACCCACTGCTGGTTAACCAACCAATGTCTAATCCTTCTTCGTATATCCTGTCTGGAGACTCCCAAGGCCGGCTCAGGTCCGACAAACTTTTGAGCAGAGCAGTCTCTTGTGAGCTCGTCAGCGATCTCATTACCTCGTACTCCCAAGCAGAGTACTTAAAGGTCTTGTTCAGAACCACATAATATATATGATATGAAATCATTAAATGAATAAGCAAACAGGTGGTATTAATATTAATATACATGTCAAAGGTACGCGACTTGTCCACCGCAGAGAATTTAGCAGGGAATTCCTTTGACAAATATCACAAAAATGTTATAAGCCATATTTTATATAATTATATAAAATGGTACATTAAAAACATATCTATTATTGAAACTATACAAGGAAGAAATCTTACGAAAAGTGTCATGTCAAATGTAGACAACACTTTCCCGGTGTTCCAATTCCATAAAAACAAAAGCATATCGATTGTTGAACACATTTTGAACAGCTCCTTTGTTTAAAAAAAACCTCCAACCGTCAGTGCGTATAATATTAAAATGAAACAAAATATATACATCGTTAAACGCAACTATCTTATAGTTTATTAACTTAAATAATGGCGACTAGTTTCGGCCTATTCAGTCCATCATCAGGGCAAAATATTTATAAAAACTTAAAAAATGCCGGTGTATACAATGTACTGTTCAAGTTGAGGACATCCCGTTGCGCTGAGTATAATATTAAAATGAGATTTAAAAAACTGTCAGTTCGTATTCTTACAGAAGAAACATTAGATGATAATGGAGTAAGCTTAGAAGTACGTCCAGGAAAATCTTTAACGCGATTACCTCAGCAAATCGGCGTATCGAAGAAATCTGCACACCCAGTCATAAAATGGCTTCGTTTGAAACCATATAAACTTAGAGTTCAACAAACACTCCCCCCCCCCCTTTTTTTGTGAGGGTACGGTTATGTAAGTGGTTTTATGAAACAGTGGACAGTGGTCTATCCATTGTTAACTCATATTACAGACGACGCACGGTTTTTCCTTACTCGGCCAAGTGCCTAGTCAAAACAACAAATCCATCATAATCTCAGATTCTTACATGACATTAAACTTGGAGTCTGGTGTGCTGTCACTGCGACAATAATAATCGGACCCATATTCTTTTCGGGAAAGAAATAAATTAAAAAATGTACGCTGGACACATTCTGGCGCCACTTTATTGAAACTGGAAGTGACGATGAGACGAAATACATGTTCTTGAAGCAACAGGGAGCATCCGTTCATGCAGCCAACGAATAATTAGTCATCTTCGTGCAGGGGCGCCGTAAGCTGACGCGCTGCTCTACAAGCTGCAAGTTTGAGAGTTTGATTCCCTATGAGGTCATTAAGATTTTTCAATTGACATAATCCTTCCGGCCGCATTATGACCCTAGGGTCGACTCAGCTTCTAAAAGAAATGAGTACCAAGAATATTTCCTTGGGGGGGGGGGGGGGGGGGGAAGGGGGGGGTGGGGTG
>Ga0123357_10012825_pt1 | contig 10825 bp, 6 predicted proteins | sample TergutEmb28metaG_FD_89873 | JGI IMG/M metagenome (GOLD analysis project Ga0123357, IMG submission 89873) | Embiratermes neotenicus P4 segment gut microbial communities from Petit-Saut dam, French Guiana - Emb289 P4 | ecosystem: Host-associated > Arthropoda: Insects > Digestive system > Gut ... | reverse complement strand
TTGCTTCTTTAAATTATATTAACTACATTAATATGTACCTAAGGACTTGTTCTATATCATATATGCATTGTACTATGGTCTATGGAATGTTAATAAAATTACAATTACAATTACAATTACAATCTTACCCTTGCTAATTTGATCAGCCAAATAATATTTTGTAAGGAGTAAAATCATGAGCCCTTCATTCTAATATATTCTCAAGCCTTCTGTTACTTGCTGTTCAGTTCAAACTCTTCCACAAAATGCTGTTTGTAATGTAATCATGACATGTTATGTCTTTGTGTTGTGGCACCATGCAGTTTTATCAATGGATACCAGTGTTTCAGAGAATATATTGCCTGTATCATCAGTGCCAAAGTGAGTAGGCCACAAATGTCATAGTTTATTTTGGCCAATTGCAAGAAATGTCCAGAGAAATTGGTAAGAGTATACAGTGCAATGCAAGCCAGTGGGGAATGGGAATGTGCCTGGGCTCCAAGCTGTCCCTTGAAGAAGAGACATGGAAGAATGAAAGCGAGTGAGAGAAGGGGGTTGGGGGGAAGAGAGCTTCTGTTTAGGGACAGAGTAAGTAGGTGAATGGGAAGTGACACAACCTTAATGTGAAGGGGGTTTCAAGTGGAGGGGTGTCACCAGGAGGAAGTGGAGACAAGTATCTGTCTTTCGTTCAGGGTGTGGATGGGAGTCTTACATATCACACTGAAGAAGAGCTGATCCTCCCTTTTCATGCTGCTGTTGTGCAGCTCTGTTTGTCTTGACTGACTTATATTATGGGTCAGTCCATGTGCCAGGATGTTGGTAGCATTAAACAGGATATGATGGCCAAGGGAAGCCTTGTGTTCTGCCGTGAATAAATTTGGTGATTGATGCATCTGGATGTGAGGATTGTTCATTGACCCTGGTCTTGATGGAAGGACTTCTTAAAATGGTACTTCTTTGTCTGCATATTTGTGAAGTTTGAAAGTTGAGAACCATCACAGCACACAAAAATATGTACAGACATAGACCAGTTTATTTCTTTCTTCGACGTCATTGGCAGATTTACAAAATACATACTGGTTACACATTGTAATGTCACAACTGTATGTCATCACTAGTTCTGTCTCCTTGCTGCTCCCAACTGTAGACCATCTTTGCAGCCTGCCTGCATAACCTTCCACATTATATTCTCAAGATGAATTTGTTATTGGCTTCTGAAAATGTTGGTGTGCATCAGTAAGACTGCACGGCATCACAACCTATAAAACGAACCTCTGTCAAACCTGAAATCTAAATCTGTTTTGCTATAGAAGTGTTATATTGAACTCATATCTTTCCCCTTGTTTATGAAGCGTGTTTATGTCATTCAAATTTCATACAAAATGTAAACTTCCAGTGTTATTCATATATACAGTTTGCCCAGCCCATAACAGTACCAGTAATACTGTATGTTGGTAACAGTACATAGTATGGAGTTCCTTGTTTTACAGTTTCCCAGTATTCAGTTCCTCGTATCTGAATTTTGTCTGTGCTTTGTGTTTCACTGTATGCCTTATTATTGCTGAAGAGTCAGTTGGAAGCTGGGATAGTAGTGACTAGCCTACTGGTTGGATGACTCAGGAACTGTGCTTCAGTTGCTGGTCAGGTCAAGAGATTTTTCTTTCCTCCATTGTATCCAGGTAGGCTATGGGTTTTTCTACTCAGTGGGTACCAGGGACTCTTCTTCTCCAGGAGTAATGTTGCTGGGATGTGAAGCAAAGCACTCCCTGCCTCCTAGTACTGAGATTAAGAATGCATGAAGCTATACCTCCATTTCCCCCATAATCTCTGTCATGGTGTTTAATTGAACACAAGGACAACTTTACCCTCTGGTTGTCAGAGAACAGTTTTGTGTCACATGTGGGTAAGCTTTGACGATTCTCTTGAAAATGTTGCACTTGAAGCTTTTATACAGTTTATAGCAGGTTTTAACCTGCAGATATTCTAGTATTATGCAGTGTATGGGTAAATGAATTTGAAATATTCTTATAGTAAAAACCAGTGAGATGCAACTATTTCTCAAATTTATTTTGATAAAGAACTCTACATGTTTCGGACAGATCTACTGATGTCATCAGGAGTACTGTATACACAGCAATAGGTATTTGTCATGCTAGTTATGTTGAATGTCTGCTAGTGAGGTTAGGATGGAACATCCTGACCTCGCTAGTTAACATAACTAGCATGACAAATACCTATTGCTATGTATATAGTGTTGAAACTCCTGATGGATGGACAGTAGATGTCTGAAACAAGTAGAATTCATTATCAAAATAAATTTGAGAAATAGTGCATCTCATTGGCTTTTATTATAAGTATATATCTCAACGCATGGTCCTCTGAATGTCAAATTTGAAATGTCTGTGTATGTACGAAGTGTAAATGGGAATGTGTAGGATTTGTGAAACATAGATCAGTTGTTACTATCTCATATTGTACACGTACACTGATGATGTGTATTTTCTAATAAATGTGTGGAGACTATAATCTTTTGGGATATGAGATCATTTAGTTTGGTGGATATGCCCTAACATTTTAGAGATACTTGCTGCTTCCTTCATCAGGGTAAGTGAATACTCTGTGCTACATGGTGTAACTGCAGAAGGCTGTATCTGTGTTGTGTGCAGTGACTTCCACATGTCACACATAATTTGACCACAGTTTTTTGCTGGTTTCTGTAAATTATTTAATATAGATGTTTGAATTTTACCTTCCTCAGTCCATGGTATGCAAGAGCATCATAACTTTTAAGTCCTTGGAATCTGGACCTACAAAAGCATGAAACGGTGCCTTTTCTTCTGTTACTTAAAATGTCAGAAGTATATGCTACTATGCTAGTGTGTCTGTCTGAAGAGCCAAAGAGTGGTGTGTTGCAGTTTGTAATCGGAAGACATACTGCAAACACGACGTACTTATGGCTTAGCCTTGTCAGGTTAGGATTATATGAGTACTGATGTACCACATAAATACATATGTACATACATACATACACTCCAGGGATCCATAAGTGTGTCACACAGTAGGATGTGGAATAACTCATAAATACACAAATATACACAATATTTACAGTGGAAAATACTATACATGTTTTACAAAAATAGTATTATAGATCATCTTTCTACATAAATTCATCTATAGAGTAAAAGGAGTGTGTATTTAAGTATTTTCTTAAGGCTGCCTTATAATTCTTGAGGACTGTCAGGGAGTAAAATAAATACAACCATGTTCTGGTATTATACTTTTGAAAGAGTTAAGAAAAATCACCAAATTTTTTTTCTCTTGAAGGGTTTGTTAGGAAGCAGTCAAAGTTCCAAAAAATTTTCTAGAGGCCATAGTAACAGTAAGCCCAATGGTCTGTCCCTGTTGGTCCAGAGGACTGAAGCATGGTAGGTGGTACGTTAACACTCACTGTGCAAAATTATGGAAACAAATCATAACTGGCACTAATTACCAAGTTACTAGGTTTTATTTATTTTACTGTTATTGGTAACATGGATAGCCGGTTTCTCACATTATCATTGCACACAGCTCTTAGCTCTAAGTCAGAAGACACTTTCAAAACAAGTGTAAGATGCAGGTGCCACTGGCATAATAGGTTAGTGGGTAGTCCATGGGAATTCAAAACAGATTTAAAGCTAAAAAACACTTTACTGTTATAAATTACAATATTCATGGTGGACGAGAACATAGGTGTAAATGGTAACAGGAACTGATAAATATAAAGGTTTCTTTTTACAACACGATAATTATAATTATGTGCGAACATAACTGTTACGTCAGTCTGCTGTCAATAAGTGTAAATTATACCATTGGAAATGTAGCACACTATTGTCACTGAGATTCGGTATGAGTCTCCATTAAACCTAACTGCTGCAAATGTATAGATTGCATAATGCATGCAGTTTTAATTGAAAAATGTAACAATGATGACATCACACCTACACGTAATAAATAAAATTACCATTATCAAAGATAAGTAAAGCACACTACAAAACTCTATAAATTTAGATAGTATAACACAATTAAATGTAGTTCACTAGAGCTGAACCTTAAATTATGTCACCATACCAACTTAATCTCAAATTATGAACTAATGTAACCAAATGTAAAAGCCAAGGAACACAAAAACCAAATCTAAATTGTCATCGGTACAGTATTTTACGTGCTGTGGCTTCCACAGAAATATTTTATGTATTTATTTAGTCCTTATTCATTCCACAGATCCATGAAGGAAAGGAAACCTGGATATAGAACATAACATAACAAATACAACAAAAAATTAGGCATATATAAGGAAATCAACATAGTTGGCACCAAGTCTAAAATCATTGTATATCTTACATGCATTAAAATATTCATTACAAAGATGGATAAAGTGGGGTATTAATACTGAACAGATCAGTTAAAAACATAACAATTTCCACAAAATAATGAATATGAAAAATTAAAATTCATTAATCAGTGTTTCAGTAATTGGCATACATCTTAATATAGCTCACTGTACATAACAAGCCTTACAGTGACATTAGTGAAATAAAATACAATCTAAAAATTTCAAAATGATATGGAAAATACAAATAATTGGAAATGATTTATTAAACATGAATGGAATGTTATAAAGGGAGTAAATAGAATGAGTGAGGTAGAAAAAGTTTAAACATAAATGTTGATCTCTTATACAATGGGTGCTCAAAATAAGACTTTCAGCTATGCACTTAAATTTACTATCACTGAATGCACATAGGCAAGTTAAAGATGTTACTGAATGTATTAAAAAGAATATTCTGCTTTACACAGAAACTGTTCTTCAGTTTTCATACCAAGAATTGTCAAAAAATATACCTTACAAGCCCCCACAAACCTCACATTTCTAGAGGCTTAATATTAGTGTTTTTATGATTTGAAAGTGTTGCATTATAGTGCAATGCCAAGTGCAAGAAATTAAAAAAAAAACGCATTTATTTCGAATTAAGTTGCTAGAAACATGTGGAGGTAATGGTTCTACATTATTATAACAACTATCTGACTTGGGACACCACAGGATCCGCTATAAGCCTGCATGCAGACGACCATGCCTTCTCAATGTTACTTTCTGGGAGAATCTCTTATTACAGATGTTGCAAGTGAATGGTTTCTCTCCAGTATGGGTACGTCTGTGTGTCTCAAGATGTCCACTTTGAGTGAATTTTTTATTGCAAACCAGACATTCATATGGTTTCTCACCTGTGTGTATGCGATAATGTTTTTTGAGATTTACACTCTCAGAAAACTTTTTATTGCAAACAACACACATATATGGCTTTACATCTGTGTGACAACGATAGTGATTTTTGAGTTGTAACTTATCCGCATATCGGTTGTTGCATACATAACAACTATACGCCTTTTCTCGTGTGTGTAACCGAAGGTGATTTTTCAAATTTGCACTTTCGGAAAACCTTTTATTACACAGTACACATGCATAAGGCTTCTCTCCAGTGTGGACACGGTGATGATTTGTTAAATTACCCTTTTTTGAGAATGTTTTCTGACATACGTTGCAAGTGTAGGGCCGTTCTCCAGTATGGATACGATAATGGGTCTTCAAGGTTGCGCTTTCTGCAAAGTTCATGTTACATACATCACAACTATATGGCTTCTCTCCCGTATGTGTGCGTTTATGGGTCGCTAAATTGCCACACTGAGAAAATCCTTTATTGCAGACGTCACAAACATACGGTTTTTCTCCTGTATGAATACGATAATGTTCCTTTAGGCGATCACGTAATGAGAATGTCTTATTGCATACATCACACTGATACGGTTTTAGTCCAGAGTGTATGCGGTAATGGTATTTCAGGTTCGTCTTTTTCGAGAATCTGTGATTACATATATTGCAAACATAGGGTTTCTCTCCTGTGTGAATACGGCAATGGTTTTCTAAAGTCACCTTTTGCGTGAATCTCTTATTACACACGTCACATGAATATGGTCTCTCTCCAGTATGAGTGCGGCGATGAGTGGTTAACGCACCGCTTTGAGAAAATGATTTATTACACAGTTCACATTTGTAACGTTTATGTTTTCCGATCGTTTCTGCATTGTGTGTGGAACATTCCTCTATGCTCTCAGTCTGTGTAGTATGTTCATGTTTAAAGTAAATACACATATCATATTTCACCGATGATGGTGGTTCCACGGCGTTTAAGCTTTGTTGTTGATGTACCAATTGTTCCCCATTGTCCACTACCTCATCTGTTTTTATTATTACCTCTTCCTTCACACCTTCGTTGTTTGTTGTATTATCTGATGGCTCCTCCTTAGTTTCACTTTTTATAAGAAGCGTTGTTGTAGGGACGACACAATCCCCATGCTCGTAGTCTGCAGATGTCTCTTTCTTTGTACCCGGTTCGTATTTTTTTTCATCCATATCGTGTAGAAGTTTCTCCGTCTTTTTGTTATTCCTGCATTACGGTTTTGAAGCTGAGAACACTATTTTACGATCACAGATAATCAGACTTTGCTGCGTTTGAAGTCACTCGCAATTCAGTACGTGTTATGACACATTCAAGGTAGTCACAGCGTCGAATACTAATTTTTCAGGATTGTGGAGCCGTACACATCGCTAGGTTGGCATCGTGCAGTGCATCTAGAAGACCACGGTTATTTTTTGTTTTGTTTTTTGTTTGTGGTTGTGAGCATGTTTAAAAGCTGAGATTTTTTAATGTTTACAGGAGTAGTAATAAACATTGAATTGGAAAGTATGTGGAATATAGCGGCTGTGATATAGTTTTAGGCTGTATCTCGTTATTTACATAATAGGATTGTGAAAACAATGAAGCAGATACAGTGCCTCCAGGTCGATAATCGTGCCTGTGAGATTTCCCAAACCGTTAGGAGTAGCGCCCACCACTGTTAATTTGTCGTTGGTTCAGCAGTTCCTAACCCATGGGCAGAGTTTTAGCCTGCATTATTCCTACCAGTGGTTGTATTTATCCACCGGCCGAATTGTTACGTCTTTTTGTATTTGTATTTCATTCATCCTTCTTTGAAAAAAATGTTCATAGGACACATCAGTGTAATCACTATATGTGCACATATCTACATCAGTGGTCATCTTTATCACTACAGTATTGTACTGTTAAAAAGAAATTCCATTGATTTACCGAGTTACTAATTTTCATATACTACCACAGGTCCTGTTGTGTGTAGAGGATTACATAAATAACACTATCACAACCAGGGTTTTCCATTTTTATGTACAGTCACATTTTCTATATTAAAACTTGATACAACAAATATTCAACCACTGGGAAGGTCTTTTGCAATAAAACGATTTTAGTCTCTTTCTGTACAGCTGTGTGTACGTCCAGTTCTCTAAGTGACTCAGCTGTTTACTATATAATTTTATATTCATGTTATTTACACTGTTTTTTGAAAGAACCAGTTATACAAAATTGAGATTGAAGGTGCTTTATAATTATGCCTGACTAAATCTTATTCAAAGTTCCATGTGTTTCATTTTATGTAATACATATTTTTCATTATATATATATATATATATAATGAAATTGGCTTTAAATTTCATGTTTTAAACAGTTCCTTGCAGGAAGCAGCTCTCTCAACATGAATGATTAATCTAAACATCCCCTTTACTAGTTGTTTACTTCCCCATCAAAAATGAAGCCATGCCTCAAATGTGAGTGGAAATTTACACAGTACACACTCCTTAAGATATGTAAACTTGTCATACCTGTAATGTTTTGCATTACATACTAACTTTTGTTGAGTTTAGGGCTTAAATTTTTTATATTAATATCCAATTTTAAATTTTCAGTCTGACATCAATGCAAAAATTGTTTCATAGTGATACTTAATATCCATATCATCAAACGTTGTTTGAGGGTTTAAAAAGCTTCCATTCTGTCAAGTTTGAAAAGACATTGCTATAGTTGTCTCTTATGTATCACTAAACAAGCATGAAACTATTTCTAACTTTTTAATAATTTCTTTATTTATAATGTTTCGTTTTCAGCCTTTATCAGAACATTTGTATCACTGGCAAACAGAACTGTCTCTGCTTCTTGCATTGGCCTGTTTATTGGCCGATTGTTTATGCATAATAAAAATAAAATTGGGCCAAGGATTGAACGATATTTAATTTCCTTTAAAGTCACATAAATATTCCTGAAATCTTCTTTGTACATGCCCCATAATTTATTTGAACACACTACTTAAGATTTGCTTATTATTTAGACCATAGATAAGCTATATGTCTAATTCCACAAGCTTGTAATTTCGACAGCAAAATTTAATGGTTTAATGTCATGTGCTTTTGACAGATCAAAGAAAATTCCAGTCAGTTTTATGTTTTATTGGATGGCATCTTGAATATTTTTACCCCCAAAAAATCATGCATTGCTGTTTCATTTGATTTACTCTCTCCCTATAACCATAGTTCGTCAAACTATTATTTTTTGTATAAAAGTGGATACTCCATTATTATTTAAATTTTTCAAAATTCTTTTAAAGAGCTGAAGACAGAGATGTGGAACTATAATTCTGAATATTTTCTTTATTCCCTTTTCTATATGGAGGTTTTACTATGGCATTTTTAAATCTGGAAAACTGCTTGATTCCAATAAAGTATTACACTACTTTCATTGGTTGCCAGTTCCTTGCTATATATCTGGTCCATAAAGGCAAGCAAGAGGATGCAAGGACACACAACTTCCAGCTACATAATAAATGTTAATTTACTTTTGCAGCAGTCTAAAATCTGTGATCATGTACATTTCCGGAAATGTAGTTAGTGTACCTTTAACTCTGCTGCATTATTTGTAGCACAAATGTCACCTTTCAGTAATATATTTTTGTTGGTACTGTAAGCACATGTTTTATTCATGTAACAGTAGAAACAGGAATGTGATGACTAAATTTATTTTCAGTCACACTGACTGGACATCGAACAGAATTTTAGCGTAGATATGGCCTGTAGCTTCGATGTGTGGGATGGAGATGGTTTATGATTGTTGTACGATAACTGTTCATCCATCCAGTATTGGCATACTTTGCGACTCAGACTCAGTGCAGTAACGATAGCTACTGCTTGTCCATTAACTTTCTTTGTCCCTTGCAACTGAGTTACTAAATGAGAACAGGCACTGCAAACAGCACAAGGTAGCCAATGTATTGGCTGTGTCCAAGAAATATGATAATAGTAAAATTAGTCAAAACCAGTTTATTTTCATAAAGGAAAACATAACATAAAACAAATTATAACATGCATGACACTAAAAACTGATAGAACAGGCATGTTTATACAATTGCACAGAGCATCAAACAGATATAGTTCGTATGTCAAAATTACAGCAGTATGATGTATCAGAATATCAATAAACATGTAATGTATCATTAATAGTTGTGGCATAATATTCTCATTATGAGAATTTCCACACCTGTAATTAAGGCAGTTGTCATAAATTAAAACCATACTGCAGTATCTGGCCCATGGAGATGCAACAAAAAATTCTGAAATGACAAAATATGACCTATTCAACTTTAATGTCATGACTAATTTACCTGATGATTAGAGTCCTTCTTGAGAAGCTAACAGTTCTCAGCTAGTCAAGATATTTGTTACATTTTATGCAACCTGAAATTTTATTACCATGTTCACAGAGTCCACCCTTTGTCCCTGGCCTGAGGGAGATGAATCCAATCCATCCTTTTTTCTTAATATCAATTTTAGTCTCCCATCTATGCCTAGATCTTCAAAGTGGTCTTTCCTTCAGGTTTCCTCACCAAAACTGTGCATGCATTTACTGTCTTCCCTGTATGTGTCGCATACCCTGCCAGTTTCATCCTCCTAGATTTCATCACTGCAAGACTACGTGGGAAAAATTCCAGGCTTAAATGATAAATCTCAGGAAGATGTAATAAAACGAAAATCAACAAGAACAAAAAAGAATCCAGCTGTTATGAATCAAGATTTTTTATGGTAAAGGATAAACATAAATTCAATAGTCAGAGTGAAAGAAGAGATAGTGGTGAAAGTGCGAGTACAAACACTGCATGCGAATTGCTTATACCAACAGGTGTAAGGGGTTGTAGTGAAAATACTCCAGCGATTAGCAATATTAACGCCAATTTGAATAATAGTTCATTCCAACAAATAAATAACCCAATACCATTAACTGTCTACCACCAAAACATAAGAGTATTAAGAGGGAAAGTGAATGAACTAATAAGTCAACTTTCTCCGTCTCTCCCTCAAGTGCTGTGCCTTTCAGAACATCATATGAATCAAGTTGAACTGTAGCATACATTTGTAGATAGTTATAATTTGGGAGCGAGTTACTGTCGAACATTACATGTAAAAGGAGGGGTATGCATATTTGTGCAGGATGGGCAAAGGTGCACAAGCTTTGATCTTGCTAAGTATTGTAAGGATAAGGACTTTGAAGCATGTGCCTGTAAGATATACTTGAGCTCAAGGACGTTATATATAACTGCCATTTACAGAGCTCCATCAGGCAATTTTGACATGTTCTTCACTAAGTTAGATAATATCCTCAAGTATTTATTTACCCCAACCCTTGATCTCATTATAGTTGGTGACATAAATATAAATTATCTAGTAGACAGTACTAGGAAAAGTCAGTTAGAAGCTTTACTCAAAACCTATAATTTAACAAGCATAGTCAAGCTTTATGTTCCTGTGACCGTGCATCGTGAGTAAAGCGTGAGGAAAGAAAACCAACAAGATGCAGCAATATAGATGATTTATTGTCAATAGTGGATGTTGATTATTGACACTGTCTCAACA
>Ga0123357_10012821_pt1 | contig 10826 bp, 12 predicted proteins | sample TergutEmb28metaG_FD_89873 | JGI IMG/M metagenome (GOLD analysis project Ga0123357, IMG submission 89873) | Embiratermes neotenicus P4 segment gut microbial communities from Petit-Saut dam, French Guiana - Emb289 P4 | ecosystem: Host-associated > Arthropoda: Insects > Digestive system > Gut ... | reverse complement strand
TGCATTCGCGTTACGCCGATGCGAGAGGCCATTCTACGGGTGGAGAGACGTGGACTTCTCTGAACCATCTGAAGAATGTTCTCTCGTGTGTTAATTTTTCGTACCACCTCCCTTTCAGAATGCAAAGAAACACTCGGAAGAGAACCAGTATCACGCAATGTCTGATGAATGCGCGTAAATACATTTCAAGACGGAATCCTTCGATCGGGAAAACGCCTTTGTTATTCTTGAACATCAGCACGTGCATTGCCATCGCAAAATCCATACACAAAATGCATGTCACAATATTCCACGTGGGAAAACACAAAAGGCATTTTAGCAACACCGTAAAACTGACCTGCCAACCATTCACAAAACAGCCATAACTGCACTGCATATGCAGTGCAGTGGCCAGCGTCAACTGAATTCCCGTCATATGAGCACTGCGTATGCAGTGCAGTTCTTATGCAGTGCAGTTCAGTGGCCAGCGTCAGCTGAATTCCCGTCATATGAAACTACACTCAAGGACGAAATGGATAAGACTGTCAGCCGACAGGTACAGTGCATGGACCCGCAAGAAGACCACACTTTTCTCTAGCCATTATCTCCGTAACCGTTCAACTCTGGACATAGGTGTTTTGTGTTATATCGGTATATTTTAACATGAGGAACACTCTCCCGAAGTCTGGCACATTCCTCTTGGGACACCCTTTATATTCAGGGTGTCCCAGGAGGAATGTGCCAGATTTCGGGAAGGTGTTCCTTATGTTAAAGTATACTGATATAACCCAAAACACCTATGTCCAAAGTTGAACGGTTACGGAGATAATGGCCAGAGAAAAGTGTGGTCTTCTTGCGGGTCCAGCAATGTACCTGTCGGCTGACAATCTTATCCCTTTCATCCTTCAGTATAGTTTCATATGACGCGAATTCAGCTGACGCTGGCCACTGAACTTCACTGCATAAGAACTGCAATGCATACGCAGTGCAGTTTAAGGCTGCTTTGTGAATGGTTGGCAGGTTAGTTGTACGGTGTTGCTAAAATGCCTTTTGTGTTTTCCCACGTGGAATATTGTGACATGCATTTTGGGTGTGGGCTTTGCGATGGCAATACACATGCTGCTCTTCAAGAATACCGAAGGCGTTTTCTCGATCGAAGGATTCGGTTTCGAAGTGTATTTACGCGAATTCACCAGACATTGCGTGATACTGTTTCTCTTCCGAGTGTTTCTATGCAGTCTTAAAGGGAGGTGGTACGAACGATTAACACTCGACAGAACTTTCTTCAGATGGTTCAGAGAAGTCCACATCTGTACACCCGTAGAATGGCCTCTCGCATCGGCGTATCACGTATGCAGGTGTGGCGAACTTTACATGAGGAAGATTTGTATCCTTACTATGATCAAAGTTTACAACATCTGGAACCAGGCGACCATGCTCAGCGTGTGGATTTGTGCCACTGGATAAAAGCTCATCCCGAACTGTTAAGCGTCATTTTATTCAGTGATGAGGTGTCTTTTACGCAGGATAGTGTAAATAATTTATGGAATGTGCATACGTGGTCCCATAATAATCCACTTGAGACAAGTGAAACCAACTTCCAAAGGAGATTTACAGCGAATGTATGGTGTGGTGTGCTTGGTAACAACTTTATCGGACCTTTTGTCTTCGACAACAATTTAATGAGAAATGCATATGAAGTCTTCCTGCGGAATGAGTTACCAGGTTTGTTGGAAGACATCCCGTTAATGATACGGAGCCAAATGTACTTCCTACATGATGGGGCTCCCCCACATTACACACGACACGTGAGAGACTACTTGAATGAATCCTTCCCTAACCGCTGGTTAGGTTGTGGTGGACCCATTCCATGGCCACCGAGGTCGCCAGATCTTACGCCTCTTGATTATTACATCTGGGGCCACATGAACACATTAGTGTATGAAACTAAGGTCGATTCACTAGCAGCACTGCGCGATCGTATTTTTGCAGCAGCAGAACACATACGCAACCTATCAAACAACGATGGTAACGCTACTCAATCCCTCTTGATGCGTGCCGAAAACTGCACTGCAGATGGTGCAGGACATTTTGAACAATTACTGTAAAGCAGTTACTTATAATAAACGATATAGGGAGCAAGATATTTATTAAGTATCAAAATCATACATTTACGGCATAGGTCAGAACTGTTTAAATTGTTGGTTTGGTTTACGATGGAGGAGAAACTGTAGAGCGTCAGTACTACAGCTTACAATAAAAGAGAATTTTATGACGTGTAGAGCAAGCTAACAATTTCGACAGTCGTCAGTGTTACATGAAGACATGTCTACCATTGAATAGCCGGGTGCGTTGCATTATATTAGTACAGTTGTGTACTAGGCTTATAGGGGAAACGCGCTCAGACGTGTTATGCCAGGGCTCGGAATACTTGTGTCATGTATAGTGCTTGGAACACTAAGGACAACTATGACATGAGTGTGAGTGTTGTTGTTCAATTTAATGGCTTTTTGTCACTCAAAGTTTAGTTTAATGTTAAGTACAGATATTAGCATTACAGAAACCACATATTCCTGCCAGTTTTAATATTTATTTGGTAATCAATAAGTGTGTAACGTCTGTCTAATTTTCAAACTTCACTGGTCATTATCTCCGTAAAGGTTCAACTTTGGACATAGGTGTTTTGGGTTATATGATTATACTTTAGCATAAGGAACACCCTCCCGAAGTCTGGCACATTCCTCCTGGGACACCCTGTATATATATGTATATATATATATGTGTGTGTGTGTCACATGACAGTCACACTTGGTTTCAGTTACACCTTGGCATGTGTCATGTTTTTGCTGCCATGGTTAATTGGGTGTTCATTACACTCCAGATAACAGTGTTAGGGGACTGTGGTGTTGGCATATTTTTCTCTCTTAAGGATTTTTGTGTGTTTTTTTAATTTATTTATTAAACAGCATGCCCCATTACACAGTAATATTACATGCTTTACATAACCTAAACTTTAGTTAGCAGTCATTTCAATTCTTTAAATTCTATAGACCTAAAAAGATTTACAAAAATTTTACATAATTTTTGATAAGTGTTTCATTCTTTGTAGGCCGATTGCCACCAGTCTTTTTTATTTGTCATATCAACCAATTACTTTGGTTACTTAATTTTTTACACTTAAATATTAAATGGTCTACAGTTCGTTCTTCTTCACACAGACACAATGGATTATCTGTTAGTCCAAATCTGTGTAATTATGAACTTATTTTCCCATGTCCTTGAGCATTGTTGTTAACTCTGGGAATAATGGAATTTTTTTAGTACACTGTTCTTCACTGATGGTGAAAAAAGCTGTTGTAACTGCCCCTTTTCCCATATCCATCCACTGCTGTTCCCACATATGAAGTCCATTGTCATTTTCTCTTATTACAGTCACCTCTCTTGGCATCATGTCGTAGACGACTAGTCCTTCTTCCACAGCAGCTTCTTTTGCCAGTCTCTCCACCAACTCGTTCCCTTCTACCCTGCATGTCCTTTTACCCAGCCAAGGTGCACAATCCACTTTAAATGTGCCAGTGCAATAAGTTTGTTTCTAATGAGTTCCATCAATCGGTTCCATTTACATTTGTTTTGCAATGAATACAGTTATCTTGCTGTCAGTGTATATTGCAATGCTTTTATCATTGTCTTGTCCATTCTGTAGTTATTCTAATTTTTTTAAAACTTTTATAATTGCAATTTTCTCCCCCTTCTCTCTCTCTTTCTCTCTCTCTCGCGGGTGTGGGTGAGTGCGCGGGTGTGGGTGAGTGCGTGCGTGTGCGTGTGCGTGTGCGTGTTTTTTAAAATATAAATTTATTCTGCATTCTCCATTACTGTAAGTAATACTACATGCACTGGTGATTTCTTACACAATTACTTATCCTCTAAGAATTCTTACTTTTTCCATATACAAGTCTGTCTACTTAACTGTCAGTTATTTTGTTCTCTATAGTTTATCAAGGGATAGACTGGCTGTGAATTTTTTAAAGTTTTTGCTATATTTGTTGATAAGTAAATATTTACTCACTGGCCAGTTTTCTGACTGCAGCACTGTAGCTTTAAGTCTGTCTCTTTCCTGCTCCACTAGTTCACAGTCAAATAATAGAAGGTCTATTGCTTCATCTCCTCTTTTGCAGGAGCACATTGGGCTGACTATAATTTTGTATTTGCAAAATAGGACTTAATATTTCCGTGTCCGCTTACCATAGTTGTGAAATTTGGAGTCACGTTAGTTTTTAATTTTAACTTGTATGCTATTTTGGGGAAAAATATTTTCGTGATTGCACCGTTTGTTGTATAGTCCCTTTCAAATTGCCACTTTGTTACAGATCCAAGATGGCTGATGACGGGGACCAGCACGTTGAGAATGCGTTCGATACATTAAAACACTGCGGGACGGAAAAATATTAATAGAAACATGCAGTGAAGAAGAGATAAACTCTCTCAGCCGAGCGATTAACACCAAATGTGGCGAACAGCCGGAAATTATGAAACACAAACTGAGGAAACCAAGGCTAATAATCTACAATGTTACAGAAGAAATTACAATAGGAAATATCACCACTGTCATTAAATCTCAGAACCCTGAAATTACATTGAATGGAGAAGACATCACAGCTAAATTCAGGTACAAAAACAGGAAAGGAAACTACAATATAGTAATAGATGTAGGCCCACATACCCAAAAACAAATTCTTCAAACCAAACTGAAAATAGGGGGGGAAATATGCAAAGCAGAATACTTAGTACACACCTGGTGCTAAAGATGTAGCCGATTCAACCATAAGCCTAGTGAGTGTAAAGGAGAGGATACATGTCCTCACTGCGCTGGCAGGCATAAACTAAAAGAATGCACAGCCGGGAAGTGAACATAAGTGTATCAACTGTATCACTTACAATAGATACAACAAGAATGAGAAGATAGACAAAAACCATTCGGCATTAAGAAAAGACTATCCTAGCCTTCAAGCAGTGCTAACAAAGTACAGGAAAAACATTGATTACTAACAAGGGTAAAGCACACTACCAACAAAACTCGCTAACACTCAGGCAAAATCAACATCAGACTCGATGCCTTCAAATTAACATCCAGCACTCAAGATCCGCAACCTACAATATGATAAAGATGATAGAAAAAGAAGAACCAGACATATTATTTGTCCAAGAACCATACAAATATCAAAACAGACCAGTTCAAATCGAAAAGAAGTGAAGAATATATACTGCTGGAAACGGGAAACAGAGAAGCCATTGTTATCCCGAACAATAAAATAGACGCCATGCTCATTACACAGATATCAAATGAAGACGCAGTATTCTTATAAATAACACACAAAAAAATAAAATTATTTGCAGTGAGTATGTACCTCATTATTGAGGAACAAATAGAAAACAGTTTTACAAAAATAGATGAATTACTACAATTTGCCAAAGGAGCAAGAATTTTAATAGCTACTGATAGCAATTCACGATCAAAGAGTTGGCATGGCAAAATAACAAATTCACAAGATCAAAAAACTGGAGGAATACGTGGCAAGCAGACATCTCCATATAATAAATGAACAAAGTGAAAAGTTCACTTTCCACAACAACAGAGGATCAAGTAACATAGACTTAACAATTACAAATAATAACCTAATAGCAGATGTGCATGAATGGGAAATCAGTGACGAAGAGAACTGTTCAGACCACAATTTCCTTAAATATAAAATCGGAAAAGCCAACAGCTATAAAAACAAATACAACTACCATGGTATAAGATATATAGTAAAAGATGAAAAATACTATGAATACGACCAAAAATTAGAACTAGAGATACCAAAAATTTTAAAAAATATAATTTACACGTACAAAGGATGTGTAGAAGAAATGGATATGAATCTATCAAAAACAGCAGCAAAAGACAATGATTTGCAGAGGTTAGTTGATTCATTTACTGAGGTTATGCAAACAGCATGCACAGAAGCTTTTAAAATAATAAACACACAGAACAAGACAAAGCAGAAGAAATCAGTCCCCTGGTGGACGGACAGTCTTACTATTACGCGGAAAAGGATAAACGCGTTAAGACGACTATATCAGAAAACAAGAAATAATGAGAAATTGAGGGAAACCTGGAAACACAATTACCTTGAAGAGAAGAAAAAGTATCAATGTGATATTAGAAAAGAGAAACTCAACTCGTGGAAGGAGTACTGTAATGTGGCACCATCTGTAAATCCATGGTCCCATGTGAACAAACTGGCAACAGGAAAAGTACGAACAAATAGCATCGTGACTACACCGGAAATATGACGGCACAGTGACATGATGTATATTAGAGACAATGAATACAATGTTAGATCATCTCATCACAGGCGATGGAGAAGAATATCAACCCCATAAAAACATAAGGAAAATGATAGAGGAACCAATTTACACCAGAGACAATGCAGAATTTATTCAAGGAGAAATAAAACAAACAATAGAAAGTTTCAAAAGAAAGAAGGCACCAGGAATGGACGGGATTACAAGTGACGTTTTCCTAAGAACATTTAATAGATTCCCCAGACAAGTAACAGCAATATACAACACATGCATAAAAAAGGGAAGCTTCCCAAGAAGATGGAAGACAGCAAATTTCATTCCAATAGCAAAACCCGGCCAAGAAAATAGTATGGAACCATCCAAATACCGTCCAATAAGCTTGCTCAACATTGGAGGAAAAGTACTAGAGAAACTCCTATTTAATAGAATTAACCACAACATGTACAAGAATGAACTACTGATAGACAGTCAATATGGATTCATGCCGCAAAATTGTACAATAGATGCAGCTATGGAGGCAAAAAATTCATAGAATCAGAACTAGAAAAAAGGAATTTTGTTATAATGACCAGCCTAGTCTCAAAGGGGCATATAACGCAGCGTGGTGGCCAAGCATCTTAAAGGGCTTGAAAGATGCAGAATGTACTGGAAATTTGTATTATCTTAGTCAAGGATACTTTAGTCCACGAACTGCTGTAATGACAACAAACATCAGCTTAGAAAGAAATGTTACAAACGGATGCCCACAAGGGTCATGTTGCGGACGCGGCTTTTGGAACCTGCTCTACAATTCAATTTTTAAATTGGAATTTACAAGTCGTACAAAAGTAATAGCCTTCGGTGATTATTTAATTATATTAAGTAAAGGAGAGTCAATTGTAGAAGCTGAAAACTACATGAATTTGGAATTGAGGAAAATTTCAGACTGGGCTCAAAGGAACAAATTAAAGTTCAATGAGAACAAACCAAAAGTAATGCTTATGTCTCGCAGGGAAAGAAAAGAAAAAAGGGAAGTGGAAATATTTTTAATCAATAAAACTTTCTACTCAGTTAACAAAATAAAATACCTTGAAACTATTTTTGATAACAACTGGTAATACTAAAAGCACTAGAAAACGTACAATTCTTGGAAACTAATGACAGAACAGTACTAATATTTACAGATAGCAGAATAACATTAGAAACGCTCAAAAACCGGAAGAACCACACATATCTCTTCAAAAAAATTAGAAAGAAAGTGATTGAAATGGAGAATCAAGACTGAAAAATATAATTCACCTGGATCAAGGCACATGCGGGAAACCATGGGAACGAGCTAGCAGATCAAACTGCGAAAGAGGCAGCAACAAACAGCGATATTGAGTGCTACAAAAGAATCCCAAAGAGTAGTCAGGCGAGAATGAAGTGATTACAGTGTCTGTGAGTATGTCTGTGTGTGTGCGTATGTCTGTGAGTGCATGTGCATGTATGCACACGCGCGTGTGTGGGAGGTTTAAGGTGATGGTCCTGGTAACGGTGGTGGTGATGGTGGTGGTCATGGTGGCGATGGTGGTAGTCATGGTGGCGGCAGTGTTGTGGATGGTGGTGGTCATGGTGGTGGAAGAAGTTGTGTTCTTACATCTGCATGGTCTTGGTAAAAGTAATTTACGGACAGTAAAGTTTGACAAACAGAAGGGATGGCTGTTAGGATTTGTGACATTCACTCACTCCTCATTACAGAACAATCTGGAAGAATCCTGTGAACCGCCTTATCACACAGTTGACAGAACATCACACACAGCAGGGCCCAGCCTTCAACATGTGGAGAGGCTGTAGACGCCTGCTGTGCTGTCTGCAGAACAGCTGATAAAGGGACGGGAAAACATAAGAACTCAAAACGATAGCACATGAGGACGACCTGACATGACAATTACACAAATCGGTGGTGGGCAAACTCTGTGGAAGGGGCACATGTAGAGGGACATTTAAAACCTTATTATATCTCTTGTTGCAGCATATTCTAATGTAACTATTATGAAACCATAGCATAACTTTTCACTTTTCATTTACCAAAATGATACAACCACAAAATTTATTCTTGCACAATTGTCCTTCCTAATGGCATGTTGAGCGAATGATGACAGTAAATAGTGATAAAACATCTCTTTATTACACAAGTATGAAATATAATGAACAAATGTTTGCCCATCCAGTCTTCACAAGTTTCAATTAACCACATTTTTCTAATCCAACCAGTTACATTGCTAGCCCAAACTCAGTGAGAATATTACAAAATACTGATTCATTAATTCACCTATACAAAATAAATTGTGGAATTTATGGAAAGCATAATGTCTTAAGATTTTGTGTGTGTTATAGTAAATAATGCCATCTACTTCTGAGATTACACAGTGTTGGTAAAAGATGAATCAAACATTATACAGCATGGGAGGAATGATATTAACAGGGGAAAACCAAAGTACTTGGAATAAAACCTGACCCAGTGCCACTTTGTTTACCACAAAACCAACATGGACAGACCAGGGATGCAACACCAGTCTACACAGTGAGAGGATCATCAAATTTTAGTTAGTGACCAACATAAATGGTCTTAATTTCATGCTCAAGTTCCACTGTATATTTTCAGAATGCCTATGTTCATTACGTCAATGAATACTGAAATTGCCACAAGAGGTCTGAACATCACATGCAACTGAACAAGCGTAACGCTCTTGGCCCAGTGGAGCCCAAGCACTGTACAACAATGAACACTTCTATAAATTTCCTGTACTTGTGACAGATTTTCACAGCTGACAATCAGAAATGTACTCCATATACACCAACCTGGTCCATTATTCTCCTCCAGATCGTATGAAGGTAAATCGGATTCAATGGTGTTCCTGTTCGTATTGAGGAACGCAAATGCATACACAAGGTGAGTGCAGAGCATAGGATCTATATTGTTCATAGAGAAACTGCCAAGGCCACGCTTCCTGTGTGACCACTGTGTTACATAACACACGACAACATGTTGCCTGTCAAGGGGATCTTTACCTGCAGGACACAATACAAAATGATGTGATCAACACAATGCCAATTCCAGATAACAAGCAGTGCAGTGAATAAGTATGGAGAAGACATGCAACACATAGTAAGACAGACTTTGAGAGACCCAAACCCAAGACACTGTAAGTAATGCTCCAGCTGACCACCCCTAGACACTGTATGTTATACTACAGCTGACCCACACCAAGACACTGTATGCGATGCTCCAGCTGACCCACACCTAGACACTGTATATGATGCTCCAGCTGACCCAACCCTAGACACTGCATGTGATGATCCAGCTGACCCACCCCTAGACACTGCATGTAATGCACCAGCTGACCCACCCCTACACAGTGTATATGATGCTCCAGCTGACCCAATCAAAGACACTGTATTTGATGCTCCAGCTGACCTACACCTAGACATTGTATGTGATGCTCCAGCTGACCCTACCCTGGAGACTGTAAGTGATGCTCCATCTGACCCACCCCTTGACACTGCATGTAATGCACCAGCTGACCCACCCCTACACAGTGTATGTGATGCTCCAGCTGACCCAACCCTAGACACTGTATTTGATGCTCCAGCTGAACCACCCCTAGACACTGTATGTGATGCTCCAGCTGACCCTACCCTGGAGACTGTATGTGATGCTCCAGCTGACCCACACATAGACACTATATGTGATGGTCCAGCTGACCCACCCCTAGACACTGTATGTAATGCTGCAGCTGACAAAACCCTAGACACTGTATGTAATGCTCCAGCTGATACACCCCTAGACACTATGTGATGCTCCAACTGACCCAACCCTAGACACTGTAAGTGATGCTCCAGCTGACCCACCCTTAGACACTATGTGATGCTCCACCTGACCCACCCCTAGACACTGTATGTGCTGCTCCAGCTGACCCAACCCTAGACACTATGTGATGCTCCAGCTGACCCACCCCTAGACACTATGTGATGCTCCAGCTGACCCATCCCTAGAAACTGTATGTGATGCTCCAGCTGACCCACCCCTAGACACTGTACGTGATACTCCAGGTGACCAACGCCTAGACACTGTATGTGATGCTCAAGCTGACCCACCCCTAGACACTGTAGGTGATGCTCCAGCTGACCCACTCCTAGGCACTGTATATGGTGGTGCAGCTGACCCACCCGTAAACACTGTATGTAATGCTGCAGCTGACCCATCGCTAGACCCCTTATGTAATGCTCCAGCTGACCCACTCCTAGACACTGTATGTGATGATCAAGCTGACCCAACCCTAGACACAGTATATGATACTAGAGCTGACTCACCCCTAGACACTGTATGTGACGCTCCAGCTGACCCAACCCTAGACATTGTATGTGATGCTAAAGCTGACCCACCCCTAGACACTGTATGTGATGCTCCAGCTGACCCACCCCTAGACACTGTATGTGATGCTCCAGCTGACCCACCCCTAGACACTGTATGTGATGCT
>Ga0123357_10012819_pt1 | contig 10827 bp, 2 predicted proteins | sample TergutEmb28metaG_FD_89873 | JGI IMG/M metagenome (GOLD analysis project Ga0123357, IMG submission 89873) | Embiratermes neotenicus P4 segment gut microbial communities from Petit-Saut dam, French Guiana - Emb289 P4 | ecosystem: Host-associated > Arthropoda: Insects > Digestive system > Gut ... | reverse complement strand
CCATGCTTTTTTAATGCCTCTTATTCAACATTTGACGAAATTGTTCCCCCCCCCCCCCCACTTCAAGGCAATATTTATCCTTTATATTTCGCTATTGCCTTAAGCTGCGATTCATTTACAAACAAATTTTGCCTACGGATCGTTTCCATGCTGGCTGCAGTAAAACCTTCTCGACATGATCTACTTCTGTCGGGTAAAGGCAAAGGTAAAGCTATCTCTATGCAGGACTAGAAAAGCCCTTAATCCTGCAGGAGGTTTATGATCATTTCTATAAAATCGGCACCCGGAGGTGGCAAGGTCTTTAGCTCTACGAACCGGCCTCCTTTACCCCCCAGAAGTCATCCCTGTTACTATTTTTTTAGAGGCTGAATTGACCCCATGGACATAGGAAAGTCGGAAGGACTAAGTCAATGAAAAATCCTAATGAACCCATCGGGAATCGAACTCACAACCTTGTAGCGCAGTGCCTCAACCACCTGCGCCACCGAGTACCCCTATTTATCTATGTCTAATTTTAATAACGTTCTGTGTTTTATTTCACCTTCCAATGGCTAAATTCTAATAATTTCTTTTCCCCCAAACATGCAGTCTGTTTTGGCGTAATGTGGCACCAAAAAATATGCACACCTTATTTAATACAATAATATTAAACGTAATGCGATACTGTGTAAACTATACATTACGACATGTCCTCTGAAAACCCAGACGGGAAATGTCACATTTTCCGTCTGTACTTGTGACCTTTGCGGCTAACCCGTCCTATAATCCACTACCCGTAAGAAGTGCGTTTAAATCACTATTTCTCAGAATTTACACGCCGCATAAAATATCTCGGCAAAGACAAAGACCGCAATACCGACCATAGTCGATAGTCATTTATTGCTGACATCTCATGGTCCTCTTCGTAACTGCTGTCAATGATTTCCATTCCTGCACACTGCAACATACACGTACACATACAGTCAATTACAAATGGCCACATGTCGTATTGTAGATATAAAGAAGGTAAAGCATATGTTGGCTATGCAATATGTAATATTACGATATTAAATTCCTTTCCAGAATAACAAAGAGTGGTTTGTCAATTTATTCTGCTACTGCCATATAAGAAATAGTTTCCCTATATTAATTTTAAAGTTATGATTACAAAGTAAGTTTACGTAATCAGCTTGTACTCTATTTTATTTACAAGCCTTTTGCTACAGGCTCACAGTGCATGTCCCTATTTTGTTTATGGCGCCCTAATTTTCGTACAGAAAGCAGTAAAGTCAGGAATCTGACGTTAAAAAATACATTGCGTATGAAAATTTTAATCTTTTTATTCTTCCAAAAATTGTTTAGATGATAAATAAGAAGATGAAATGAATGCAGTATGTAGCATAATACATAACACATATGTTTTATTAAGAAAAACATATAAAATAGAAAGTTCGGCATTCAGGACAAAACATGACTTTGCTGATACCGCAGTAGATGGAGGAAAATATAAAAATAAACCTTAGGCAAATATATCGTAAAATTTGATATTGATTGACGGACTTCTCTGAATACGATGATAAATTTTCTGACCACATAAAAGAACACGTTTGTTTTTTCTTGGCCAGCTAATTAAATAGAAAGTTTTCAAGATAGATTCTGAACCATTTATTTACCTATAAAAATTATGGGTCCGCCGTTTCCAACTTATGCTTTGTGGTACGCTGAAATACAACAACTGTTAAAGAACGGCTCGTGATTGGCGTAACTACTTGTATTTCCGTAATATCTGTCGGGGGAGTCTTCTACTGCTTCCTTTTTCAAGCGATCTCAATTTTGCTAGACTGCGTTGCAGAAGGTAACTTCTTGATTCGTTTAACATGTCAGAATAGTGGATAACGCTGCATATAGATGGCCGGTGCTACGAATTAGTCCACAATAGAATAGAAAGAGAAGGACTGTAGCTGCAGATGTGTCGAACAGCCGTCATGCCTAGTGACATGCAAGATTTTTGGGTTAACAGCAGGTATTTGATAGCGCGTGGTTATTACTGTGTTCAGGCTGTAAACACTTTTTGATTATGACAGTGCTAAGTCATTAATCTGTGGGAAAACCGCGTCAGAACTAGAAAATTAAGCATTTCCGGTCAGTAATTTTACCTAAACAATTCAGTTCTTTGGGGGGGGGGCACTAAGTCCAACTTGGACCTAGGATATCTCGTTTTGCGGTTTCTAGATCACACATAATTAGACACACACACACACACACACACACACACACCAAATTCAGCGTTTAGTCTGCACCTTGTACGGACCCGTTACGAGATTCACACAGACTGCGTTTTCAGATGTGCAGGGAGGAAACTTTTCTCCTTCTGCATACACAAACATACTAACTACTGCTAAGGACTTTCGATTAACGGATCTGAAATATTACTATGTCTTCTCCCATAAGCCCAATACACTTTCGCTGCAACGAAAAGAGGCCAAAACAAACTTCAGAATATCAGGTTCATTTTTTATTTCGTGAGTGCAATCTGACGGAATACTGACGGCGTTGTTAGCTACTGCCATTTTTGCCCGTTACCGTACCTGATGCAGTACAAAGCTCTGTTCCCCTCTTCTTCACCAGTTTTCAGTTCTCAGTCATGAAATGTATCGTAATCAATCGATGTCGAAACCCGCAGTTTCCCGTTTCTTATTTAATTTTCCTTCCTCTTTTTCTGTTATACTCCACTTATCATTGAACTTGCACTGTTCGATCTAAATTAATGACCACTAAGTACCTGCACACAAAAGTTCTAAATAATAAACCCCCAAATTTTATATACTTATTCATTACTTAAAATTAAATATAATGCCTGTGGCTTTTTGATGTTTGTGTAACCGTGCATCGTTGATACAATAACATAAACAGCCAAATAGATACAACATTAATAGTTTTATTGATAATTTCAATCAGCTTAACATGTTTCGGGCGATAATTTCGTCCATCCTCAGGAACACTACACTGTGTTTACAGCTTGTGGTAAAATGCACTGATGATGCTGCCTTCTGGTGACCAGAATGAGGTGGAACTGGTCACCAGCAGGCAGCATCGTCGGTGCATTATACCACAAGCTGTAAACACAGTCTAATGCTCCTGAGGATGGGCGAAATTATCGCCCGAAGCATGTTGAACTAATTGAAATTATTAATAAAATTAATATTGTTGCATCTAGTTGGCTCGTTATATCAAAATACCTGTGACCGTCAGATTAATGATACGTTAATACGGACCTTACTGTAAGGCTGAAGCCTTCTTGGATGCCACTCTGTGTCACTTGGTAAATAAATTTCGACTTTTGTAGAGTGCTTGGTGCTTCGAAACCTCCGGGAGACGACACACCGACACACACCAGTATGCCTGTATCTTCAGCAACATCCTTAAGAGAGGTTAAAATTTCGAAATCGGACTTTCAAGAAAAGTCTATCAAAAACGGATTTATTTTGCAAAGCGAATTGGTAGCGTTCTCAAAGGTACAAAGTCGTGACAAATCGTCACATACGCATCATTAATGCCACGTACTTAGACTCGACTCATAATATCAGTGAGGTATAAATCAGAAAACCACCAGAGTTTTAATAAAGTTGCTGTTTTTGGCACAACAATAGTGCTGCTTGAGTTTCGGGTTCTACTGTCTAATGCTCTCAGAGATACACGCGGTGTACCTTTCAGTTTCTGCGCAGATCCTTTTATGACAATTTATTTCCACCTGTTTGACATACAAGAACACTTTCACGTCTAGCTAAAGCTGTAGACCATTCAAATATAATGGATAAATAAAAGGCGTCCTGCTATTGTGATAGAATGCTGTTTTGTGTGAGGTCAGCTTAGTAACTGAGAATATTTTTGTGGAAAATTTGCTATTAGTTAACTGAAATAGGCCACGTTCACTTTTTCAATATTATGCAGAAACCTCCAAGGCTGAAATTATAGTAGCACGGAAGATTTAAAAGGCCCTTTATAAAGCGTGGCGTCTCAAAATATATAAGCAACTTACTTACCCCACGGAGCACAGTCCTTCTTAAGATGCTAATCAGTTCTCGGCTGGTCAAGAGATTTCCCGAATTTTATGGAATTCGAAGGTCCATTACCGCATTCACAAGTGCCTTCACATGGCCCTATCCTGAGCAACATCGATCCAGTCCGTGTCCTCAAATCTCACTTCCTGGAAATCCATGTAAATGTTATCCTCCCAAGTGGTCACTTTCACTCAGTCATCCCCACCAAAACCCTGCATACACCTCTACTCTCCCTCATACGTGCTACATGCCCCGCCCACCTCATTCTTCTCGATTTTATCACCTAAATAATATTTGGTGAAGAGTACAGATCATGAAGCTCCTCATTACGTAGTTTTCTCCGTTCCTCTGTTACCTCGTCCCTCTTAGGCCCAAATATTCTCCTCAACACTCCACTCTCAGACACCCTCAGCCTACGTTCCTCCCTCAATGTGGGTGACCAATTTTCACATCCATACAAAACAACAGACAAAATTATAGTTCTGTATATTTTAATGTTTATATTATTGGATAGCAAACTGGAAGACAAAAGATTCTGCAATACAATATAATACGGCGCATGCGCATTACGTGCTGGATAAATAAGGCTACAAACATACAATCAGAATATGAAATACATATTGCTTTTCCACATCAATATTGGATACACGAACGCCCCCCATTGTTACGTTATACGTACATCGCCTGTCTGCTTTTATTTTCTAGAATCTGTGGAAAAATTCTGCGCTTTGTTGCTTGTATCAAATTGATTTATAAATTTGCACGAAATGTAATTAAATAAAATATTATTGGTCATATATACAATACTCAGAATTACTGAAACAAAGGAAAGTAAATCGAAATTTCACAAAATGCCTCTAATAGTTTAAATAATTTTGGGCACGTACTTTCCTCGTGTTTACTTCAAGTTAGTGCGCGTAATACGAACTTCGACTCAAGATGGCTCCAGTTTTGGATCAAAGTTTTCAGTGTGGCTAAGATTTTTAAAACCTTTCAGTGCCAAATATGTGGAAGTACTCGTACTTAAGTCGCTCAATCCGCATTTGAAGCCACTGAATCGCACATAAGAAATTAATAAACACACACAAGCTCAATTCTAAACACTGCACAAAAAATGATCTTCTGGGGATTCCACGCTTCCGCGACGGTCCATTTGAGGTGTTTGCTCTTATGGGATGTTATGTGGCGTAGGTGGTAAGTTGGTTAACGACGTTTCGGGACGGCCTGTTGTTCCCATCCGCAAGAAATTGACATAGGACCAGTCCCGAAAATTCGTTTGCCACCTTCCAAGCTACGACACACATTCCGAGAAATGATCGCGTTACTCTTCTAGTGTTATATAAAAGTTAATACAATACTGAAGAGGTTATTACAATTGTAGTACACGTGATTGATAATGATTTTAATGTACCAGATTAGAGACCATTCGGATGTGGTGCAGATTTCCTTAAACACTCAAAAATAAGCATAAGTTTTATTTTGGCGTTTGGTTTCTCAAGGACTCTTTTCCATTGAGCAATTTATTTAATTACAGCTACATGCGAGTAAAGAGATAAGCAGGCAGTTGGGTAGAAATAGAACTGGACACCCTTGAAATTTGTAGTTTGACTAAGTCTGGAAAAATGTGTTTCAAGCAAGGAGTGATGAAAGGTTTACTGCTTACTGTTTAGGGATGTCAGAAGGGAAAAGCAATTGACAGTGTTAGTTTTATAGGATCGCCCTTCGTAACTTTGTTGTCCCGACGCGCTCAGTCTGGTAGGTGATCCTCTTTCGGGAAATGGGTGTGGCTCACCGAATCACATTTAGTTTTAATTATTTTTTCTTGTTGTTTTATTTACTCAATTTATTCTTGATATAAAATAATGGAGCGCTATATCCAGTAAAACAACTAGATCATTTCTAGGAAACTGACACGGTCACTTCTCTGTACTCCTACTTTCACCACACTCGTACACGAGTGAATTCGCACTGGATTGCTAGCGTCCGTTGTCCGCTGCTAACGGTTTCTCATTTAAATCTCTCCCCTCCTACCTATCACCAACGGTCCTGAATATACGTTGACAGATTAACTTACAACGCATGCCATGAACCGTCCGTAACTGACGCCAGTAATCCTAAGAAACAACTATACTAAAAATGATCGGCTACATAGTGGATATCCTACGAGCTGTAGTGTCAGTAAATGTTATGTTGATGATTCTGTATTTTGCGAAACTCCAGTACTTCTTGCTGGAAAAACGTGTGACCTTATCGATAAAATGTGTTACGTTGATACTGTAGTGTATACCTTGTGTGCTTAAGAGTTAAATATAAAATTTGTGGAATTTGGTTTAGCTATGTTATCAACATGCAACAAGAAAATTTTTATAACCTATTCGTAAGAGTGGGACGCATTAGGCTTCGCGATAATGGGTGCGATCCTTCCAAATTAGGGCAGTTCTCTAATCAGATTTATCCAGAATTTCAGACAGTCTTATTTCGCTTCACACGTCCAAATGCCACAATGTCACGAATATATAGCTAATTCTATCACTTGTATCTGGTAATATTTATTGATTGTACCCAGCCATTTTGACAGGTAGCTTTCTGAACCCCGTGGGCTAATTAACGACCAATTGTGCATAAACCCATGCTGATGTCTTGGAGTGTCTACTGTTGCACAGCAACATTCGATCTTTTTGCAGTTTTAAGATTTTCATTTGACTCACTATTGTATATCGAAGAGATAGTCGCATATTTTACGGCACTACCCCGTCCAGGGTGTGGCTAAAGAAAACTTTCATTGAAAGAATATTAGAATAGTGGACCATCAAGCCAAAATATGATAACGGTACCTCCCGAAGTAGTATTGGGTGTTTTAATTGTTACATACCCACTTTTATAATTACATCATTAACATTTTTCATGTTACGAACTAGGTATTTGGACTTCAGTTTTGACCTTCCTTCCTAACTCTTTGGTATGTGACATTCACAGTAAAAAGTCATTGCAGGTTGATTATTTACTTGAAGTTTCCTGCAAATATGTCTAATTGCAAAGAAAGTATTCAAAATTATATCTTCCTAAGGAAAAGCCTATAGCAGAAGAAATTACCTCCAAGTTAATAACTTCATGTATGTTTATTGTGTTAGATTTAAAATGCAGTGTTGCCATGCACGTACCACCACTTTTCTTCACAGTAACAAAGGCGGCAACAAATCGAAATTTCTTCTTCACACGTGCCTATTATTAAGATTAGAATTGTATAGTTTACTTCAATATCATTGCCGCTCAACACACAGGAATAATATATACATATGTACAACAAGGAAAGCAAAAAAAATTTACAACACCTGAAGCCTAAATTAGGGGGCCAGAACTTTCATATGACAAGAATTGTCTGTTGTAATCACTGTTGATTGTATCTCAAATTTTTAACTAAGTTAAATTTATTTCCCAGTCCTTTAGCCTGGACGTCATAGTTTAGTGATTAGCATGGTAAAATGGTACATACTTGACATATGAATATTTCCATTCATTATACGGCTTAGGGAATTTTTCTCGCTGCGTGAAGTTGGTAGTACGTGTTCGGACTGTGTGGTGTCGTGGTGTGGACGGTTTGTTGATTTATGTGTGTTCTTTTCGTCTACACAGCAGTGTGCGTCCCAGAGCTATGATTTTATTCTTGTGGGTAGGTATGTACTTCTGTTCAGCCATTTGTCCTGTAATAAAACTGTATAATCTTTAAGTACTGGCAGAGTTTATTATTGTCAGGTTACGGTCAAACATTTTGCGCCCGCGTTTGCAGACATCACACGGTCGGGCTGTGTGACAGTTACTGCCATCTCGTGACGCAGTTTGGTATTAATTGGTTATTTCTTCGCTCTTACCGCAAGCACGCTTCCTTGCAGTGCAGTGAGCAAAATTTCGATCCATAAATATAACGTTGCGAAATTCAGCTCGATACTGCTAATTCACAGGATGTTACATATATATGGAATAATAAAGACTATCGGTTGTACATCGGGAAGAGAAGGTTATTCGGGTGGATTCGTCTGAGCTATATACGCCAAAGTAACCTTTCTAGTATTTGGGGCGAGTTTAGTGTGTGCAAGTTCTATTCATAATAGTAAACACAGCATACATTTCACAATATTGTAGCATTACAGATTTATGATCTTTTTTGCAGTACTAAATAGCTATGTGATAGGTCTGGTATTGAAGGTATAATACTGATATGTCTGTGTAAATATGTTCAATTTAAAATAAATAAGACGTTTCATAAATGGTTAGATCTCATGTCACAGTTCAGGAGCTTTGTGAACGAGAAGTGACTTATTGTTTTACTGACTTGAAGATAATTTGAAAGAATTTCAATATTTTTGTAAATCAAAAACTTTGTACAATACGAATTTGTATAATATTAGGCCTACACTGTTAAATGTCCACGAAATGGAAGTTTATTACTCCATTTCATGACGGTTTATCAACTGAGATTTGGGCTGTTTTGGAGCAGTGTTCCGCAATTCTTTGTGTGGATGAAGTGGTATTATAACATTGTCTCTACGAACGTAATAAGCCACTGGCCGATAGCTGAACCCCGGGTTTGCAGTGTGCAAAGAAGGAGTACTAGATACTGCTTTATAATATTGTGCCAAAATACAGTAATTAAGCATTATGAGTTGGAGATATGAGAGCCGGTGAATACGCAAGTGTCAACGTTTGGTCTAAATTGCGTTTAGTTACCTTCCTTCCTTTGAAGAAAAGTATAAGTGAATGATTTAAAATATGTACGGGTAATGCATTCAAGTTTCGCTTAATTTACTGTAGTGGTTGAAGATGAATATAGTATGGTAATTACATAAATATATTGATCAGACATTGAACAGTTAAACATGATCTTATTTTATAACGATTACTGTTTATTTGGTTTTCTGGGATTGACGCCATTGTAACTCACACACCTTTCGTGTTACAAATCCTACCATTGTGTTAGATTAGGTTAGGTTATTTTAGATGATGTTAAATTAGGTCAGGTTAGGTTGGCTGTGTTAGGTTAAGTTGGGTGAGGTTAAATTAGGTCAGGTTAAGTTAGGTAAGGTAAAATTAGTTAGGTTAGGTTGTTTGTGTTAAGTTTGTTTAAGTCATGTTAAATTAGGTTAGGTTGGTTCTGTTAATTTAGATTAAGGTAGGTGAGGTGAGGTTAAATTATTTAGGTTAAGTCAGGGTTTTTGTGTTACGTGTGTTTAAGTTAGATTAATTTGATTAGGTTGGTTGTGTTAATTTAAATTACATGAGGTTAGGTGAGATTAAATTAGTTAGGTTATGTTAGTTTAGGTTCTGTAATGTTACATCACTGAGACTTATTTCATGATATTTACCATCCTTTATAGGGAAGACGCGAGTGTTGAGGTTATAATAGGAAAGATCCTGAATTACCTCATATATAATTACCTACCGCATGAAGCTTCAGATATCAGTTCAAAGCACAGGAACACGTCACAGAAGAAGCGATACTTTAATCTTACTTGTTTGTTAAAACTATGACTACTAAAATACATTTTACTTCTCACACAATATGCACATTGGAAAATCCTCTTACGAATAGTCGAGACTTAATGGCATATTTCTTCCAATCGCCATGTGAAATCTGTTAACGCTATCCTACGACTCATTACATCTTAATATATGGAACGTCACGTTGAAATGCCTTTCATTTCTTGTAATTTGGTCTACCATTTCTGTAGCAGTTGAAGGCTTTCATGGAAATAAACCAGCTTGACTGTAATTTCCGTTCCAAAAGGCCATCCCAGTTATTTACACCAGCAAAATGTGTAGCGGTATAACGACTGTGTAGGAGGGGAGAGAAGAGGGGCCCAGATCTTACCTAAGCCACACATAAATCCGGAACAATACCGAGGCACGGCCCCCCTTGGTGCCAAAACAGCCAGTTTCTGCAATTGTTTTCAGGCTTACTGACTGAGCTGCCTTCTTAAAAACATGTTACAAAAGTCAAATATTTTATACAGTAGACAACAAAATGTTTTTATTCCGAATGAAAAGCGATATTGTTTTAGAACGCTGAATATCCTACTTGAATGACACGACAAACACAGCCGCTACTGAGGCCTACTGTGTGCTTAATGTTACATAAAAGCATACCACTGAAATTAATGCTTGGCTTAAATATTGCTGAAGTGAATTTCAGCTGTTTGATTACAACAATTGAAACAATGAGACAAAAAGAGAACCTAGTTTCACAAACAAGGCACCGTCCTGCACTTCAACAAAGGTAAACAATGAACATTACTTCCTTCCTGTTCCCTGAATCTTCATTATTCTTTCTAGAACCATGCTATTCAGTATCTGTGGGAAAGTTTGGGTTGTAACCGGACTACATCTGTCCCACGTTATTTCAAATTGCGTTATATTCTTCTGCTCATAAATTTCTATCCATTCTGAAGAATGGAAACATTTAATTGTTCACATTTACAACGTTGAATTTTTAAATATTTCCTCTCTTTTGGACACAAATGATTCGTTAATATCCACTGAATTTTGCTGTAACATAAACTAATTCTTAGCACAATCCAATTTAAATTGTTAGTGGACGTTATCTTGTGTTTTGAACTCCACGTAGCAAGGGTAAGCCTTGTTCTTTCTTCGTTTCTACAGTTCAATTACGCTTAAGATGCATGTGAGCAACGTCAGTTCCGCTGCTGCTAAGTTGTTGTTGTTGTTGTTTTTTTTTTTTTTTCCCCCCCCCCGGGGTTCTTCGCAGATACATGTTTTTTTTTTTTCCTCGTTT
>Ga0123357_10012817_pt1 | contig 10827 bp, 8 predicted proteins | sample TergutEmb28metaG_FD_89873 | JGI IMG/M metagenome (GOLD analysis project Ga0123357, IMG submission 89873) | Embiratermes neotenicus P4 segment gut microbial communities from Petit-Saut dam, French Guiana - Emb289 P4 | ecosystem: Host-associated > Arthropoda: Insects > Digestive system > Gut ... | reverse complement strand
GACAGGTGGCGAACGCTTGTGAGTGCGGTAATGAACCTTCGGGTTCCGTGAAATGCGGGGAATTTCTTGACTAGCTGCAAACCAGTTAACTTCTCAAGAAGGACTCTGCACCATGGAGTAAGTAAGTAAGCACCATGATGGTCATTATCAACTGAAACATGTAGCTGTGCTAAAATAAAGGAAATTAATGCTTGTGTTCGGCTGTAAAAAAAAGTTTTGCCTTACATCTACCATTTGGTCAAATCATTTAATTGGCTCAGATCACTTAAGCTGTTAATCCAACTTACGTTACACGTATAAAAGGAGTTTGGTGTATTAATACTTACAGTCGAACACAACTTTATTTGCCTCTAGTATTACAAGAAGGATTATAACGACATGTTTCGGCCCTGTATGTGGGCCATCTTCAGGTTGTGACTAGACTTCCGGATCAGTTATACATGAATGCGTGGAGCGTTCTTGGTGAGTCCTGGAGGGGGAGCCAAAACATGTCGTTATAATCCTCCTTGTAATACTAGAGGCAAATATAGTTGTGTTCGACTGTAAGTATTCATACACCAAGCTCCTTACTATCGTAAAAAAACACAACGGGGATGACACACATCAGACCTATAAAAGGAACGTTTACGGTATCGAATGCTCGTAAATAAGAACAGTGAAACGTAACAGCCGTCAATGAATAGAAACTGTAATGTTGTTATTTCAAAGCAGTTTTAAGTTAGTTTAGATTTTCTGGTTCACTCTATTTACGAATTTTGATTTGTTTTACAACTTATGTTTGGTATTGCGGGATGTTGGCCACTGGCATGTGGCTGTCCGGCATTATGGCCACCACACTATCATGTCGCATTTTATTGGATAATTAACACATTTATTTAAAAGGCTGCATCCAAGTGTCAAGTCAGCAAACGTATAGTGCAGTTTCCTGTTCCCTGTCCAGCAAGCAGTTTTGTGCCGTGGGAGTTTGACATCATTGGCTCTGATTTTGAGTTGCGACATAATTCAAAGCCAGCGTCAGTCATCTACTTACAAACAATGGCTGCATAAATATACGATCACAATTAAGCTAAACGAATGTGTTTAATGACATGGAACATGTATAAATAGATTAGCCATGCAGCAGGGTGTGAATGAAGTCTCTAGTGCAACAAGTCAGAAATAAATTACCGTTCTGTACTCGTTGGTGTCATGCAAAAAAGGACATTTACTGGTTTTTTGTTGTAGCAACATGGGTTTCAAGTAGCCTATCGAAAACTAGTGATTTTTAAACTGCTAAAATGTATGGCGTCCATCCGTGTGCCACAAAACTATGTTTAGGTTTATATGTATATTGCGACACAGAAACACTTTATTTTCCATAAAGCATGAATTTATTTTTTCTCAAATATTTCTTGTACTTCGTGACTTTTCTTACGTGACCGGCTTGACGTTTTTCATGGGTTTCTCTTCATGTTTGTGACCGTCCCTCTTCTTGTTTGTGTAAACCCCGATCTACTAGTTTATAACCCTAGACCCGAGATTGTTAAAAGCACTGACTTAGACATCCAGCGACTGGTTTTGGCAAAGTGCGAGGTCGGAGTAAAGGTCCCAAGTATTACGAGCGGAGGCCGTGACAGTACTGTGGTTGCTCTAAACTGTCGTATTTCGATATTGGTAGAAATGAGATTCGCTGAGGTAAATGGAATTATTGCGCTAGTAACTGATGAAGTGCCATTGCACGATATTAAAATAGAAGACTAGGATGGTTGGTTAATACTGTAAGAATGGAATATGAAAGAATCCCAAAAACAGGTTCTTAGTGGGAAATTTTCTTAGTCCAAGACCAGTGGAAAAACCAAGAACAAGATGGGAGAACGTTGTCCGGAGGGACCCATCACAGATCCTAGGAATACGAGGATGGAGGAGACAAGCAGAAGACAAAGAGGAATGGAGGCGTCTTCTGAGGGAGGCCAGGGCCCAGAAGGGGCTGTAGCGACATGGATGGATGGATGGATGGATGGATGGAAGTGCCATTGAACCATTCAAGTTAACTGTAGTTACATTTGACATTAAGGGTCTACAACGAAAATTGTTGAAAAAAATTTGATTTTGATTTTTACCTTCGTCTGTTACTCCTACCTTACACTACAATAAAATTGTATTTAAAATATTTAAAACTCGTATTTAAAATATTTTTTGCCTCAAAATAAATACAGGAAGGTCAAATAGAAGACGTGCGGTTGTACCTGGAGAACATTATGCTTGTTAGGTATCAGTGTTGGATTTTTGTAAATGGTGTAATTTTGGATTCCATAAAGGGTGGAGAATGACTCCACTACCTGAAATGTTAGCTTCTGAAAGAGGAATCCCCCCTTGAGTTGCATACCTTGTTTATTAGTTACTGGGTACATAAGGCATATTTAAAAAATCATAATAAGAAAAATAAGACATTTGAAGTAATGTATTTCTGTTTGCAATAAATGAATATCTGGGCCAGTGAAGTACATGAAACGGCGAACAGTGCGCGTGGGGAAATATGTTTGTCGCATTACAGAGGACGCCTATCCACTCTTGTTGGTGGTCTTCTGTGTTGCTATGATACCGGATGCCATTTTCAGTAAATTGATCCATGCTGTAGGTGAATTGGGACTCCAGCGGGTATTGTGGCTGTAGCAGTTCGGTGAATGCTGTCACGGAGAAGGGTCATACTCACTTCATTCCTAAAATAGGAGGATCTTCTTTTCTGGAGGGAATTGGTGACGGTTTGTTACACGCAACTTCAGAAATGGCTACAGTACTGCGCTGCCACTCATATAACGACAAGAAATGGGGAAGAATTCATAGAACGTGAGAGCGCGATGGGAAAAATTGAGTGCTTTTGATGGTAGAGGACAGCGAGCGTAAGTTTTCAGCAAGCCAACGTGGCTGGACATAACGTCTTACTGTCCTTGTTACTGTTAAGGGGGCGAGGGAGCATGGTGTCCATGTTAATAGGGTGCAGGAAAATATTTTTGGGTCTAAGGGAGAGGAAACAAGATAGGAATGGTAAAAATTACGCAACTTTTATTCGTCGCCTACTATTATCATGCCATTGTAATTGAGGAGCGGGAGATGCCCTGGGGATAACGGAATTGTGGGTTTGTTTTAAAAAACACCACAAGCGATGAATGCATGTTTGAGGCTTAGGAAGATGTCTTACAGTAATATTAACAAAGACCTTCAGACGTAGGATATGAAACTTTGTATTTGTCGGCTTTTGAAAACACTGCATTTCTTTTGCTCTAAGAAAGAGGAAACACTTTCTTGACCATCTGAAAAATTGTGTAAGTTACACTAAGAATTTCATCATTCAGCAAGCCAAAATCAGTAGAACACAAATTATGTAAAAGTTAAACTTCCAATACAATGGCAGAATTTTGTGACTATAAAACCCCCTCAAAAATGTACTGAATGTATAATACCAATACTTGCTTCAACTATTAACCAACAAATGCACCTATATAACTTTCACTTAAAACACTTTAAAAAACATTTGTTGGTTAATAGTTGAAGTGATTTTATGAAATGAACGGTGCAATGTTGAGACCTATACTTGCACTAAAACATGACACAACGTAAATTTAACACAATGTAAATTGCTGGCTGCAATATGTGTGTATGTGTGTGTGTATGTGTGTATGTATTATAAAGTGTGAAAGTATGAACAAAACTACGAGTAGTTCCCAGTGACGGACTCGGTACGACAGTGCAGTGAGCTTTGGAGTTCCACGAAAGAAGGAAGTTTATTAATATTTGAGTAAGCACTAAGTCCTTGAGGAACAGCTATCATCGTGGAATTCTCTCAGTTTTAGATTTTCTGCTTCAATACTTCTGTGGATTTTTATTTTTGTTTGTTCCCGACTAGTAGCGTTCTGTACAGGAGCCAGGCGTTTGAAATTCTCTCTGCAAACATTTACGGATATATCCATTGTAGGCCTGTGTTGAGAAATGGGATTGTGATAGATGATTTTGATATACTTCTCACACAAGAACCGGTTACGGATTTGTACAAGAATATGACAACATATATAGAACAGACGATTCAGAATAAAGTGCGGCCCATTAATTTACAACGCTATAGAAATGTGTCACGATTAGATTCTATACATGCTTATCGAATGCCTGGTTTTTAAGTTGCTTAAATAACAACCCTCTTACTCCTAAATTTAGCTCGAAATAGCAGGGTATTACTCATTATGAACCTGTAAAAATATTCAAGAAAGAAGCTGTGGCATATTTTATTTTACGGTAACACAAAAATGAGTGATATCAGGCTTCCGCCGCTGTATAAATGAGATCTTCGCTCTTCTGGGATTTTACAAACTACCATTGTACGCTGCGTAAAATCCCACAGGAGCGAAGATGGCTTTGAAAAGTCTGCCTTGGGGCTGAGGAAACCGCGACGCGCCTTAGACAGAATAATTGGTCTCGAGTCTGAGAATCGATACCAGATACTAAGCGGGGGTGTTAACCACTCCAGTGTCACTCCCTGAAAATGAAATGTGATTTCACGTCCTGCCGCTGCTTTAAAACGAGACGCAGCGGTCCTGTCTCTGGGTTATCTGGCTGACGGCAATGTTAACAGTTTTCTTTACCCGCTTTCGGTTGACAGTGATGATTTTACAAATGCGAGATTTGATGCTATCGCCGCTGTAAGTGCGAATATAAAGGGTCTTCCGAGATACAACGTACCGAAGAAGCTGGTAAAAATCCTCTGAGATTCCGGTCGAACCCGTTTGTTCCGTGTTGACATTAACAGAGTAAGCCTAGAGGGAACGAAAAGTTCAACGTACGTAGTGGAAGCAGGGCAGAACAAGGCGCTGTGTACAGGAGAAAACAGGACGGTGGGGAAGGCGAGTAACGCATGCTTTGCGACGATGTGGTCAGACACTGGGCAGACCAGATGTGCCATTGAGATCACCCTGATGGAACACCCCCTAAATGTCGGTCTTCGCGGAACATGGCATAGACCTGGATTATCGCTTCCACCACCGTGATCGTAGCTTGCGTATCAAATCCAGGTATGTGTGAACCGCGTTAAAACGGAGGTCATAGAGATAGAGCGCCGTCCGTGTGCCTAGAGAGAATGCGAAAGTTTTCCAGTTTCAGAAGTCACTGAAGCCTCTTTGCCACTGCCAGAAAAACAGGAAACCCACATCCGGAAATACGCCGTGACTGTCTCAACTCCCGATTCGTACCCGTACCCTCCCAGAATTCAACCCCTTCCCCCATTTTCCTGATGCCTTCGTTTCGCCCCTTCTTTTTTTACACCTCGTGTCCCGAACATTCTTTAGCTTAAGCTGTGATATAGGTATATTACCGTCTAAAACACAGCATATGTACATCAACACAGTGATGAAATATCACTTACATCAGGGCTACATGTTTCGGCCGTGAAACGGCCATCATCAGGCCAATGCAGAACATCGAAAAAAATGGACGGGATTTGAAACCGCTATAACTTAAAAAGTACTAGACGGATTTACACGTTTGGCGTCTTAAAATGTTCAGAAAAGTTTAAAGTTTTGGACTTACCTTATTACATTTCAATATGTGCACCGTTTGTAGCTCTGGAGACGTCCAAAATAAATTCTATCTCCTGCCACGTTTTCTGAATCATGTCTCGTGTTACAGTTTCAATGGCTGATGTGATTCTTTCTTGCAAGTGCTGGATATTCCTTATCTTCTCAGCATACACAATGTTCTTAATGTACCCCCACAGGAAAAAATCAAGTGTAGAGCGATCTGGGCTTCGAGGTGACTAGGGTATTGGTCCAACCCTTCCAATCCAGGCATCAGGGAATCTCTCATTTAAAACGTCAGTCACAAAGCAACTGAAATGGGTAGGAGCTCCGTCTTGCATAAAAATAATCCTACTTACAGTTACTTGTTCGAAAGTTTCAGTTTTAAATCTGTGGAAACACGTACTGTTATAACGGTTTCAAATCCCGTCCATCTTTTTCGATGACCCTGTACAAGGTACATTATATATGTGCAATCTATGAGATCCCATATCGTTTAGAGCCGAAACATGTAGCCCTGATGTAACTGGTATTTCATCACTGTATTGATGTACATATGTTGTGTTTTAGACGGTAATACACATATATTTACTACTACACAATGAGATGGCCCGTATAAAAAAAAATTAAGCTGTGATACTTGCATCTAACGTAATAGCCAAACTATCGATATAATGCTGTTGGTTTGTGACGACGAGTCGCTCCCGGCATTCCAGTCAACCAACAGAGCAGCAGTGTTTAATAAAAAACTGAGTTACGATAGTACAACCAGATGGCCGTGGTGTAAACCAAGTGATAGACTGGTTTACTAACCGATAGCACCACCAGATATCAGCAGTGAAACAATACTCTGAAATTACGGTAGCCCAACCGGTCGGCAGCAGTACGATAAATGGAATTAACGCTGAAGACACGCGAAAGCAAAAACATGTCATGATCGATTGCAAACTGTGTAACTGTAGCGAAGGTAGAGAGAAATCTTATGACTTTGAAATCTTAAGTTTGACGTGAATATTATGTTAGCCGACATATGACGAGCCCAATGATAGGAATAATAATAATAATAATAATAATAATAATACGTAACCGCCATAACACGCTATGGAACCCTAAGCACATAAACAGATCCTGTTTGCTTGCATACTCTTTGCCGAGGTTTAGACTGTTACGAGCACCTGCTTGCGCTGAGAGGGGTAGAAGAGTAAACTACCCCTTCGTAGTACTCGTACATGAACATGTAGGATGTAAAACGACGTGAATCAAAAGTAAGGTACAGTTGAGTGGGGGAAGGATTAGTATGCCCCTCCGCACTCCAGCTGCCTAATCACTAGGAAGGATTGGTATGACCGAGCGCACTCCAACTGCCTAATCACTAGGAAGGATTGGTATGACCGAGCGCACTCCAACTGCCTAATCACTAGGAAGGATTAGTATGACCGAACGCACTCCAACTGCCTAATCACTAGGAAGGATTGGTGTGATCGAGCGCACTCCAGCTGCCTAATCACTAGGAAATATTGGTATGACCGAGCGCATTCCAAGTGCCTAATCACTAGGAAAGATTGGTATGACCGAGCGCATTCCAACTGCCTAATCACTATGAAAGATTGGTATGACCGAGCGCACTCCAACTGCCTAATCACTAGGAAGGATTGGTATTACCGAATGCACTCCAACTGCCTAAGCACTAGGAAGGATTGGTATGACCGACCGCACTCCAACTGCCTAATCACTACACGGTTGATCCTATGTCGAGGTTTATCAGTTTAGTACAAAGATGTCCCGTATCAGATAGTGAATTTCTCGTAGTTGAAGCCAGCGAAGCTTCTGACATCTGATCGGGCGATACCTGACTAGAGTTCCGACTGACACGCCGAATCACATATATTGCTCGTAGTCTTTCTCAGTCTAGTATTCCAAATCAGTCAACGAAGTTTTGTTTTCCCACCATGATATTTTCATTATTTACTCTTTATCCAACAGTATGACGTCACGTAATCTGACGTATTTCCAGCGTCGTTATGTAAAACTTGAACAAACAAACAAACAAAAAGTTCGGTATGACGAATTATCAGTAAAATTTAATGCTGTCTTCTGTAGCGGACCCACTAGCGTTACATTTAATATCTAGATAGTTACAGACTACAAAAAGAGAACAGGGACGCTAGCCTCATAACAACATTGGACGTGTTATGTTCGTCCTGTATTCTTTAATGACGTTCTTCGTTCCTGCCCTTGTATTTGTGCATGTTTCTTTTTCTCACATTTATTTTGTCCTCTTTAATTTCTTTTTCCATTTTAGTTGATATCTTTCCTTCTGTCTTATCTGTCTGTCTGTCTATCTATCTAGCTGTATGTCTGTCTGTCTGTCCGTCCGTTCCTCCGTCTGTCTGTCCGTCCGTCCCTCCGTCCGTCCTTCCGTCTATCTATCTGTCTGTCTGTCTGTCTGTCTATCTATCTATCTGTCTGTCTATCTATCTATCTATCTATCTATCTATCTCTGTCTGTCTGTGTGTCTGTTCGCCCGCCCGCCCGCCCGCCCGTCCGTCCGTCCGTCCGTCCGTCCGTCCATCCAACCACCCACCCACCCACCCACCCACCCACCTACCTACCTATCTAATCTATCTAATCTATCTAATCTATCTAATACGTCTTCCTTCTGTCTGTCTGTCCGTCTATCAATATTACTTTCCCTTTTCTTTCGTTCTTGTGTAGCTTGAAGACCTTAGGTCCAGTAGCCGGTTCATGTTAACGTAATATAAGCGTTCGGGTGTCAGATAATGTGGAAACATTTGACTGTCGATTTCTTGATATCGAACCTGTTCCATCGAGTTATTATGAACCTTTATATCCAGGTTGGAAAAATCAGATTGTCTTTTTGCTTTGGACTATATCTGGAAAAAATGGGCGGAATACGTCGTAAGTCCAATGTCTTCTAATGTAGAATTTTCCAACTCTCAAATTAAAAATTACGAGAGAAATGTGCCGGAGTGAGTAGACTTGTGTTCTCGTTACAGGTGCCGCAGTGTGCTATAATTGCGGTCCCTGTGTCTCGCCTCTCACTTCATTTCGCGTCATTTACAATCCACAGCCAATTGTGTGCATTAATTAATTAATTCAGCCTCCGAAGCTCCGCGGGATCACCAGTTTTGCATGTAATTGTGCAATTAACCTAACCTGGCTCCCCGAAACAGATTCGGAATTAGCTTCTGCTGTATTTGGTACCTGAAACATTCAGGACACCAGAAACTGCTATTCGTTATAAATTCAGTTTTGACGAATTTGTGAAAGACCGGTGTGATTTTTAATTTCAAATGTATTAATTTCTAGGCATTTCTTGTCGTCCTAATTCTTTAGCCTCCAGTTTCTACGATGTCCCAAACAAAACTACAAGCAACAGACCCAAGAAGAACAGAACACTTTCCATGACATTCTATTGTAACTTTTTCTGTTTCGCTGTGTGCAATTATATTGCTATTGAACGTAACCCTAGAAGGATTGTTTCTCACGCGAGAGAAAATTTTCACACTCTTTATTTTTGAACTCAATTTCATTTTGTTCTTTTGGCCATTGTAGACTTCACCCTATGACATTTGATTTTAAATACCGTGCTGTTGTGTTATTGACGGATTGCTAATAGTTTTTGTCAAGTATAATGATTTTTCTCAGTTACGTATTTTATTGCATACGACAAATATCGAGCTGGTCGGTTCCATTTAAAAGCGCCCCGTATCAAGATGACCATTGAGGTTATGCAGCATTTGGATCCTATGTGATATCGTAATTGAAACGAAGAAATTGAAACTAAAAATCCATGACATATATTGAATGTTTTGCCACAAAAATTAAAATATTCATTTAATATTTCTTGTTATTTACTTTCGTCTTGCTGCTCGAGTATAGTTGTTACTTTTGAGTGTAGTCAAAAGTGAAGAGTAGGTTTCAAATCTATTCCCACTCCGAATACACTGTTTGACTTCTACCAGCATGAGTAATTCTGTATTTTGACCTACGAAATCCACAAAATCAAGACGCAGATGGGCATCATGGAATGAAAGCTTAAAGGAGTGCTCAAAATACCAGTGATTAAGGGTGGTGTATTTTGACAGATATATACATTTTCACGCGCATCTTTGCGCCTTAACATTGGATTCCACTACTGAACGGTCTGAATTGGCCGGTTCATTCAGTGAGTATGGTACCTGGCTACAGGCGAGACATTCGCGATTCCGTTACCGGCAGGGTTGAGAGTTTCTTCCTTCGTCACCTCGTCCAGATCGCACCTGCTAACCACCTAGCCTCCAGGTCGCTAGTTACCGGGACTCTGTCCGTGGGCAAATCTAATCTCCATCCTTAGATTACTGTTGGATCTACTGCTGAAGATGTCGACGAGTTTATTAACGTATTCTGAAGAAACTTGTGTATTGAAGAAGAGTGTCTGGGAATACGGATGGGACCAAGCAGAGGAATCTTTTACGTATGTACATGAACCTGTGGTTCCATAAGTCAGGCAGTGTTCTAAACACCTGTTTGACCTCCTTTACTGATAACGAACACTTGATGCATTCATTGAAGTTCTATACAAAGATAAAAAAAACCCATGCAGCGTTACTTGTAACATCGTACCTTAGTGTTAACCGAACTTCTGAAGCAGTAGATTTATACGGTGTAAATATAATGTAAACAAACAGTGCAAAACAACAGTCGTGTACAAAACCACAAAGAAGTCAATAAACTGGAAGGTTACTTTGCAAAAACGTGTAAAATAAGAAGAGATATATGACAGGGGCACTGATGACGATGCGGGTAGAGGCGTCACAAAAAGCTTGCGTCTAGGCAAGTTATAACGCGTGTAAAAGTTGCTGGAATTTTGATAGTATCTACATTATTCAGGGCGGAATTGATCTAAAATAACTATTCAATTATAAAAAAAAATTAATTGTGACATAATCGTAAGCCGTTTTGTTTAGAACGATCTCTATTATCGTTCCATCTACATTAGCACTGTGTCATGACTGGATCATTACAAATGTAAGGCATTGAACATTTGTAGCATCAGTAAACGTGGTGGTATTGAAATATTTAACTGTTAAACAGTAGACTATACGTGTTTCAGTTTTGTGTGATTGCTGCTGATAATTGGAATAAGTCTGTTATTCATTGCAATTTGTTCCTTTTTGGGTAATTCCCCGGCGTCTGAGTTCTAATTGCCGACGTTTCGGAACTCACTGTCGGTTCCATCTTCATAGGCAGGTGAATGAAGTACTTCATTCACCTGCCTATGAAG
>Ga0123357_10012815_pt1 | contig 10828 bp, 28 predicted proteins | sample TergutEmb28metaG_FD_89873 | JGI IMG/M metagenome (GOLD analysis project Ga0123357, IMG submission 89873) | Embiratermes neotenicus P4 segment gut microbial communities from Petit-Saut dam, French Guiana - Emb289 P4 | ecosystem: Host-associated > Arthropoda: Insects > Digestive system > Gut ... | reverse complement strand
GTAAAGGGGAAAGTAAGTTAGTTTCTATACGTGTATTGACAAAGGGTCCGATGTTACAGGGGAGAGTAAGTTATGTCCTGTATGTGTATTGACAGTGGGTGCGTTGGTACAGGGGAGAGTAAGTTATGTACTCTATGTGTATTGACATTGGGTAAGTTGGTACAGGGGACTGTAAGTTATGTTCTATAGTGAATTGACAGTGGGTGCTTTTGTAAAGGGAAAGTAAGTTAGGTTCTGTATGGGTATTGACAAAGGGTGCGTTGTTACAGGAGAGAGTACGTTATGTTATTATATGTATTGACAGTGGGTGCGTTGGTACAGGGGAGAGAAAGTTATGTTCTGTATGTGTATTGTTAATGGGTGTGTTGTTACAGGGGAGAGTAAGTTATTTTCTTTATGTGTAATAACAGAGGGTGCGTTGGTACAGGGTAGAGTAAGTTATGTTCTGTATGAAATTAGACAGTGGGTACGTTGGTATAGGGGAGAGTAAATTTTCTGTATGTTTATTGACAGAGGGTGCGTTGGTACAGGAGAGAGTAAGTTATATTCTGTATGTGTATTGTTAATGGGTGTGTTGTTACAGGGGAGAGTAAGTTATGTTCTGTAAGTGTAATAACAGAGGGTGAGTTGGTACAGGGGATAGTAAGTTATATTGTGTATGTTTTCAGACATTGGGTACGTTGGTATAGGGGAGAGTAAGTTATGTTCTGTATGTTAATTGACAGAGAGTGGTTTGTTACAGGGGATAGTAAGTTATGTTCTGTATGTGTATTGACAGAGATTGTGTTGTTACAGGGGAGAGTAAGTTATGTTCTGTTTGTGTATAGACATTGGGTATTTTGGTACAGGGGAGAGTAAGTAATGTCCTGTATGTGTATAGAGAGAGTGCGTTGGTAGAGGGAAGGGTAAATTATGTTCAGTATGTGTATTGACAATTAGTGCGTCGGTACTGGGGAGAGTAAGTTATGTTCTGTATGTTATAGACCGAGGGTGCTTTGGTACAGGAGAGAGTAAGTTATGTTATGTATGTGTATTGACAGAGGGTGTGTTGGTACAGGGAAGAGGAAGTTATGTTCCGTATGTGTATTGACAGAGAGTGCGTTGATAAAGGTATAGTAAGTTATGTTCTGTATGTCTATTGACAGAGTGTGCTTTGGTACAGGAGGGAGTAAGTTATGTTCTGTATGTGTATTGACAGAGGGTGCGTTGGTACAGGGGTTAGTATGTTATGTTCTGTATATTTTTAGACATTGGGTGCGTTGGTATAGGGGAGAATACGATATGTTCTGTATGTCTACTGACAGAGGGTGATTTGGCACAGGGGAGAGTAAGTTATGTTCTGTATGTGTATTGACAGAGGTTGTGTTGGTACAGAGGATAGTAAGTTATATTCTGTATGTGTATTGACAGAGGGTGCGTTGGTAGTGGGGAGAGTAAGTTATGTTCTCTATGTGTATTGACAGAGGGTGTGTTGGTACAGGGGAGAGTAAGTTATGTTCTATATAAGTAATGACAGGGGGTGCGTTGTTACAGGGGAGAGTAAGTTATGTTCTGTATGTGTATTGACAGAGTGTGTGTTGATACAGGGGATTGTAAATAATGTTCTGTATGTGTATTAACAGACGGCGCGTTGTTACAGGGGAGAGTAAGTTATGTTTTGTAAGTTTATTGACAGATTGTGCGTTGTTACAGGGGAGAGGAATTTATGTTCTGTATGTGTATTGACAGAGGGTGCTTTGTTAAAGGGTAGAGTAAGTTATGCTCTGTATGTGTATTGACAGAGGGTGCGTTGATACAGAGGAGAGTAAGTTATGTTCTGTATGTGTATTGACAGAGGGTGCGTTGGAACAGGGGAGAGTAAGTTATTTTCTGTAAGTGTTTTGACAGAGGGTACGTTGGTACAGGGGAGAGTAAGTTATGTTCTTTATGTTTATTGACAGAGGGTGCGTTGTTACAGGGGAGAGTAAGTTATGTTCTGTATGTGTATTGACAGGGGGTGCGTTGGTACAGGGGAGAGTAAGTTAGGTTCTGTATGTGTATTGACACAGGGTGCGTTGTTACAGGGGAGAATAAGTTATGTTCTGAATGTGTATTGACAGTGGGAGCTTTGGTACAGGGGAGAGTAAGTTATGTTCTGTATGTGTATTGACAGAGGGTGCGGTGTTAGAGGGGAGAGTAAGTTATGTTATGTATGTCTATTGACAGAAGGTGCGTTGATACAGGGAGAGGAATTTATGTTCTGTATGTGTATTGACAGAGAGTGCTTTGGTACAAGGGAGAGTAAGTTATGTTCTCTATGTGTATTGATATTGGGTGCGTTGGTAGAGGGGAGAGTGAGTTATGTTCATTGTGTGTATTGACAGAGGGTGTGTTGGTACAGGGGAGAGTAAGTTATGTTATTTATGTGTATTGACAGAGGGTGCTTTGATATAGGAGAGAGTAATTTATGTTCTGTATTTTTATTGACAGGGGGTGCGTTGGTGCAGGGGAGAGTAAATTATATTCTGTATGTGTATTGACATAGGGTGCGTTGGTACAGGAGGGAGTCAGTAATGTTCTGTATGTGTATTGATATTAGGTGCGTTGGTACAGGGGAGAGTAAGTTATGTTAGTAGTAATAGGATTCCTTGGGCCCACCATCCTGCATAAATACCTAGGATAGGTGGTCGAAAGCCGAGATTTAAACAATTGAGTGTTTTCTCTAGGGGTTTGCTTCCATCGATATCAAGGTCTAACAGATAGTGGTTTTCCGTGAACCATCGTGCATAAATATCCAGGAAAGGTAGTCGAAAACCTGGATTTAAAGAAGATAGTGTTTTCTGTAGGGGAGTTTCCATCGATGTCAATATCTATCAGGAAGTCGTTTTCCTTGCTGTTTATGGCTCAGAACCATGTGGGTTAGATAGGTAAGGTTGGTAATCCAGCAAAAATAGGCAGGAAAGTAAGTCGAAAGCCGAGATGGGAAGATGAGAGGGTTTGGCGTAGACAGAGGTAGTCTACCATTTTGAAAAACTTTTTAATAATGCGGAAGGAAGTGAGGGTTTGACGTAGGGGAGGTAGTCCGCCATTTTTAATGTATTCGGCCATGTTGAAATGATGGTTAATGCGTGGAAAAGGAAGCCTTTCGACTAGTAGAATAGAGTATTAAGTCAGGAAGGAGGTTGTGGATGAAGGTGGGAATTAGCGGTAAGAGGGGAAAACCTTCGTTAAGAATATAGTGAACCCAGGTACGTCATCCGTGTTGGTATGAAACACGTCCGCCGCCATGGTACATAGTGAGATGCTACAGAGTTGTTAGGTAAGAATGTGAAATACTCACCGCGCTGCCGTCATTTTCCCCGACGTTTCGACACATCCTTGTTAATATTGTAGTCAGGCGGATGGACGTAAGCCGCCGTGTAGTGAAGAAGGGAGTTAGTCGATTTCGAAACGACGTTGTACGGAGCCCTAGGAGCCGTCGTGAAGATGGGTATGAAAAAAAGTCCTCCCTACGCCTCAGTGGGGATTAGGCAGTGAGGATAGGGAACGGATTAGGCAGTGAGTGTAGATCCCCCGACACGTGTAAGCAGAAGCTAAACTCTGCGTAAGCACAAACAGTCTCATACTCGCTCAGGAGCATATACAGTCACGTACAAGTGCAGGCAAGTGTGGGGAGAGTTTCACCTAGGGCCCCGAGAGAAAACAAGACGTTGTAGAACAGTCTTTATTTCAAACACAAAAGAACATACAGCCAGCAATTGCGAATAGTGCAAGTGAGCAAAGACCTGAAGAAAAGCATATAGGTGGGCATGGCTATCAGAACATACAGTCTGTGGTTGCGAATAGTAGTTTATTGCACACATCACACCAGAATTCGTGCCTATCATTACACAAGCGAGCAATAACCTCCGCCTTAGAGTTACAGTAATCGCCGGTGTGTGTGTACCAGGGGAATAGAGCAGGGTCTACGCAGGTTTTGTGAAAACGTTGCAGGGTACTGCATCCCATGCCCCTCGCAAAGGCGCAGCGCAAATGAGGAAAAGTGAATGGAATCAGTCGGTCTTCTGGAACTAGATTGGATTCGCACAGCATGAATATAGTTATGATATAGAGATTCCGAGGTGAGCGTGAATTCCGAAATGTTGGCGGTGATGGGGAACACCGTGTAGGAACCTAGACCTCGGAGGGAAGGGGGTTGCCTGAGACACACATGGCACTTGCACGAGCTGGAGGCCGTGCACATGGGTAAAAAATGGGCGGTTTGAGATTGATAGTATCTGGCACACCTCTTGCATAGGGAGGACTGTGTCCAGCCCGAGCTAAGAGCTCCATGATGACGCAGGTAGAGGACCCTAGGTGAATCAAGGGGAACGCACACAATCCCGTACTTTTGGAAAGAAAATACTACCGTATTGTCCCACAAGAATTCCGTAAAATTAATGCTAGAAGTGGATCCGCAAGGGACGGTGACGGTGTCAACAAACCCGAATAGACATGTATAAGTCTTCTCGCCCTGAGTAATTGAATACACATAGTAATCAGGGTTTTAGTCATGCTACACGGAATCGCGTATGCAAACGAGAAAGGACCAACCAGAAAGTAAGAATCGTTAAGGTAAAAGTGGTCGAGGAGGGTGGAGTTAAATTTGGCAAAGTATAAGACGCCTAAGGCAAGCTCGCCCACCGAACACACATAGACAGTCCCTGCAATATAGGCAGGGTAAGCATTAACAAGAGCGCAGCAAATATCTATTTCACAGAAAGTACGCAGTAGGCGCTTGACAAAGTCCAAATAGTCTAGTCTAACGGGAGTGAATTCTGTAAACCATACAGCGTTTCCCGCAAGATTCACCAAGTCCTTCTGGGTCGTTAGCATTCTATCCGACCCGTTGAAACATCTCCCACGAGGCCTCATGGCGAGGGCTCAATAGCAAGGAGATACGATTTCGACGAATCACACACACCCTTGTACACCAATCTGAGGGTGACGGCCTTTGAATTAATACCCGTCAAATCGGTGTCGTTAATGACATCACTGTAGCGCTGTGGCAGGAATACCTGCACCACACCTTCGTCGGGGCTCTGTAGAGTCAACACGACCGCCAGACCGTATTTCGTGTTGATTCGTTTGGCCCTGGTAATGGGATAATGTGTATTAGGTTCCAAAGAGGAGACGCTTACTACAGCGAAGGCGGAGGCATCCTCGAATCGCTTACCAAGATCCATAGTGGCTGAAACAAAGAAGTAAAAAAGACGTCAGCCCCGGCAATAAAAGGAGGCCGCACGTACGCGACTCGAACAGTGTGGCTCACCAGCTAGAACCGTAAGCATTATTATTTCACTACAAGTGGTCATATTTATGTCATAATTTAGAGTAGAAGCTAATTGTATTTATTAATATGTAGAGAATCGCTCGCAGATTTGAGATAGAGTACACGTTCAGGAAACAGTACAGACGGTACAATGCCATAGGATTTGAGATAGAGGACACGATCAGGAGACAGTACAGACGGTACAATGCCATAGGGACACCACATACGGTACGATTATTATCCCCGAGGATAATAGAGATCCCGTGGGACATTTCATAGCCAGCGTGAACGCCCTCTTTGAGTATTATTGCAGGATGTAATCGATAGTGACATGGTGGGGATAACTATCCAGAATCAAGTAAACCAAAACGACAAACCCATAGGTATCAGCTTTAGGAGGAGAGATCAGTTATCGGGAGATGTGGTTTGGAGTGTCTTTGAAAAAGTGTCACAGTCTAACGCTGCATTGAGTAAACTGCCGAAGCGTTCGGATTGTCGACCTCCAAGTCGTGGTACCCCCATTATTTTAACACCGCGGAAAACCTAAACTATATAGGCCCCGTTCCCGACATCTCGAATTATGGAGTTAACGAGATGGGGGAAGAGGAGAGGAAAGACTTTCTCGGCTGCTACGAGAGGCAGAGTTCCGAGACATTCGAAAATAAACGCGTATTGGAATCCTACGCTCAGGACGAAGTCACAGTGTTAAGGCAGGCGTGTCGGGTGTTTAGACGCGAGTTCATGCAGATAGGGCACATCGACTTCTTTGTCGAGACGATTACGATGGTGTCAGCATGCAATAAGGTGCTACGCAAACGGTTTCTGAAACCCGACACCATACGTCTCATTCCGAAGGAAGGGTACTCGTGTAATAACCGGTATAGTAAGAAAGCCCTGATGTGGCCCTTACATATGGAACAGACGGATGGGAAGAACATAATGCATTGTCGCAAAGGGCGAGAAAATGGACCGCCGGACGTACCTCGCATTAGCGTGGATGGTTACTGCCCCGAGACGAATACGGTTTACGAAATCTTAGGCTGTTTCTGGCACAGGCACACTTACCAGCCATTCCGGGATGTAGCCACCCTGAGCGGCGATGCCCTAGCCGAGCGATATGAACACACCATTGCGCGTTTAGAGCAGATTACACGATCGGACTATCAGGTCAAAGTTCAGTGGGAATGTGAATTTGAGGAGAGATCCGAACTGCTCTCGCATCCTATCGTGAGTCAGAGACCCTATGTACACGTGATGCCTGTATTGGGGTAGGACTGAGGCCATGCGGCTCCACTATAAAGTGCAGGAAAACGATACTATTCAATATGTGGCTATTATGAGTCTCTATCCGTACATATGCAAGAATCTCAATTTTCCCGTCGGGCACCCGCGCATCCATGTGGGGGATGCGTTCAAGGACACGGTAGCATGCTTGCGTATGGAGGGGTTGATACTGTGTACGATCGTAGCGCCACAAAAATTGTAACGTCCGGTCCATCCATTCAGGGGCAATAGGAAACTCGTGTTCTGTCTGTGTAGTACATGTGTCCAAACATCTTGTACAGGTGAATGCCCGCATACAGGGGATGCAGAGAGGGCCTTGACGGGGACCTGGGTGATGGACGAGGTACGGTTGGCAGTGGAAAAGGGCTATCGGATACTAGAAATCCACGAAGTATACGAATATCATGTCACACAATATAACCCCGAATCGATCGATGGAAGGCTCTTCGTCGACTACAAAAACACCTTTTTGAAATTGAAGGCGGAGGTCAGCGGCTAACATAGCTGGGTTTGCAGTCCCGCGGACGAAGAGCTGTATATCGAAACGTTCTGTAAGAATGAAGGCATACGATTAAATAGGGAGAGCGTCAAGTCTAACGCTGCAAAACGGGGTGTTGCCAAACTGTGCCTCAACTCCATGTGGGTAAAATTGACCGAGAGGAACGACAGGACGCAGACGAGGATAATCACAGAACCCAAGAAACTGTACAATTTTCTATCCGCGCCAGGCATCGAAGTGACGAATCTAGCATTTGCGAGCAATGACGTAGTCTGCATATCGTGGAAGCATTCGGCCGAGGAGCACGTGCCAAACTTGCGTCATACGAATTAGGTCATAGGCGCTTACGTCACCGCAGGTGCCAGGATGCATCTGTATCGCTATCTGGACCGTTTTTGTAGAGTGGGCCATCCATTGCGACACCGATTCCTTCATTTAAATTCAACCCAAAGACGAGCCTAATCTCGTAGAAACGGGGGATAAATTGGGCGGCATGACCTCCAAATTGCGGACAATTGAGTACATATCAGAATTTATGAGCGGTGGAACTAAGAACTATGCATACAGTGTAATCGATACCGGGAAAGGTAGGGCCACTACAGTCTGTAAAGTCCGTGTCATTACACTCAATTACAGTGCCAAGCAGCTCGTGAATTTCAATGTCATCCGGGACATGATTATCGGGTCGTGGGAACCTACAGTGATGGTATATACAGAGAAGAAAATTAAGCGTAAGAGGATGGGAGGGGGAACTGTGGCCTTCGTCACCGAACCCGAGGATAAGACTTACAGAATCTCTTTCTTAAAACGCCGACGTTTAGCCGATAATTCATCGGTTCCGTTCGGGTATAGGGCAAAGGACTGTTTTCATCGCCCGACCGTCCATGGACGATGATCTGAAATTCAAACATCAGTTCTCGTGTATCGTGAGTGGACCTAGCTGTTCCGGGAAGACGTCATTTGTCAGACGCTTCCTCGAGAATTTCCGTAATCACTGTACGGAGCCGAAATTCGCCGGCTGGGTTGTGTGGTGTTACGGCAAGAAGAGAGCCGTGCTCTCCCATCTGCCTATTAACATAAGAATTCACGAGGGCGTACCGGAAGACTTTGGCATTACAAACGGTGAACCGAGCCTTGTGATCCTTGACGATCTGTTAACCGACCTATATTCCAAGCAAGTGTGCGAACTGTTTAAGCGAGGCAGCCATCACCGGAATTTAAGCGTTATTCTAATCACTCAAAATCTGTTTCATCAGGGCAGGTTCTGTAGGGATATCTCGTTAAATGCCCATTATATAGTGGCATTAAAAACGTCAGAGATAAGAAACAGTTCATGTACCTGACCAGTCAGGTGTACCCCGAAGCTATTGTGGGTCTATATAACGCTTACTTCGACGCTACTAAAGAACCATACGGCTACCTCGTCTGGGATCTGACACAAAATACGAACGATGGTATGAGATTTTGTTCCCACATATTCCCGGACGAAGTACGTCCCCTCGTCGTCTATTCGTATGTAGGCGATGAAACGAGTGAAGACGAATTATCACACTCTGCAGGTGTTGAAGACGGCCGACCCGAAATTGCGTAAAGCTATAATTTCAAAGTGTAACAAAGAACTCGTCAATTGTATAAGCGAGTGTGTCTTGAACGTGTTGAACGGCAATATTAAGTTGCCAGGTTGCGTCACGCGCAAGATACAGAAACATGAGGCGGCGCTTCGAAAAGTCTTCGAATGGCGTGTGCCCCTCTCTAAGAAAAAGAATCTTATTGTACAGCGTGGGGGATTACTGCTGCCCCTATTGAGCGCCGTCCTACCTACGCTCGCTAGCCTCATATTTCGAAAATAATTTTACGTAAGATGTACCTCATCCCTGCCGATCGGTTACCCGGCTCCCCATTCATGGCACGGGAACCGACGACGACTGTTTCCAAACGTAAACATAGGGAAAAGAAACGTGACCCTTATGCTTAGGCCCGAAAGATACGTATACATCATCCATATGAGGAGTGGCTTAAGTTACGTAAAAAGATGGACGAGGCCGATCTGAGAAAAAGACGGTGACGAACGTGTTTGCAAAATTTTTAAGCAAAGTGATGCCTACAGGGCAATCTGCCCCTCCTTCTCCTCCGCCTACGCCTCAAAAGATGCGCCGCGGTACACAGACGGCCGTAAAATCGGCATCGGTTACCGCAACCCCACCATCACCACCGATTAAAGAGTACACATATGAACTTCCGAAACAAGAACGTGTTGAGGATGATGACGACGACGAAGATGATTACAATGAAGATGATTATTTCGTAGAGGACGAGGCCCGCGAGTATGGTAGGGAAAATGTCGGGCCTGTAGCTAGTCCTACCTGATGCCTTACGTGTACAAGAGACGGTTTCTCGACACTCAATATGGCGTCCGTAAGGTGGGTAACACGTTTATGATAGGCGACTCCCACGTATTGGTCGATACCAGTGGTGATGTAACTGTAAAAGACCGAGTGTTTAAGGGCTTGAAGGGCATGTGGGAACTGTTGACGCGCAAGAACGTGAACACGGAAGTTATCACCAGAGACGATTTGAAGTCGTATAAGAAAATAATGACGATGACTAACTCTCATTTGACTCAATATCATCCCGATGGTAACATTAATATAACACGAGGGAAAAAATTTCGGGAAATCATTTCGCCCACATTTGCGATACCGATGTTTCGTGGAGTCGAAAACTCGTTACGGCGTAAGTGGACAAAGTATTAATGGCATCCATTAGCGATCTATACTATGATGAAGACAGTTCGGCAGGCTTTTTGACGTTGCGGAAGCTTCGGGAAGATGAGCTGGGTGAATCTAAGAAGAAGAGTAAACCGCAAGCTGTCGCGGCGACCTGGGCATGGTTAGAAGATCAAGATGCATATATGCTGCACCGATCCGTGAGGAAACGTTTCGCCCGTAATCCTTATAACTCGACTAATGTATGGGACGTGTGGGAATGCGATTTATTGGATGTACAGTCCTACGCAAAATACAATGATAAGTTCAGGTACAATCTATCAGTAATTGATGTGTTCTCGAAATATCTCTATCTAATTCGCGTGAGGACAAAGAGCGGACCTGCAGTCACAGCGGCGTTTCGGTCCATATTCGACGATAAGCCGAAATTACCTTCGCGCCGACCCGTATGTGTACGTACGGATAAGGGCAAAGAATTCCTCAATAAAGACTTTCAGAACATGTTACGTGAGGAGGGCATTCAGTTTAAGGTGTGCAGGAACACAGACGTGAAATGTGCGGTCGTGGAACGTTCTCAACGCACGATTCAAGACATACTATACAAATACCTTACGTATAAAACTACGTTCAGATATATCGACGTCCTGCCGAAATTTATGCGGGCTTAAAATGACACGGTTCCCTCGACGACAGATATGGTACCAACGCGAGTGACAGATTCGGACGTCCTCGCCATATGGAAAATAATGAACCGTCGCCATCGTCGCATTCGTGTAGGCAAGTTCAAATTTAGCTTCGAGCAGCACGTGCTTATCAGTAAGGAGAAGATGAAATTGGCCAAGTGCGGGGAGCAGACGTTCTCCACGGAAATATTTCCGATTACGAAAGTCGTAGAGAGGATGCCACGACCCGTCTACGAGCTCCAGGATTTAAACAAGACGCCGATAGAGCGACAATTTTGCACGCATCACGGAAGAGACCACTTACAAGATAGATAAAATACTAGACAAGCGGGTTAGACGAGGTATT
>Ga0123357_10012814_pt1 | contig 10828 bp, 4 predicted proteins | sample TergutEmb28metaG_FD_89873 | JGI IMG/M metagenome (GOLD analysis project Ga0123357, IMG submission 89873) | Embiratermes neotenicus P4 segment gut microbial communities from Petit-Saut dam, French Guiana - Emb289 P4 | ecosystem: Host-associated > Arthropoda: Insects > Digestive system > Gut ... | reverse complement strand
GGTGGTGGGGCGCGCGGGGGTGGGAGTTCGAAGAGACGGGGACGAGAGGGGCGGGAAGGAGAGGGGGCCCCCAAAAAAAAAAAAACCGCCACCATATGTCCTCCCCCCCCCCCCCCCCCCCCCCCCGCCCCATCCCCCCACCCGGTCGTATAACGTATTGTAAACTCCTTGCTGAGAAACGGAAAAAAAAATATTGTCTGTAAAACTTGTACAGGGCCGTGTAGCGAACTCGAATCGCCAGCGTTTTTCTTTAAACTAGTCAAAAGTATAGAATATGGAGACAGAACAGAACGAAAGCGCCGGAATCGTCACGCTCTTCAGGCATTCCCTAACTTGTTTTACCAATAGACCACTTCTGCGTAATTTGTTCTCTATAATCGCGGTGTGGATTGTGATGTTACCGTTTTCAAACCAGGGCCTGTAGACCGGCATTCCTAGCTAAGATATTTGGTGTCATTTATTCCTTTTATCCTTGTTCTTGTATAATAGATCCGAAGGGGCCACATCTACCTTTTATCAATATTCTTCTCAACTTATTCTTCATAGACAGCCTAACCTTATTACCGTGCAACGGACGCAAAAGTTGTAAAGCAGAAATATGACCGCTCAGCCTTACAGTATTGTTTCTCGTCGTCAAGGTGTATGCGCTAAAAGAAACAGTTTTGGCGCCTCTAATCGAGCGGTGTTTTACCCTCTGACCTGGCGTTTCGCTTAGTGACAGTGACGGAATAGAATGGCCACGAAATTACAGCGCCTTGAAAGGTTGTGTGAGAACAGGTGATCGGGGTGGACAGAGTGAAACTACGAGATTATTTAAACACGTAACAATGATACTTGTACGTACTTTAATGATACTGTTAAAGTAATTAATTTTACTGTTATAAAAGAAATATATTTTTAATGGCAATGAATAGACAAGAGAGTTTTAATTTGTACAACATTGTGATGCTGTTTGTACACGTCCTCGACAGATAAGCGCATTTTATAGTATTGAAAGGTCAGGCGGCGATGGATTTAGGTGGCTTTGTTACTCTCAGACACCAAGAAAGAGATGGCAGACGTTTGCTCCACTTACCACGCCTTCAGTCTTCGCACACGTCTCTGATGTCGTGAGGTCCATGTGCCCAGAGTTCCATCCAGATCCTGCTCGCAAGCTGTCAGCAAACCTGTATGACATATACCATTGCTGTGTATACAGTGAAAAACTCCTGATAATGGACAGTGGAACTGTCCGAAACATGTAGAATTTTATTGCAAAAATAAATTTGGGAAATTACTTCATCTAGTTGGTTTTGTTATAAGAATTTATCACGAGGCACGGCCACCTGAACGTCAAATTTGTCTTCTACATGTTTCAAACATCATGTGTTCATCATCAGGAAGACCACTTGTACTTGCAGTTTGTTATGGTATGTTTGTGGTGTATTTATGTAAACAGTCTAGCAGGTGGAAAGATGTGCTTGATATGCATGGAAAACATACCATGCATGTACCAATGGTCTTCCTGATGAAGAACACATGATGTTCGAAACATGTAGAAGACACCAAGGATTGGATTAAACCATTAATTTAAAAAGTGTGCATTTTGTTGGTTCAGGTTACATAATCATTAATTTGTACCACACTACACGGCGTCACATGCCGAAAGACAATCATCATATTCACCACTCTGAGAACGGATTTTCTTTATTGCCAACCCATACTGACAGGCTGTGGGTCCCACCAATCACCGTAGCCAGTAAGAGAGGGTTAAAGCGCAGAGACGTGAACCAGACTACTCACCTCAATCTATTTCCAAGGTTAAGAATGAGTAGAGCTCTACTTACACCCTGCCACATGCCTTCACTTACCACGTACCTTAAAAAACGGCCTGTCTCTCTTCTCATCTTGCCCTGTAGCCCCGCACCTTCGCTTCATCAAACTAACACTGTGTACTCTGAGCTACGTTACCGACGTCATCGTTAAAGAAAAACCATAAATAAATAAACATAAATGGATCGAACAAAGACGGCTTGTTGCAGCCGCGCTGCAGAGTTGCAGATACGCGCGGCTGGCCGCGTGATTATGCCTGGTTCACGTAAAAGCAGTTTGATGCTTGAGGAAGCGCGTGCATTAACATGTAATGGAGGCTCTTTGAAGTGCTGCAGGCGCTTGATTGCTCTTTATTGGGCTGGTCGCACACTGTAACAAGTTCTCTCTGTAGGAATACTCACGTTGTACAAAGGATTCATTGATATTGTTCACATGTCTGTGGCCTTGATAGTCATTGTTGTCTATGTTTGCATTGTTACAGAGCTGATCTCTCTGGAGATATAGCACTGCGTAGAGCACGGAGAGGAAAAGTAAATGACTTAATGAGGGGGAAATCCATTGTTACAAATTTGAGATGAAGTATGGAGAAGGATGTGAAAAGATGGAACAAGAAAATGGAAGGAATGAGAAATAGAAAATAACAGTAATAAAACTAAGAATGATTATAAGACAAGATGATCGTCGTGGTGGTCGTGATGATGATGACAATAGCAACAGTAATCCTTGTCAACCTAAGGCTTGCTGTTCTGAGGTTATGTATATAATCAGGTATTTGTTCATAGGAGCAGAAGGTGGCAACATAGATGTGCTTTCTTCGGTATTAGATTGCGTGCGTTTGTTGTAAAACAGTCGTACGTAGCAACTAGATCAGTACATATCGTTATTGTCACTGTATGGCTGGTTGCCGATCCCAGTGACGGCGCGGACTAAAGGCGTCGGTCTGCGGCTGCTCGCTTGCTGGGATTGCGGGTTCGAATCCTGCCGAAGAACATGTATGTCTGTCTGTTGTGAGTGTTGAGTGTTGTCAGATAGAGGTTTCTGCGACGAGCCGATCACTCGTCCAGAGGGTCATACCGAGTGTGGTGTGTCTGAGTGTGATCGTGAAGCCTCGATAGTGAGGAGGCCTTGGCCAACTGGGGGCTGTTGCGGCATTGAAAAACGGCTGGCAGTCTGGCCGGAGTTTCTGAAGATTCTCAGTTGAAGTGTTTCTGACAATTTGTGTTCTTAACACTTCCCGTTGAACTTCGACGGGCTGTAGAATGATGATGATGATGATAATAATAATAATAATAATAATAATAATACATTTTAAAAAATGTAAAAGAGTCAGGGGGTAAAGTCGACTTCTCACCTTCATTTATTTCCAAGGTTAAGAATGAGTGGAGAGTTACCTCCAGTCCCCATCGTTTCTACGCTTTCATGGTGTGGACAAGGAAACCCCACTTTTTAACCTTTTTCTTCTCCTCCCTCAACACTGCAGACGGTTGTAGACCTTGGCTTCCAGCATGATCCTTTTCCATTCCTTCTGGTCTGTGGCCACTGTTTGCCAATTTCCAATTCCCATTACCGTGAGGTCATCTTCAACCTTACCAACCCATCTCTACCGTGGTCTCCCTCTTTTCCTTATTCCTTCCTTTCTGGTAGTCAGTGCTTATTTTGGCACCTTTTTCACCTTTACTTCATGCAAAGGAGAAGACAATATGGTGATAGAGTACAAGAATTGTGCCCTGCCTACCGTTAGGGAACATTAGCTTCTGAAGATGGACTGTGCTGCGTGTAGTTAGTTGTTAGTTAGTTAGTTGGTTAGTTGATAATTAGTTGGTTAGTTGTTAGTTGGTTAGTGATTTGTTAGTTTATTAGTTGTTAGTTGGTTAGTTGTTAGTTGGTTGTTAGTTGTTAGTTTGTTAGTTGTTAGTTAGTTGTTAGTTGGTTAGTGAGTTGTTAGTTGATTAGTTGTTAGTTAGTTGGTTAGTTGTTAGTTGGTTGGATGGTTGTTAGTTGTTAATTGTTAGTTTTTAGTTAGCTAGTTATTTGTTAGTTGGTTGTTAGTTGTTAGTTAGTTAGTGAGTTGTTAGTTGGTTGATTAGTTCTTAGTTAGTTGGTTAGTTGTTAGTTAGTTAGTTAGTTGTTAGTTGGTTTGTTAGTTATTACATTACGGAAGCTCCTGGCTGTATTCTCTATCATGGTTTTCTTTCTGTTTCATTTCCCATGTGGCTGTAAGAATTTGCTGCCGGCTCATGCAGTGTGCGAGCAACCCTGCTGTCTCAAGACGCTTCGCACGTCGCCATTACGTTAATGAAGAACGGCTATGCGGCGCTGGCAGAGCCCTCCTGACGCGACGCTCAACAGGTAGGGCATACCGGTACTCTCTGTGATTGCATCCCGAGGCGAGAGAGTTGCTGCCTTCAAAGGAACCCATCTCATGCGATTTACTTACATCTCTTAGTAATGCGCTCACGGTGTTTTGTTGTCTGGTAAGACGTCTTATAAGACTCGCTTGTAAGACGTAACAAGAATATTTCTGTAAGCTGAACTCACTTGAATCTCCTCGCGCTTCTTCTCGGGTGAAGTCGTATCCGCCTTTTGTGTGTTTCTTGGTTAGGGGATGAGCTAGAAATTGTGAAATAAATCAGTATTTTCTTTAAATACCGCGAAAGTTTTCCACCTATCCCTCTAAATATTGCGGGAATATTTATAAAAAGCTTCGTTTCTGTCCTTTAACAAAACGGAATGGTGTGGCTTTCAAGTGGGGAAGCGCTGAGTACTGCGGCAAAAAGAGAAAATATTGCTTGTTTTCACAGATAATGATAAAGCCCGTTTTTTTTTACTTTTTTGATGAAAAAAATTACTGATGAACCTGTCATACTTATGAGATTGTATCAACAATTAATCACTTTGAACGCCAGCACGCAGGGCTCCCCCTCCTCCCCAAAAAATTACACACAAACTTTTTGCTTCTTTCACATTAAATTTTCATAACCTGTTTTCCAGTAATTGAACTGGGCTTCCTCTGTCACCTTTTGGTTTGTGAACGTTTCCGTAGGTAAGGATTCCTTGGGATAGGAAAAATTAGTTTAGCGGATTTTTTCCTACGGAAGGGAGTTCGTGTGACACTATTCTAGCCTAACAGGCGAAAATTATTTATTCCGAAGCTGCAGCCAGCACGTTTTTCCGAAAATTCGGTATATTGTCCGTGCATTTTGGAGAATTTTACTATTTGTGTCCAACAAGCGCAAAATATATATTAACAATATCTGTTTCTTGTAGCACTGCTACATGTTTAGATGTTTACGTATCATTCTTAGAGAGTTTCTTATTATGTGTTCAGTGTTTGACATACAGGTGACCGTGCATCGTGATAAGTTCTTACAATAAAACCAACTAGATGCATTAATTCCTCAAATTTATTTTTGGAATAAAAGTGTACATGTTTCAGACAGTTCCTCTGTCCACCATCAGGAGTTTTTCACTGTACACACAGCAATGGCATATGACATATACCATTGCTGTGTGTACAGTACAAAACTCCTGATGATGGACAGAGGAACTGTCCGAAACATGTAGAGTTTTATTCCAAAAATAAATTTGTGAAATAAGTGCATCTAGTTGGTTTTATTATGAGAATGAATCAAATGATCACATTACAGTCCCGGTGTGGCCCAGAGGGTGGGTACAGATATAGCTCTACTCTTCCATGACCGCGGCACTAGAACGGGGCGAGTGGTCAGCAGCACGCCCCGACCGCACTTTAACCCCGGGAAAGACCCGGTACCCATTTTACAGGAGGCTGGGTGGACCTCAGAGCCGGTCTGGTCGGGCGGAAAATCTCGTCCCTACCGGGATTCGATCCCGGACCGTCCAGCTCGTAGTCAGTCGCTATACCGACTGAGCTACCGGGCCTACGTTATTAGAGTGTAGCAGTGCTAAATGAAACATATATTGTTAATATATATTATGCATTTGTTGGACAAATATAGTAAAGTTCGGTGTATTGTGTTCGTACCAGAAGTCAGTATTCTTCAACATTAATTTTACTGACTATTTCGACCTTAATAAATCAGGTATTACGTCCCTCCACACAGACTGTATGACCTGTAGTGCACAGGTACATGCAGCTTCTTGTTCTTCCACTTTATCACATTGCCATGTGGCCAGCTGTGTTAGTTATGTTAACGGTGGTAAAAAAGGTAAATCAGTCCCGTTACAGACCCGAGTTGCCCAGAGTGTTCCAGGAAGTTAAGGTTCCCAGATTATGTGGCAATGGCCCAGAATGATGGTAAGCCTTACGCACCGGTCGTTTTTACCCCCAGGAAACACTCCTGGTGCTCATTTCTGTTACAGACTGATTCGACCCCAGGGCCATAGTGCGATCGGTAGGATTATGTCAATGAAAAATTCCAATGGCACCATCTGGAATCGAACCAGCGACCTTCCGATTTGTAGCGCAGCTACCGCGGTCCCCAACTAACAGTGGATATTAGGGAATATCGAATAGCGTTATACCTCAGAGTAGGCCACCACCTTTGAACATTTCTATCTCCTTTCAAATTCGGTATTCACAGTCGTTATGCCATTCAACACTGTATAATGGATTTATTCAGTTGACAAATCGTTGTTAAATAAATAAACGTGTAGACAGTTTTTTTACCTCGTCTTGAAAAACGAGTGAAAATGAGCCATTAATCACAGTAAGTGTAAAGAAGAGTTAAAATAATAGGCAGTGGAGCCTCAAACCCAGCCACAGATCTGTGTTGATACTAGACACGTAAACACGATGCTGCCCCATTTCCGTCAGCGCCACGAGTCATTACACTCCGGGCGTCATTATCCACCCTGCGTCACCCCTAGACATTGAAAGAAGTGCGCCTCCTGTGTACAGTCATCTTTCTTTACGGTGACCGCTAATGCGCACAAACCTTAGTCCAGGTTACTCTTATCTCGGGGGGGGGGGTTGAATTAATTTCGTGACGGTGGCGTACATGAGAGGTCGAACCGTACTTGGTGGAGTCCATTTTCTGGTACATGATGTGTACGTGGACAAGTTTCCTGTTACCTGATACGTGATATGTCCCAAGAAATTTATCAAGCCCACACCACAGACGTTCGCTTTAGTGCCTTGGCGGCTAACAAACTGAAAGGAGATTAATCACTCTTAGTAGACGAAGAGTTAAATGTAGCAGGATATAATATTTAAGAAAGAGAAAACATGCTGGAGAAAGCTGCATAATGACAGCCTTTAGAATTGTTACATTCTAGTCATTTACTTTACATTGTTAAGGCAATTAATTAAAGGAGGATTAAATCTTGTAGATTTGTAAGACGCATAAGGAGCGTTAGAAATGTGAGCAACATTACAGCGCAAAACTCGAGGAAGGAGATCACTTGGAATTGGCTTACCTAGGTGTATATTGGAGGATAATATTAAAGTTGGTCTTTGGGAAACATGAGATGAGATTTTGAACTGGGTTTAATTGAGTCAGAATAGGGTCCAATTACGGAGTTTTGTGAACGCGGTAATTTTGTCTTAAGTTCAGTAAATGTGAGTAATTTCTTTACAAGCTGAGCGAATAGTGACTTCTCATGAAGTAACCTAAACTGTGATGTTTGCTAGTTGTGAGCCGTGAAGCGATGCCGACATTCCAGTGAGCAGTTGGGGATATATTGCAAGACTGTAATGGAATTTGGAGATGTTAGCTGAAGACGTTTACTTATTTAGAAACCAAACAACCCTGCAGGGCGTTAACTACCCTATACATAATAGATGTACCCTTATCTTGAAAGTAATGGCGATGTTATTGCAACTAATGGACCATAGCTGTTATGTATGCTGTCCTGTATTAATTAATCCACTCTGCTTGATTAGCGCTCCTGTCGGCGAATATACACACTAGACATGGCCCCCTGTGATGCTGCTGTTTGGATACCTGGGGCAGTACTCAAGTTCTCTGACTCTTTGTCTGTAACTCAAAGGAACGAATGTTTATGTCTTGAGCAAAGGGTGTTTCCACGAGGCAAGGATTTAAGTACGCCCTGATTTGCTTAATGGAGTGTATGTGATTCCTCTGTAATGCGTCAGAGAGGTTCGTCTGACACCCGCAGGTTACTGACAGAAAATTAAACAATGTGTTGGTTGGTCTAATTGTTGTTTTTTTAACAACTTGAACTCCACGAATGGGAAATATATTCCTCAGACTTCGTAGCAATTTTCGCAGTTCAGCTACCTATATATTTCATGGCCCTTTTACATCTTCGCGGTAGCACAGTGGTTAAGGTGCTGTGCTACAAATCGGAAGGTCGCTGGTTCGATCCCAGCTGATGTCAGTGAATTTTTCATTGACATAAAATCCTTCCGATCGAATCAACCTCTAACAGAAATGAGTACCAGGAGTATTTCCTGGGGGTAAAGGCGGCCAGTGCGTAAGGCTGACAACCTTACAACCATCCTGTGCCGTTGTCACGAAATCTGGGAACCTTAACTTCCTAAGAACCCTCTGGGCCTGTCCAGGCCTGCAATGGGACTGCTTTACCTTTACCTTTTACGTCTTAGGGTAGATCGCGAAATTGTGAAAAGCGACTGTTAACTTCTTCATGTTTATCTCTCCGTCCGCATTGGACAGTTGGTTCCCATTGGATGGATTTGTATTAAATTTGATATTTGAGTATTTTTCAAGACATCTGTCGAGAAAATTTAATTTTCATCAAAATCTGGCAAGAAAAGCGGGCACTTTACCTGCAGACCGATATCTCGCCCAGTCCTCGTTAGGATATGACAAATGTTGCAATTGGAATTTGTAGAGAAAATCAAAATATACATTTTATGTTCAATAATTTTTTTTTAAAGTCGTACTCTTTGTGATATAATGTGGAAAATAATACTATAGAATCCGAATAACCACAAATGGCAATACGACGCATGCGCGTTACATGCTGGATACGTGAGGATACAAATACACAATCAGCACATGCAATACTATTTGCTTTTCCACTGCAACAATGGTTTGCCCACGAACGCGCCTCAAGTGTTACGTTCTACGTACCATTCGTGTCTGGTAATGTGTTACAGACGTCAAAGTGCTCTATTTCACAGATCATGCAGCCGCAGTGCTGTAACGGTAAAGCCATCCCATTACAGGCCTGGACAGGCCCTGAGGGTTCCAGAAGATTGAGTCTCCAGATTACAAGACAATTGGCACATGAATGTGGTAAGGTTGTCAGCCTTACGCACCGGCCGCCTTTACCCCCAGGAAATACTTCTGGTACTCATTTCTGTTAGAGACTGAGTCAACGCCAGGGCCATAGTGAGGCAGGAAGGATTATGTCAATGAAAAATTCCAATGACACCATCGGGAATCGAACCCGCGACCTTCCGGCTTGTAGCGCAGTGCCTCAATGCAGTGCTGTAAGACCGCGTCAAAATAAGAAAACTTAAGTTCCATCAAAACGAAAGTAATTTTAATTCAAACTGACTGCATACTACATGTTTCGGCATTGTATATTTTCCTTGCACAGGGTGTAGCTCATCACCAAGCAGGACATTAAATTTTACAGTTCACGTTTTCACAGTATTCATGATTTCAGACTTCCTCCGTGGTATAAATGAGTTCTTAGCTCATCTGGGATGTTACGCAGCCTTTATTTATAGTTCTTTACCGACGTTTCGGGACAGCCTGTCGGTCCCATTTGCAAGAGTCTAGCAGTCTTCAAAGGTCAATCAACGAGGACTGCTCGACTCTTGAAGATGTGACCTTTAGGCTGTCCCGAAACGTCGGTGAATAACTACCAATCAGCGCTGGTAACATCCCAGAAGCACAAAGACCTCATCACAATGTCACAATAATACATGCTTATATTAGTCCGTGTATGAAAACCAACTTGATGCACTGTTTATCCTCAGTTTATTTCGTCAATCAACCTCTACATGTTTCGGGCATATTTCTAGTCCATCATCAGGAGGTATATACTGTGTATATATAACTGGTTAAAAAAAATTTAAAGTGATCCCGTTACACGCCCGGTGTGGCCCAAAGGGTGGATAGAGGTATAGCTCTACTCTTCCATGACCGCGGCATTAGAAGGGGGTGAGTGGTCAGCAACACGCCCCGGCCGCACTTTACCCCCGGGAAAGACCCGTTACCTATTTTACAGGAGGCTGGGTGGGCCACAGGGCCGGTCTGGACGGGCGGAAAATCTCGTCCCTACCTGGATTCGATCCCGGACCGTTCAGCCCCTAGTCAGTCACTATACCGACTGAGCTACCGGGCCCACATACAACAATTGGTACTTGTATATACACAGTATACCTCCTGATGATGCGCTACAGATATGTCCTAAACATGTAAAGGTTGACTGAAGAAATGAACTGACGATAAATTGTGCATCAAGTTGGTTTCTCATTACACTGATGTATCGAGATGCTCGGGCAACTAAACATTAAAAAAACATTAAAAAAAGCTCACATTCATGTCATTTGTGATACTTCTTGTGGTTTGTTTAACGACTGTCAGTATCTGTGGCTACGTACCAACTATTGGCGAACTGGGAAGAATTTTCAAAGAATTCGTCGTGGCTGATTTGAAGTAGCCTACTATACTGATGTATCTGGACAGGCTACGGAATATTGCGAACTTCAGTTAGGTTAGTCGACGTCCTAGCCGGGAGTCGAACTGGGTAACTCCCGAACAGAAATCTTCGAGCTCTGTGGCTGCACTGGCCTGGTTGGCACGTCGCCGACACACCGTCTGCTTTTATGGACAGGGTGGCGCAAAAGCCACTCGGCCCTTATGCTTAACAACAGAGGGACGGACATACGACAATTTCTTGTTGCGATGTTGGTCACAGTGGGCAGTGTCCCTGAAACACTTAGACAATAGACCGATGCAGAAGGAAGACACTTCGAGCGCTTCAAATGTTTATCACGTAAAAGGTATAAGTATTTTGTCACTAAAATTCGATTTACACGTTCCTCCTTAGGGTCGTGTACCTTTGACCCATCCTATATAATATAATTACGTATTGT
>Ga0123357_10012813_pt1 | contig 10829 bp, 7 predicted proteins | sample TergutEmb28metaG_FD_89873 | JGI IMG/M metagenome (GOLD analysis project Ga0123357, IMG submission 89873) | Embiratermes neotenicus P4 segment gut microbial communities from Petit-Saut dam, French Guiana - Emb289 P4 | ecosystem: Host-associated > Arthropoda: Insects > Digestive system > Gut ... | reverse complement strand
TTGATATCCACAATCAGCTCTGTTCAGCTCGTTTGTTAATGGAATGAGTGCAATGCAAAAGAGTAATGGCGAAAGAGAGTCCCCTTGGAATATTCCTCTTCATATCTGAATGGGTTGTGACTGTATTACTTCCTGCCTTGTTTTTAAAATAAGCCTTGTGTTCCATTTCTCCATAGATAGTTTACAAAATTTAACAATTTTACTGTTCACTCCTACCAATTCTATTGACTTTTCCACCCACCTACGTGGAACGCTATCAAATTATTATTATTATTATTATTATACGATATGGATGTTTCCAAATTTTTCCTTAAGCTTCTCGTTACTATTCCAGTGGCTCCAATTATTACTGGTACAATCATACATTTCAGGTTCCACATTCGTTGTATCTTTATACATAAACTCTTGTATTTTAACTTCTTTTCCACTTATTATTATTATTATTATTATTATTACTACTACTACTACTACTACTACTACTACTACTACTACTACTACTACTACTGCTACCTGTTAAACTTCTTTGCTGAACTTATTATTTATATGATAAATTGTTTTTGTTAAATACATCCATCATATATAATCCCAAATCCTCCCATGTGGAAAAACAGCAACATTTCATAACTTAATTTCTAAGTACATTCATGATCTACCTACTTGCCAACTTCCCTATTCCTAGGCACAATCAATAAACATTAACTATTACGACTGAAATTGTTATTTTCTTAAAGTATGCATCAGTAAACTGCATGCAGAAGTAAGACAAATCAGTATCAATTACCAACCACAGCAACCATTGTAAAGCTGGCAACCAAGTATTCAAACTGTATGCAGGTCTTCACTCTTTATCTGACTTTAACCCCACTTGAATTTTCTCAACAAGTTTTAGTAAAACTCCCCAACATGAAATTTCATGAAAATCTATCCAACAGAAGCTGACTTATTCCATCTAGATGGACATAACAAAGCTTGTAACAGTCACTTTTTACAACTTTGCAAACACACCCAAAAATAATCAGAGGTTGCACTTTTCCAGTTAGACACACATGGCTTCTGCAAATGTTTCTAACAACAGTGTGCCCAATGTAGTCGCTGCATCCAGTAAAAAGGGAACTACTTACAACAGACAGGCTGGAGCAGAAAGGTAAATACAGTTACCACAGAGAAAAATATACAGTCTCAAATTATTTGACTATATCATACGTGACTTTTGTTCTAAACATTTTTCAACACAGAGTTTTTTTTAATTAAACATAAAGAAATGTAATTTATGTATCACCAGCATACTGTTTATTAGATTTGCAAGGACCAACTGATGCCTGCAAAACATAACATGAAGGGTAACGATACAGGAAATAGCCATGTTTACATCTCAAAAGAACTGCACAGTGCCTGTACAGATATATAACACATAGAATGCCTCACAGGTAGTGTGCGATGTTGAACATAATTCCATTTCTGAATCATATGGCAGATCTTTGTGATAATTGGTATGGGAGGTTTCAGTGCACCATACCTATGTGCTTGTCTTAATACCAGAGAACCAGTGTCTATCTTGTGTTGTGATTTTGTCATGCATTTAGTCTTCTCAGTTCTTATTTTCTCCTTACTAATGCCTAACAAAACTTGTCTTGCTTTATAGTATATATGTTTTTGTCCAATTAATTACTGATTATAAGCATAGACCAGAGACTGAGGTGTCCCATTCAATTTCAACCAATCCAAGTTCATTTGGACCTCCTAATGGCATACACTAAAGCACAGTTAAAAAGCTATGACAGTGTAGAGCATCTCCTTTTTTCAGACCATTCTGAATAGGATGTGTATCAGACAAACGTTTCCTACCCATACTTCACTACAAGTATCACCTAAAACACTGCAAATAACCTAACTAGTTTCATGGGTACAAAAAACTCAGTGACATCTCCATCATGATCTCATTTTTGTCGTGTTTAATGAATGCAAATCAAATGGTCAGTGGTTTATCTGGTACACTGAAACCCATATTGATGTTCATCAATAGTTCCATACACATATGGAACTGACAGAATAAAATTTTGTAGGTAGCTGATAATGGTGCTATGCCTCATTAATTACTACAATCAATTTTTATCGTCCTTCTTAAACGTACATACAACTGAGGACTCCTTCCCCTGTTGAGGCAATTCTGCCTCATTTTCAATAGAAATAATATATATATATATGTGTGTGTGTGTGTGTGTTCCACCTCCTGCATGAATAAATTCTGCTGGAATTTGATCCAGTACCTTCTGATTTATACCTTTTTTACTTTTCAATAGTCTTTTCAACCTCAAATGCACTAGGCTTGGGTACTAGGAGCTAAGCTTTGTATTTTTTGTCTGTCTGTTATTATTAACCTCACACACATTCATCAATTGACAGAACTGATTCTCACTTGTATTCAAAATACCATATGAACCTACAAGCAGATCTTCTTTTCCATCCTTTTTCAAGTAATTCCAGACTGGTAACCATTCTTATATCCATTTATGCCACTATACAGTATCTATTCTCCTTTTTATTCTTAGTCTCGCTTTTGCATCTTGCCTAACAATGAAATATGGGATTCAGAAGCCTCAAGGTTAGGTAGATCCTTAGGGGATGGCAGCAGTCACGTACACAGAAATTTAAACAAATGTAACCCGTAACACAACAATAAAGGATATAAAAGATTACTAAGAATGCAAGTTTTGATATGTTACTAGACCTTACCTTCATAATTCTGCCACCCGCAACAATCTCAACATCACAAAATCTAGTGCTTTGACGAAGGAAATTCATATTTTGAAGCACCTTGGCTGCATAGTGACGACATGAATACTTCTTGTCTGATGAAGAAGTACTTGAAATTTCGTTGCCATTCAATGATTGCGTGGTTAAATGGAGCTGCTGTCCTGGAGCTGATACTCGACCACCTGATGAATCTCTGCTTTTGAGTGGAGGCATTTCAATGCCAGCCATCAAATCATGGAGAAAGTGGCAACTCCGAGCTGAAAGATAATTGTCATTTAAAAAGTGGCAATGACTCAAACCGCAGCACTTTCCTTTCAAAAAAAATATGTCACATGACAGTGTAAACAAATACAACTCACTTTTCTGTGTGAGAATGGTGCGTATGGATAATATGAACCCTGTGTATACGTTGTCCTCTAAAACAGACTTTCACTCCAGCATATTTTCTTGCCATGTGTTGTGGTGCAACTAGTGAAAAATACACATACTACATGAAAACAGTATTACTAAAAACAAAAAACTAATGTCTGTATGGTCAGTTGACAGATGTGGAACAGCTGACAGGTGTCGTGTCGAAAAAAGGTCAACCATTAACACAGCTTACCTTAGTTCTTTACGAATACAGGATGACACAAAACGGCCTTAATGAACCATGTGCATGAATGGAAAACAGATTAAAGCACTGCAATTAGGTCAAGAATTAAATTACATTAAGTTAAACCAAAAAAGCTTTCCTACAACAACTAAACCACCCCATCCCGCTCCAACTTCCTCTGTGAGAGCCACAGATCAACACTTTCAATGGTAACCACGGATTACACTCCTACTTTCTCTTCTACTGCGCTTGCGTGTGTTGCATTCGATCTCTCGATCGTAGAGCTGGGTGTTCCACCAAATAAGCCTGGGCAATTACGTTGGCCAACGTACAGGTTACGCCCTCTTGCATATTTGAAATTCCGTGGAAACGTGCAATTACAGCGCCACAAGCGGCATGGTCTTTATGTAGCCGTAATGAAGGGGGTTGGGGGGGGGGTCCAGTGGCGTTACGTACAGTGCGCTTCTGGTGGTAATACCTAGCGTAACATCGCTAAAGCAGCCACCTCCCATACCACCCCACTCTACTGAGTGTAGCCCCCCCCCCCAAAAAAAAGCAACCTCCTACATTATTACGAACAACTCAATACTGTTATTAGGAAATATGCCTATTATTTTACATTATATTTTCAGATCAGATACAATGTAAAATTATATGGTATGTTTATCATATGTAGGTGCTTTGTAATAAATATGGTACTAATACGAAGCATGGAAAATACAAAAATATTCAAAATTATAGTCTTCTGGATTTTGGGACCATGCTGCATTCATCTTTTGATGGCATGTGAAGATATAACTGGAGTGTTCCTTCATGATATTTATAACCATGTATCAGAACACTAGTGTCCTAACCCTAACTGCATGTTGAATCCTCACCTCTTTTAGCACCTTAAATCCTGTACCAAAGAATATTAAGAACTGAAGCATGGACATAAATGTCACAGTGGGAAAACTGAATTACAGAGAAGCAGTATGTTTTTATAGATGGCATACATAATATTACATACTTTTTCAACCAACTACATACATGGTTTCATATTTTGCCTCTCAAACCATCTTAGGAAGCAAGATCTGAAATAATTCCTGGTTACAGACATTATCAGTATAAATACACATATTAGTGTCAGCACCACATATGATGAATTTTAAAGTGCTACTAAAATGATATCACAAGGAAAATCACACACTCAAAACTACTTACAATGTTGCTTCCTCAAAGTAGAAACATTGGCCTTCATCGCACACAGCTGTCACCACATTCAATAAATGAAATATGTACACCACAACTATGATTACATAAATAAAACAACTTCATTCTTGATGGTTATATTTTCTGCTCAGTATACATGACACTAATACACTAAATTTGCAGCACTGCCCCATGTTACACGGCAGTGAACACAGAAAACAACAACACAAATTGTAATACAAGTTCCAGAAAAAGAATACATGTACACACAAGAGCATGAATAATGTATGGATTATGAAGAATGTTAATTGAGGTTTTCTTGATTTCAAACTTTCACCATGTTCTGAATACTGTATGCTTTCTTCTGGGTAATTCCCCAGCGTCTGAATTTTATATGCCATCATTTTGGCATATAAAATAGAGACACCAGGGAATTACCCAGAAGAAAGCATACAACGTTCTTCATACCTACCTGCTTATGAAGATGGAACAGACAGTGTGTTCCAAAACGTCGACATATAAAATTCAGATGCCAGCGAATACCCCGAAGAGAGCATACAACATTCAGAATATGGCAAAAGTTTGAAATCAAGAATACTTCACCTCTATGGGGAGGAAACTGCAAGACACATTCGACTATTTGAATCATTCCTCATACCTACCTGCCTATGAAGATAGAACAGACAGTGTTCCAAAACGTTGGCATATAAAATTCAGATGCCGGGGAATTACCCAAAAGAAAGCATACAACATTGAGGTTCTTTACGTCAAAGTTACAAAATTAAATGGCAACGTAAAATGAATCTGAATTATTTCACTGAAGAATAATTATTTTTCAACAAAATCCCAGATTACACTAAGGCATTTGTCTTATCTTGACACAGCTATATATTCATTGCTCACGAGGCTCCAACTTTTGCTTTATCAACATTTTTCCAGTGTTCCAAGTGCTGGCTTATACTGTACTGCTAAGTTGGCAATGAAAACCCTTAACGCAGTCATGATGGCATGTGATACCACAGAAGCTGTCTACTTCCTTGACAATGTACACAATTGCTGAGACATCTGCTTTCCAATTTACCTGCAATTAATGGTAGAATGATACAAATACCCTTGGCAATTGAGTATCATATAAACCAAAAACACAAAACAAACCACTAAAACACATACCACCATGGCTTATAAAATTATATTTAATTTAACTTCATAGTGCAATTCTCCTAACCTACTGTGACAAGAATAATGATAACTACTTATACTTTGTGCAGCCCAGCTCACTTTCATCATCCTTTATCAACCAGTTTCCAGGTGTCTTTATATCCCACTGGGTAGAAGGTGATAAAACATATTCTGTTGGTCAATTTCATACAGCTTCAATATGTCCTCCTGCTTCACTGTACCAGTAAATCACTCGCAAGTTACAGTAATACCACAGAAGTTTCAATGCACTGCAGGCATCCTTAGTCCCTCTGCCCACAGCTCAGCCCTGTGTAAAGAAACCACAACAGTTTGTGCTAACACAAGATAACACCTTATAAGGTAAACTTGTATCCAAGTTTCATTAAGCATCACACAGTGACAGTAAAGACAGGTGTGGAAGTACAGCACATACAGCTCCACTCATTCTTAACTGGAGTACTAAAATGAAATATGTGGCCCTCTTCCTGGCCCAGCCACTTTACCTGGAGTATGGACTGAATTGGAGGTTAGGCTGGCCTCAGAGGTTGTCTGGATGCTTCAAAGATGACAGAAAACTTTTCCCTGCCAGAAATTGATGGATGATTCCCTGGTCATCCAGCCCACAGCACTGCTCTCTTGTAAAACAAGCAGTTGTTCAACAAGTACACATACTTCCCACATTACAAATAATTATTCTGGGTTTACAGGCACCTGAGCCACATCAATTCCATCATTAATATCACACCCTATGTAACACGTATACCTTCCATCTATGTCTAGGCCTCCCAACTTATCTCACTTCCATTCAGTTTCACTAACATACAAAGTATATAATTTCTGAAACCTCCATGCATACTACATTCCCTGCCAATCCCTTTTTTCTAAACTTGACATTATTTGATGAAAACTAAATTTTATTATCAAGTGTATTGCATTATCAACTGTAATAACAATGCACATACTTCACACAATGTCTATTATTTTTAAATTATAACAATTACCCCTGACATACACTCACTTGCTCCAGGACAGCAGTGAGGTATCCCTTTGTACATGTGGGAAAAGGCTCACCATGACTCCAAGGAGTGTCTTCTTAACACCAGTATTCTCTCCTCCTTTGCTGACTTTTCTTACAGAAATGTAACACAGGGTACAATATACATAAGTACACACACAGGAAAATTCTGTGACTGGAATTCACACACACTTGTTACACAAGTACAAACATAATACTCACCAGAACAGTGGTTTTTAAACTCTATTTGTTTATTTAGGTTATTTAGTTCGGGTTAGGTCGGATCAGGTTAGTGTAGAGTAGGGTAGAATAGGCTCGGTTGGGTTAGGGTAGGTTTTTTATTCATTCATTTACTCATTTACTTATTTATTGGCCGAAAATCATGTTGTTAAACTATTCACTACGTCCAGAATCTGCTCATTCATTAAGTGTAAGCGATAAAACGCAAAAATTGGACACTATTGTGGATAGAAAACTCATGACTTCAATTTAACCCATCACCTCTATCAGATATCTCTATTTTGGAAGGAAATGCCAATTTTATTCCAGCCTTTAAATTTCGACATTTGGCTGACAGTAGGCTGCACTCTACAGCAAGGTGGTTTAGCATAACCATCCAGTGGACACGATTTCTGCAATAGTTCTTCTTTATCAGCACTTACGCATGCTATTTCTTTATTTTGATTCTTAATTGCTTTGAGTACAAGGAGAAGTACCAAGAGACTGACTCAAAAGCTGCACATATACTCTGGAATTAAAACAAGACATATCACTGTTATGCATGTCATTACATTAATTAATTATTAGAGCCTGTCATACTGGTCATTAAATTATGTTTGGTAGGTTATGTTATTTATTAAGTTATTTCACTGACCTTCATATTCCATAAAATTTAAGAACCTGCTCTGCATCTCCTAGCTTCTCAAGAGAGATTCTGCTCTATCGCATTTTTGCACAGCTAAACACAAATACTGAACATCCCACAACAGCAAAGACCCACAAAGTGTGAGAAGAAATAAACTATTACATTCGTCATAGAAGACGGAACCGCAAAAATACTCCACATCATAAAATATTCATTATGAAAATGCAATCACCTGTAAATGTGTAGCAATGGGGAGTTTCAACATTACAATTCCACTCAATTTATTCATATTAATGTACATGTTTATTAAATTACACAAGGACTAGCCAGCAGGTGAAGTCCTTAATTTACAGTACTAACTATGGAGCATAAATGTACAATTAATGAATTATTACATCACGGTATATATTACATTAATCAAATAAAACTTTACCTTCTCTGTACATCAGGTTCAAAGTCTCCATTTACACTGACAAGTAATATGATATGATAGAAGATAAATCAAGGATACAGCAGCGATATGCCAGTGCTTGTTAATAATTTCACTACAAAATATGACTACAGAGCGAACATCAACTATTCAAGTTGCAAAATTAAACATACCATAATTGTAAGTGCTATCATAACACATTAGAATTTTAAGTATTTATTTTTGTAGAAGACGTACCATTGCGTTTAAATTCACAAGGTAAACAAATTATTAAATTTGCTGTCAAACACAACAATAGTATATTAGTTATTAGTTTATTAATGATGGTCGCCAGATGTTTTGGTCATTCTTGACAATCTTCAGGCCAGCTTGGCTAGGATCCCATAATACATAAATATGCACTGACAGTACTTTAAGTCTCTGTAAGCTGGCCTGAAGATGGTCAAGAATGACCTCAATATGTGGCCACCATAATAAATAAACAAATACACTATTGTTGTGTTTGATGGCAACTATTAACAATTTGTTTGCCCTAGGTATTTAATTCAATCAGTAAGGGTATATTAATAGTCTTGACTTTGAAGTAAAGGTATTTCAAGACATGCCATTCATTTCAGTATGTTTAAATCAACATAAGATTGTGGTCTGACATGCTTTTCAAGGAGGCTGTCACAGTCAACAGCATTACATTCAACATGGTAGCCTGTAGTATGAGAATACTAAATCAAGGATAATGATGTGTGTATCACACATAGGATACATGGTCTACATGGTTATAAAACCTGCAGGAAAAACCCGGCCCAGGGATAATGAAACAAAGGTACAAAATTCCTTAACGGTAACTTAATGTGTAGAATGCCTGATATCACAGCAATATGCTTTCTATTATGAAGCATACTATACACTCAAGTGTTCTACATTTCAGACAAGCACATGTTTAGGCTGCTTATTCATTTGTTACCAGCACAACCATATCACATACTTACAACTGGTTTCTTATTTCTACTGTCACATTGTTGATAACTACCCTAACAGTTTTTGATGTTTTGCTGACTGTGCACCTCAGTATATTTATCTTAGTAATCAACCAACTTGATGCAAAAAATTTTGTTTTACAATAAGTTTTATTTCATGCCTCTACATGTTTCAAGCACCATGTGCTCATCATCAGTAGGTCAAAACTGTTGAGAGAGGACTCTCTCAACCTGTGCATGGGACAGCCACCTATAGGTGTGATGATACCAGAGGCTGCATAATACAATTTTGACCTACTGATGATGAGTATGCTTGAAACATGTAGAGGCATGAAATAAAACTTATTGTAAAAAAAATTTTGTGGACCATGTTGGTTAATTACTAAGATAAAAAAATACCCTAAGTGTTTTATAATAAAGGATCATGAAAAAATATGCTGCACTCATTGTACAAAAATTAGTACCATGTTCAAAAAATACATGTATTAGTTTACTTTATACAGAAATAATCACAAAATAAAAATGTTTTACAACATAGTGAATGATTAAAGACCCCATGAACATGACCAACAACCCAGAGTATGATGGGGCTTAACAGCATGGAGAACTGCAAATTTCAAAAGTATTTATTGTCAAAACCACACATCTTTCAAAACATAACATGGAAGGATAATGGTAAGGGAGAAGCATACAGCATGTCTACGCGCTGTAAATTATGTGTCAATGGGAACAATGAGATTATGGGGATTCACCACAAAATAATCACTCTTAATAAGCTGAAAATAAATTTAACAAATCAATTATTTTTGGAACAGTGCTGCTTCTTTTCTTTTTCTATAAATTTAAGTACTAGGGTTCCAATGTGATGAAGGAGGGAACAAGAATTTGTACAGAAGTCCTTTCTGGCAAAAGATAAATGTTTAAATCAATGAATAATAAAATGTTAAAAATTCACATGTGAAAGCATTCTTCTTTAAAAACAGACCTTTTTTCACTTTTGTGCTTGCTGAGAAAATATGCAAGTATGGCAAACTGTGGCATAAGAAATGAAAATGATGACTATATTCAGTACATACCAAACATTATAAAAAGTACAGCCAGCACGCACAAGGGTGAGCTCGCAATGGTGTACTGAAGAGTTATTTTTAAGACAATGGTGTACTGAAGAGTTATTTTTAAGACAATGGTGTACTGAAGAGTTATTTTTAAGACAAACATCTTGAATATGCAGGGTAACTGATTTTTATATATGAAAGTCATATGTGGCTAATTCTTAACAGAACATCTTAATTTAAAGTTCATTATCCAGAGACATTTTACAGATTTTAATATTTTTTGTTTTCTTTTGAGAAAAATACTAATTGCACAAGGCAATGTAGCATGTCATACAATAATTCCTGTAATTCTAACGAGCAGAAATATTAAGACAATGATACAAGGCTTTCTACATACAATCAGATACAGTCCTATCTGAAGGCAATCAGAATTACTCAGGTTAATGCTACAAACACAAAAACATAAGCAAACTAAAGTTATGGCATACAGAGAAAAACAACTACTTCTGTTAAAAAAACCTGTATTAACATTTTGGAACAAATTAATGTTTTTAATTATCTACACACAAAAATTTGAATATACAAAGGATTTCTTGGTTATGACATGTCAATGCATGGGCAGCTTAACACTGTTGTGGAAGGACGACCTGTTTCTGTCTTCAATCCTACCCTACACATGGACAGCTAGTTTCTCCAAACTGATGATTCTCCCCCCCCCCCCCCCCCTCTTCCTCCTTCTTCTTTCCTCTTTCTCCTCCTCTCCCTCTCCCC
>Ga0123357_10012812_pt1 | contig 10830 bp, 5 predicted proteins | sample TergutEmb28metaG_FD_89873 | JGI IMG/M metagenome (GOLD analysis project Ga0123357, IMG submission 89873) | Embiratermes neotenicus P4 segment gut microbial communities from Petit-Saut dam, French Guiana - Emb289 P4 | ecosystem: Host-associated > Arthropoda: Insects > Digestive system > Gut ... | reverse complement strand
TTTGCGCGGACTGATAGAATTTTCTAACGTTTGCCGCAAGAATTGTTATTATTGTGGCATTCGACGTGAAAATAAAGCAGTAAGCCATTATGAATTAACTGATAAAGAGGTATTGGCAGCAGTAGATTTTGCATGGAAAAACCGCTACGGCTCGGTAGTATTGCAGTCGGGCGAACAGCAATCCGTCCGCTTCACCAAGCGTATTACTCATTTATTACATGAAATAAAGGCATATACCAACAACGAAGTCGGAATAACACTTTCGTGCGGCGAACAAACTGCCGCAACTTATAAGGAATGGTTCAATGCCGGCGCCCACCGCTATCTGTTGCGTATCGAAACATCGGACAGGGAACTTTATTACAAACTGCACCCCAACGACAAAAAACATTCGTTTGATACACGGCTGTCCGCTATCGGACAGTTGCGTGCCGAAGGATATCAGGTAGGAACAGGCGTGATGATAGGATTACCTTTCCAAACCATCGACCATTTAGCCGGCGACTTATTGTTTTTTCAAACAATGAATATAGATATGGTGGGAATGGGACCTTATTTGGAACACAGTCAAACGCCTTTATATCAATACCGTCATCTTTTGCTGCCTCCCGAAAAACGATTGGAATTGTCGTTGAAAATGGTTGCTACCTTGCGTTTGCTTATGCCTGATATTAATATTGCAGCCACCACCGCTTTACAGGTTTTGCATCTCGAAGGTCGCGAAATGGCTGTGTTGGCAGGCGCTAACATTATCATGCCCAATATGACCCTGCCCGAATTTCGACCCGATTATTTGATTTACGAGCATAAACCGGGTATTGACGATGATGCTGCGATAAGTAAATCAAAGTTGGAACAGAATCTGTACAATGCCGGAATTTCCATTGGGTATGGGGAATGGGGTGATTCAAGGCATTTTATATGTATTCCAAATTCCGCTCAATAGCCTTTCTTACAAAAGCATTAAGCGTACTACCCTGAACTTTGGCTGTAATAGCTGCCCTGCGGTGCAAGTCGGGAGTAAGTCGTAAATTAAAGCTCCCCTTATAGCTTTTTTCTACCGGAATATTCTCATTTTCACAATCTTTGAGATGTTCATCTATAACATAATGAAAAGCAGTCTTAAGTTCCTTTACGCTATTTCCTTCAAATGTAATCAAGTCGTTGATTCCTTCTACTTTGCCGAAAAAAACATCATCTTCTGCTGAAAAATGAACAGAACCGATAAAATCTCTATAAGTTAATACATCAATTGCTTTCATATTATTTATTTTGTGATATTAAACCATTGGCAATCAATTCATCAATAATCAAATTTAATTGATAAGCTTTTAATATATTTCCCGGATGAGGCTTATGTAATTTTATTTTGTGATTGTTTTTTGAAAAATAAACTCTTGAGCCTGCACCTTGAACTTCAATATATCCAAACGATGTCAATAACGTTTTTAATTCATTATATGTGAAATCTTTAGGATACGAAAGTAATCGTATTATCAGTTTATCAATTTTTGACATTTTTTTTTGCAAAGTTAATGAATATATTTTAATTTGCAACTAAAATTCAGTTGCAATTTTTCCTCTCCCCAAAAATACTCCCATACCGATGATACTCATAAGCAATACTTTGCTCCTTCAAATAATGCAGCAACTCAATTCTTCCCTCAATGATCGGTCTCCGGTCGGCAATATACAAACCAAGTTGCGCTGCCTTTTGATAAAGCGCATCAGGCGCATTCGGCGAAACGACGCGAATCCGCTCGTATTTCTCCATATCTGCAATAAATCCGGCTTCGTCCTGAATAACTAATTTTATACCGGACGTAGAGACGGGGCGCGCCCCGTTTCTACCAATGGCGTTCCGGATTATTTCAAGATTCGGATTGTTTTCAGCTATACTTACCGACAAAGCGATTTTTGTCGTAGCAGCAGCAATCAACACCAAAAGGATATCTGTCGGATTATCCGTTTCCTGTACGCGAAATCCCATCTTTTTCACCGGAAGATAACGGAAAATATTTTCTTCACCGTAGATATGCGAAACATCTTTTTCTTGAGAAAATTCTTCATTCCAGATTTTCCGGTAATTGGAAAAAGCAAAATTCACACGGTCTTTGTCCTGTTCATCAGAAACCAAATTGCTTAACTCTGTCGTGCGTTCGGAATCCAATACCGGTTTTTCCGTAAATTCAACAAAACAGGAAACATAGTTCGGTCCTCCGGCTTTGATTCCACCGCCGAAAGCGGAGCGTTTCATTCCTCCGAAAGGCTGACGACGTACAATGGCGCCGGTTATTCCACGATTGATATACAAATTTCCGGCTTCAATATTGTTTTTCCAATAGGCTTGCTCTTCTTCGTTCAGACTTTGCAAACCGGCTGTCAATCCGTATTCCGATGAATTGGCATAAGCAATTCCCTGTTTCAAATCATCTATGCAAACGACTGACAGGAGTGGTGCAAACAATTCATTCTTAAATGTATATCCGCTTGGTTTTACGCCCCATTTTACGGTCGGTTTCAAAATATATTTCTTTTCGTCCGTAAATTCGGGCGGAACCAACCACGATTCGCCTTCTTCAAGATGTTCGACTGCATACAGTAATTTCTCGTTCCGGTTGTCGATCATCGGACCAACATAGTTCATTGTATCCCAAACGCTTCCGGTTCGCAAACTTGTCACGGCGTCTTTCAGTTTCGATTGAAACGCTTTATCTTCATACGTTTTTTTATCAACCAATAAGAGCGAACAGGCGGAGCATTTCTGTCCCGCATTACTGAACGCTGAGGAAACGACGTTCAGGATAGCATGGTCTTGATCGGCATTGGAAGTGATGATTATTGCATTTTTACCTCCCGTTTCCGCCGAAAGAGGCGTGCGCGGACTGTTTTCCAACAAACGAAAAGCGGTATCGGTTCCACCGGTTAAAATTACGTGCTTGACAGCAGGGTGCGCTGTTAAATAATTCAACGCAGTGCGGTCGGCGGGACAAACCACTTGCAGAGCGTCTTTCGGAACGCCTGCGTCCCAGAAACATTTGGCGAACAACCACGCAATCGGAAGCGCAACGGTAGCCGGCTTCAAAATGACCGTGTTTCCTCCGGCAAGCGCCGATGCTACGCCGCCCACAGGAATCGCCAGCGGGAAATTCCACGGCGGAATCACCAGAACAATTCCTTTCGGCTGATGAGAAACCGTCGGTAATTCGTCGAACAGCTTCATGGATATTGGATAGAAGCGGCAAAAATCGGTTGCTTCGGAAACTTCAATATCGCCTTCGGTAAACGTTTTTCCTGTGATTGCCGCCATGCACCCGATTAAGTCGCCGCGACTGTTACTCAGGTTCTCAGCTACTTTATGCAGGATTTTATTGCGTTTTTCTAACGACGAACTCCGCCACCGAAATAAATCTTTTTCCGCTATATCTATGATTTTCTTAATTTGTTCCAACGAAGACAAATTTGCTTCACAAAACGCCACTTCGTCGTTCCGGCTCCGGTCGAGATAGATTTTTTTATTCTCAGTAAGAAACTCACGACTGCCTATTTGCACAGGAACGATGAAGTTTTTTTCATTCACCGCATTTTCCCATTTTTCCAATATATCTAACGCCCATTGACGGTTTTGCGGCAAATCGAGGTCGGTATCCGGTTCATTGTTAAAAATATTGATTTCTTTCACAGGAACGGCTTTCTCATTCCGGTTCTGTTTACGGAAAGGCGTCGTCAGTATCGTATCTTTCATGCCGTATGCTTCGAGAAACTGCTCTGCCAGAAAATTCCAGTGCGGACTGTCTAACTGCAGATTAAACGAGTAGCTTAAGAAATTATCTTTCCCTGTGTTTTCGTCTAACCGGCGGACAAGGTAAGAAATGGCATTCAAAAAATGATTGGCTTTCACCACCGGCGTATAAAGGATAATTTGCTTCTGTAGTTTGCGCATGACACGCGGCAGGTTATTTGCCATTCCTTCAAGCATTTCAAAGGTAATGTGTTCCGAAACGCCGTTTTTTCCCGACAGTAGATGAGCATACGCAATCGTGAAATAATTGTGCGATGCGACGCCAACTTGGCACACTTTGGCATTTTCAGGCAACAAAGCCTTGTCTAAAATATGCAGATAATTGGCATCAACTTCCACTTTCGTTGGGTAGGTTGGACATTGCCAGCCCCGCAACGACGAAACGATGCTTTCCATTTGCAGGTTAGCGCCTTTCACCAAGCGCATTTTGATTGGCGCTCCGCCTTCTGCCACCCTTTTTTTCGCAAAGTCAAGCAAGCGCTCCTGAAAGCCCGAAGCATCGGGAAGATAAGCCTGCACAACAATTCCTGCCGTGTAATTCTTAAATTTCGGACGGCTCAGGACTTCAAAAAATACGTCGAGCGTCAATTCCGTATCTTTGTATTCTTCCATGTCGAGGTTTACGAATTTCGGACGCTTCACGCCCAATGCGTTGGTATATGGAAAATCAATCGCTTTTTGATAAACGGCAGCCACTAATTCACAAAGTTCTTCTTTGTTTTGCCGGTAACTTAACGAATGAATCTGGGCGTAAATCCCTGACAATTTGATGGAAATATAATTAATATCCGGTTCTTCCAACGCTTTGAGATAATGCCGGTAACGATGTTCGGCTTCTTTGTCGCCTAAAACGACTTCGCCCAAAAGGTTAACATTCTGTCCAATCTGATTTTTAGCACGTTGCCCAAGATGCCGCGTCAGCTTCGGACGTTCTTCGGCAATAATGATTTTGTTCGTTTCCTTGCGAAGTTTGGCTTTGAAAAACGACATGGCAATCGGTGGAAACTTGTGTCCGAAAGACATATACAATTCTATCAACATTCGGTCGAACCGGTTGAAAAAATCAGGAATGCCGTATTCCCCAATTATCTTCCTGACTCTTTTATTTAATTGTTTACTGTCTCTGATTTGCGACGATTCGTCTAACATTCGCGACAAAAATGTTTTATACTCGGGAGTTTGCACCAGCGAAGCAAATTTCCTCTGTTCTCTTATCTCGTCCGGCGTCAGTTCCGAATCAGCTTGCCGGAGAAAACTCTTCGACCATTCAATTACTTCATTTGCAGTTATTTGTACCATAAAAAAATACAGTATTTAAGTTAATCAATAAGCGGCACAAAAATACAAAAAAAATAACAAAAAGAAAGGAGATATGGTTAAGAAAAAGTTTAAGGCGCTATTTTTTATTTTAGCGCATATAACAAAGAATAATTTATCTGTCATGCCCGAAGGGCTTTTACGTTGATAACCCCGTGCAAGCGGAGCGCAGCTCGGGGTAGAAAAATGCTACACTCTCTAACAGAACTACGTAGTAGTTCAACCCACTACGGGGTTGTGGGGCGGAGTTATGTCCATAAACCCCGAGCTGCGCTTCGCTTGCACGGGGTTATCAACGTTATACGCCTTCCGGCGTATTATTTTTAGTTGTTTTTAGAATTGCCTGACAAATGGACTGTCAGATTCCGGAAAGGAATATTAATTCCGCCGGCTGCAAATATTTTATAGATTTTTTCATTGATGTCATAATAAACATTCCAATAATCGGGTCGGCTCACCCAACCTCGAATCAGCAAATCGACTGAATTTTCGCTTAAGTCTTTCAAGGCGATAAGAGGACTTGGGTCGTTTAAAATCCGTTCGTCGGAAGATAAGATGTCTTGTATAATTGATTTTGCGCGGTCGTAATCCGTTCCGTACTCAACGTTTATCAACCATTCGACCCGACGCGAATCCTGATTGTTGAAATTGACAATGGTATTGTTGCTCAAGCTGCCGTTCGGAACGTAAACGGTGCGGTTATCGCCCGTAACAAGCACCGTGCTGAATATCTGAATGGATTTTACGGTACCCTCCTGCCCTTGCGCCTGTATGTAATCGCCGACTTTATAGGGACGAAACAGCAGTATCATCACTCCGCCCGCAAAATTCTGCATCGTACCGCTCAGCGCCATACCCATCGCAATTCCGAAAGAAGCGAAAAGCGCTATAAACGAACTGTTGTTGATTCCCAGAATATTAATGATTATAATCAACAAGCCGACAGTCAACAGAATATCGATCAGGCTGGTGAGGAAAGAAATCACCGATGAATCCAACCTCCGGGTATTCATAAGCTTTCCCAACGCTTTGTGCAAAACCCGAATCAATTTCCGCCCGACAACATATATGATAATACACAGGAGCAGTTTTAACCCGAAATCCACTGCCTGATGGGTAATAAAATTTACTATATCACCCCATGAAATTTTACTTAAATTTACATCATTCAATGATGTTAGCGCTGATGTATCCATTTTTTGAATTAAAATTAAAGTTATATAACTTGTGCAAAAGTACAAAAAAAATTTTAAAATGCAAATCATTTTGTAAGAATTTGAAAAATAAATACAATAACTTGTAGTTTTGTTGAAATCAAGTCGTATAATTTGTCATGTAAAATCATAACAAACAATAATATTTAATTTTTAATACTTTTTAACGGTGAGATAACAATGATTTGAAAAAATATGTTTATCTTTGTGCCAGAATAAGTCAGACGCTCTGTTTTTAGTAAAATAAAAACAGTACTATATTGACCGATATATTTAAACTATAATTTATGCAATTAAAAAAAATCATTGGCTATTTTACCTTATTAATAGCTGTATTATTCACATTTCCGCTTAAAGCGCAAATAACTATCGGAGCGCAAAAAGAGCCCCACCCATTTTCCGTAATGGAATTGTCAACAGATAAACTGAAAGGAGGACTTCGAATGCCTCAACTGACAACCCACCAGCGCGACAGTATTAAAGATATATTGTTGGGCGATGCTGATCTTGCAGCGGCAGCCGATGGACTTGCCATCTATAACATGGATACCAATTGTCTGGAATTTTGGGAAGAGACAAGATGGGTGAGCCTCTGTACCAACATTGTAGCTGCGCCTATCGGCGTAACGGTAACGCCCGAAAACTCGGAAGTTGACTTACTCACAAAGGTTGACTTGAAGGCTACGGTCGATCCCACAAGCGGAACACTTGCCCAATACAAATGGGAACGTTCGTCCAACGGCTCCGACTGGACGGTTGTTTCAGGAGAAACCGGTTCGACCCTTAGCGTGGTGCCAGATTTTGTGGGCGTCTCGTATTATAAGGCGACCGCTTACAACGAAGTCGGTTCGGCAACCAGCAACGTGGCTCAAATCACAGCAACCTTGCCCATTGGAGCAGGCACCGACCCCAATATTCAGTTGTATGTAGGCGCCTTCTGGAAATCGATCGAAAAAGGCGAACGACTTATCCAGTTTAATGTAGGAACCGGACTTAACAACAGCGGAGCATGGACGGCAAGCGTGGCTTGGTACGACGATCAATGGGACTACAACAATACGGAAAATCCCGATGGCGTAGTATTGGCAAACAGCGCCCCCGCTAATTTGTCATTAGTAGGAGCAGATGCCGAGTCTTTCCCCGTAACCGGCGGTTCCCGATCCATTAGCGGCTCGGTTGCGGAGGGCGGGACTTTATCTTTCCGCGTAGGTTTGGATAAAACATTTGGGAACTATGATGCTGACAATAATCCCGCCCGCTATGCGGTTGTGATACTGACCTACAACGATGGGAAAAAATGGCAAAAATTCTTTATTCGGCAGGGTGAAGGAGCCGATTATGTTATGAAACAGGGCGATTCGGGAGCAGGCGTACCGGCAGGGCGTCCGGCTGCTATCAAGTTCTCGCCTTATAATCTCACTGACCCTAGAGGATTAACACCACCGAGCAACTATAATAGCGCTGTTGCTTTGCCTGTGAAAGGGGGTGATTTTGTGAATTATCCGACTAAAGCGGGCTATTTCTTTATATTCAGCGGTACCAAGGCTTTTGATCCTGATGTTATGGCTGCGAGCGCTGGTGGAGGCGGTATTGGAGCGTGGGGTCAAACTGTTGGCTACTCCAGTACCAACAATGGTAATTATTGGGATCCAAATTGGGAAACATGCCCCGGCGCATATCGTCGTCCCACCGACGGAGCCAATAACACAACCACGTTTGGCTCCGGTGCGATTGCAGGTTCCGAAATTCGCCAGTCTTTATGGGAGAATCCGCCTGCGCTTAATAATAATGTTTCATATTCTGCTTCTTTTAATTCTACATGGGGATATTATGCCGACGGATATTTCGACAGGAAACCTCTAATGGGAGCTACATCTGTGTCTTTCACTTCATTGACTACAAACATGACTATTCCTGCTTCGGCTGTAGCTTTCGGTACGATTGATGTGGCTTATGAGGGCAGACTGTTCTTTAATCCCACCACGAACGCTTCTCTATTTTTCCCTGCTGGAGGATACAGGACTCCTAATTCAGGGGTACTTACCGGCGCAGGATATAGAGCAAGATACTGGACCAGCTCGTCCAGTAATTTAGGCAGTAAAGTTAATTACGAAGCATGGTTTATGTACATTTTCAGTTACACAGATGCCACTATTACCAAATTAAACTACGATGAGGAAGGCGGAACTATATATTTTACAGATGCAAGCAGATCCGCCGGCGGCATGGTGCGCTGTGTGAAACAATAAAAGAAACAATTGATAATTGAAAGTTGATAATTGGGAATAACCCGCTGTGCATACCATAAGAACTGCAAGCGGGTTATTTTTTTGATCATTTTGAAAAAAAATGAAGTTACATAATTTAGCATACAAAAATCATAATAATCTTTAATATTTAATTTTTAATAATTTTTTACTTTATACTAACGGTTATTTGAAAAAAATCCTTATCTTTGCGCCAAAATAAATCTCATTAAATGTTTTTCCAAAATAAAGACAGCAGAACATTGACTAATGTAATTAAGACTATAATTTTATGCAACTTAAAAATTTTTCTTGGCTATTTACATTAATAATAGCCGTATTTTTCGCTTTTCCAATTAAAGCGCAAGTAACCATAGGAGACCAAACAGAACCTCATTCGTTTTCCGTGATGGAATTGTCAACAGAGAAAGTGAAAGGAGGGCTTCGAATGCCTCAATTAACGACCCATCAACGCGACAGCATTAAAGAGATATTGCTGGGCGATGTTGATCTTGCAACGGCAGCCAATGGGCTCGCTATCTACAACATTGATACCAATTGTCTGGAATTTTGGGAAAAGACAAGATGGGTGAGTCTCTGTTCCAGTATTTTAGTGGCGCCGATCGGTGTGACGATATCTCCAACGGAAATGACTATCCCCGTACTCAGTACCACTCCGCTGATAGCTACGCTCACGCCGGCAAATGCAACTGCCACCCAATACAGGTGGGAATACTCGTTTAATAAACAAGACTGGTTGCCTGTTGAGGACGGAGTCGCTCCTGCGTTTGCCCCAACTGCCTCCCCTGTTTCAAAAGTAGCCCCCATGCCCACTGGTTCTTCTACCATTGACGCAATGGCGCGTCTGGTTGGCGATATGTGGTACAGGGTTATCGCTTACAATGACGCAGGATCGGTAATCAGCAACATAGCCCGTATTACAGGGGTCATGTCGCCCGTGAACGGAGGAAATAATCCCACTTTCCAGATGTACACAGGCGCCTTTTGGAGGTGGAGTGAAAGAGGCGAGCGACTTATTCAATTTGATATAGACAAAGGAAAAGGCAACGACGGAAGTTGGGCAGCCTCCGTGATTTGGTACGACGATAACTGGAATCCCTACAACAATTCGGCTAACCCCGACGGCGTAGTGCTGGCAAATAACAGCAGTCCGCTTTCTTTGCCTTTAAGCGACATGAATGCCGAAAATCATCCGGTAACCAACGGTTCTCAACTCATTACCGGCTCGGTAGCCGATGGCGGAACTATCTCTTTCCGTATCGGTTTGGATAAGCAATTTGCAGATTCCAATAACTTTGCCGCCCGCTATGCAGTGGTGTTGCTGAGCTACAACAACGGCAACAAAAAATATAAACTGTTTATCCGTCAGGGCGAAGGAGCTGATTATGTGATGCGACCGGAAGATTTTGGCGAATCGGGAGAAAGTTGGGGTACACCTGCTAACCCACGTCCGAAAGCTGTCAAGTTCATTCCTTATAACGTAACCGATCCAAGCAGATCTACGCCTACTAACTGGGGCAACGCTATTTCGATAACTCCGACAACCAGCAGATTTACAGATTTCCCGACTAAGGCTGGCTATTTCTTTATGGAAAACGATAACAAGGCATTTGCACCGGATATTCCGGTGGGCGCTATTAGTGCGTGGAATCGAGGCAGAGGCACCAAAGTCACCGGTGGTTACTGGAGCCCGACTTTGGAATCTTGCCCCAGCGGATACCATCGTCCCAGCGATGGACCGAATGACACAGGCGCGTTTGGCGCCGGCGCTGTCGCTGGTTCGGAAATGCGTCAATCGTTGTGGGTGAATCCGCCTTCGGGAACTAATTCAAATGTGGATTATTCTAATTGGGGTTATTATGCCGACGGATATTTCGACCGAAGGAAACTTGAAAATTCTCTTACTATTGCTTCTGCTACTTATCCATCATCTTCAACTCCAAATTCCGCTGTAAATACCAATTCTGTTGACGTAGCTTATGAAGGCAGGCTGTTCTTTAATCCCATCACCAACGCTTCACTGTTTTTCCCTGCTGCAGGAACCCGGTTTGATATGGAAGGTAGCCTGTTTAATTCGGGTGGCAGGGCAAGATATTGGACAAGTACATCGTACAGCGTAACTAACCAGCAAGGAAGCGCTTGGTTTTTGTTCCTTTATACCAATACAGACGGTACGACTACTGCAATGTATTATGATTCGGAAGCCACCGCACCTACACCGCCGGTGGAT
>Ga0123357_10012810_pt1 | contig 10831 bp, 12 predicted proteins | sample TergutEmb28metaG_FD_89873 | JGI IMG/M metagenome (GOLD analysis project Ga0123357, IMG submission 89873) | Embiratermes neotenicus P4 segment gut microbial communities from Petit-Saut dam, French Guiana - Emb289 P4 | ecosystem: Host-associated > Arthropoda: Insects > Digestive system > Gut ... | reverse complement strand
TGGGGAAGGCCGTTACCGGAGAAAATCGGGAGCTTCTGGCCCCTGATAAGCGTGTTCATGCCGTCAATGGAAGAAACGCCGGTTTGGATAAAGTCCCTGGGGTAAGTCCGGGCGTAAGGATTGATGGGAAGACCGTTAACGTCGATGCTTGTGGAAGAAAAAATCTCCCCGTGCCCGTCGATGGGTTCTCCCAGGCCGTTGAAGATACGGCCCAGAAGCCCGGGCCCCACCCGGATTTCCATGGGCTTTCCCAAAAATTCAACCCGGCTATCCGTCGCGGAAAGACCCGTATTGCTTCCGAAGAGCTGAACAGCCGCCCAGTCTCCGCTCATATCCACCACCCGTCCAAGCCGGCGGCCTTCTTCCCTGTCGTAAACCGCCACAACTTCGTTAAAACCTACGTTTTTGCTCCTGGCGGTAATAACTACAGGTCCTTCTATGCGGGTTAAACCCCGGTATTCAATGCCTCTCATTTATTTCCTCATTCTCCGTTCGTTCTGCTAAACTCCGCTAAAGGCGCCCTGAACGTGATAACTCCGTTCAAGTGTTTCCAGACCGGCCCTCATTTCCTGTTCAAAATCCACAAGCGCCTGGGTATCTTCATTCTTCACCAAACTCTTGAGCCGGGAAAGACGCTCCCGGAACGGAAGGGAAGTAATTTTGATAAGCGGCGCTCCCATGGTGATACAGGTTTGGGAACGCTCATGGAATTCCATAATCATCTCAAGAAGGCGTACCTGCTTCGCGGGTACGCAGTACATATCAACATCATCGTAGCTGTTCTGCTGAAGGAATCCGTTCTTGATAATGTCCGCGGTAATCAACACAAGGCGTTGATCGTCAGGCAGGGCATCGGGGCCGATAAGGCGGACAATCTCTGCCAGGCGCTCTTCCCTCTTTAAAAGATCCAGGGCCTTCTGACGCACCACCGACCACTCGGGATTCACTTTTTTCCACCAGGACTCTACTTCAACGGCATATTCCGAATAACTGTCAATCCAGGAAATGGCCGGATAATGCCGGGCGTTTGCGAGATCACGATCCAGCGCCCAGAAACAGCGGATGAACCGTTTGGTATGCTGGGTCACCGGCTCCGAGAAATCGCCGCCGGGCGGGGAAACCGCACCGATGATCGAGACGGAACCTTCCCCGCTTGAAAAAGTCCGCACCCTTCCGGCTCGTTCGTAGAATTCCGCGAGGCGCGTAGGCAGGTAGGCGGGGAAGCCTTCCTCCGCCGGCATCTCTTCCATACGGCCGGAAAGTTCCCGCAGGGCTTCGGCCCAACGGCTTGTGGAATCCGCCATGATGGCTACATGGTACCCCATATCGCGGTAGAATTCCGCGAGGGTTACCCCGGTGTAAATTGAAACTTCGCGGGCGGCCACCGGCATATTGGAAGTATTGGCAATAAGGATGGTCCGCTCCATGAGGGACCTCCCGCTCCGGGGATCGATAAGGTGGGGAAACTCCGTCAGTACATCGGTCATCTCGTTGCCCCGCTCCCCGCAGCCGATGTAGACAATCACGTCCGCGTCGCACCACTTGGCGATAGCGTGCTGGGTCATGGTCTTGCCCGTACCGAAACCGCCGGGAATAGCGGCGGTACCCCCTTTGGACAGGGGGAAGAAAACGTCGATTACCCGCTGGCCTGTTATGAGGGGCATATCCGGAGGAAGCCGCTCGGCGCTGGGCCGGGGAATACGCACCGGCCACCACTGGGCAAGCGCAATCTCCCTGCCCCTCTGCGTGCGGGCCACTACTTCAGTTACCGTAAATTCGCCCGCGCCCTTAAGTTCGGAAATAAAATCTTCAACCGCGACGTGGGAAGCGATGGGATCGGGGGGAACCATAATTTTACAGGTGATACTTTCGGTTTCCTTTACACTGCCCAGTACAAGACCTGGAAGCGCGGGAACTTTTTCACCCGCGGCAAGGCGCGAGGCCAGAGCCGGATCGGGAACGAAGGACCACTTTTTACTCAGGTTCAGGGGGTCTCCCCGTTTGCCCGATTCCATAAAAGCGCCGCTCTGCGCGAAGAGATCCGGCAGAGGCCGCTGTATACCGTCATAAATGGTTCCGATAAGGCCGGGACCCAAAAGTACCGACAAGGGCCTCCCGGTAGATTCCGCTTCCGCGCCTACCATGAGCCCGGTATCATCCTCGTAAACCTGAATTACCGCCTCGGTGGATTCCAGACGTATAACTTCACCGATGAGCCGTTTTTCCCCCACTTCTACTACATCGAAAAGCCCCGCGCTGCCGAGCCCGTCGACACGGATAACAGGGCCGGAAATACGCTTTACAATTCCTTTAATCATTGAGAACTCCCTCGCCGAGAAGGGCGGCGGCCAGTTCCGCCCGTTTTTCTTTCAACAGGGTTCCGGCGGCATCTTCCACTGAAGCGATAATCTTCAAGCTTTGAGTGTTAATAACAACGGAAGGGAATTTATGAGCCGCGGATACATCGGCGCCCGCCGCATCCTCTTTTAGATCCCAATCCTCAACCCTGGTTTTATCAGGGGCAAAGTTACCCGCCTTCCTGCCGAGTTCGCTTATTACTTTTTTAAGAAGCTCTCTGGTCTCGGAAAGGCTAAGACCGGAAAAACGGACCTGAGCCGCGGGCATCGCGGATGTCCCCTTTTCTCTTCCGGCCCAGTCCGTAAAACGTTCCAGAAGTTCCCTTTCCAAAATGGAGAGAAGTGTCTCCCGTTTGAGTCCGGAGAGAAAGTCATTCATGGCGTTAACCAGAAGGCTTTCCGCCCTTTCCGTTCTTAAGCGCCTTTTGTCCAGGGGAAGCCGGGCCAGGATCTCGTCCGTTTCTCTCTTTGTGCGCTCCGCATAGACATTACGAATGGACTCAACCGCTTCCTGGGTCTTCTTTTCCCAATCCCGGTCCTGAGTAGCAAGAGTATCATCCGTATTTTTAAGAATTTTTGCGGCTTTTTTCCGGGCATCCTCCAGGATCTCCCGGTCCAACACTTCGGTTGATCGTATTTCTTCCATCAGATACTGACTCCAATTGCTTCCCTGATGGTCTCCACCAGGGTTTTACGCCCCGGAAGCTTTCCCATAAGCCCCGGCATTTCGACAATCAGGGGGTACCGATCGGCAAGCTGCCACTGGACAAGGGTATCCCCCAGCCAATCGGCCACTTCTTCGGTCATAATGAGGATACGGCAGGACTCGACGCCGGGCAGAACTGTTCCGGCAGTCTTGTCGTAACCCTCGGTTATCCGGCGGAAGGCGTCCAAGGCATCATTGGCGTTCTGCACAGGTACACCATCAATGCCTACAAAACGGAAAGCCGTAACCAGCTCCGGATCCCCCAGAAAAAAATAATCCATGACAGACTATTTCATCACCAGAATCAAAAGACCAACGAGGAAGCCCCACAGACAGATCCCTTCGGCAAGACCGATAAAGGGAAGGGCTTTTCCGGAGAGTTCCGGGTTTTCACTCATGGCTCCCATGGCCGCCGCTCCAATCTGTCCAACGGCGATACCGCCGCCGATACAGGACAAGCCAACCGCCAGGGCCGCACCGATATACTTCCACGTGGAAGCAGACGCGGCGGCGGCATCCGCCGATACACCTTGGGCGAAGAGCATGGAAGCTGACGCGACACCAAAAAACAGGGCAAGAACACTGATAAAACGCTTCATGATTTACTCCTTACTTGATCATGAGGGGAAATATCCCCGGGTCATGAACCCACGGATATTCCCTTGCTAAACCGGAAGGGGGAAAATTGCACCCCCGTCTCGGTAAAGAATTTCCCAAAAAATTCATAGTACTGAAGACGTACTACCTGAATGGCTACGATCAATCCTTCCAAAAGGATGATAACCCCATTCCCGAACAGAAAGATGATGGCGCCAAACAGAGGACCCGCAGTCCCCGTTGCAACCATCCCGGTAAACAGAAAAACAATATAGGAAAGCACCACATGGGACAGGGCGAAGACGCCCACACGGATAAAGCTTATCGTGTTGGAAAAGTACGAAGAGGCGGTCTCGAGCGTCCCCACGAACACTTCCATTACAAACACCATGAATCCTTCTTCCAGTACCGGCCGTTCGCCTGAAACAAGACGCCAAAGAGCGGGGCCAAAGAGAATCCCCAGGAGGGGAATAACAAGGCCCGCAATATCGTACAATTGAAAACTGAAGACGAAAGACTCAGGGTTCACCATCGCCACAATGGCGCGTACACCGATAGATATAGCATACCAGAAGAACAAGGCTCCAGCCAAGCCGGTTTTGGTGAAAATTGCCTCTTCGTATTTTTTCTGGGCGAAGAGGTTCACCATATTTATGATAAGTCCCAGGGAATTGAGTATCACCCCCAGAGCGATAGTAAAACCAAAAAAGTAAAAGAGTTTTGCTATACTCCCGCCCCGCTCGGCAAGAGGCATAAGGTTGAGGATCCTGTCTACCGGGTGGCCAGTAAGAAGGCCCGTAATGAAACGCGTTGGGGCTATGAAAACTTCTTCAAAGGTAAAAAATTCACCGTTCAAAAAGCCCATTACCATTGATGAAATTCCAACCGCGATGAGGGGGATGTGGAATTTCCAGAACCGCCTTAAGAACACAGGTCCCCGCGGGCCCGTAAGAATACCCAGGATAAGAAGCACCAGCCCCTGGCCAAAGTCTCCGAACATTATGCCAAAGAGGAGCGTATAAAAAACCGCCACAACAGGAGTAGGATCGATAGTACCGTAGAGGGGCGCCCCGTAGGAAAACACCAGGGGTTCATAACCCTTTACAAAAACGCCGTGGTTCAGGGAAACGGGAACCTTTTCCTTGCCGTCCTTCACACTATCCATTTCATTGGGAACATAGGTCCGTACCGCTATCCTGCCTTCGGTCAATTTTTCCAGCTCTGTTACAATGTAATGAATCATATCCGCGGGTACCCAGCCGGAAAGGAGATACGCGCTCCTGGTCGCCACAAGCCGGGCCTTGAGCTGCATGATAATGCCCGCCATGAGGTACGATGAGGCGAGGGTATGAAGATTGGAACCGTATTCCCCGCGGAGCTTCTCTTTCTGGCTGCCAAGTTCCTCCAGTTCACCGGTTACTTTGTCGAGCCTTTCCTCAAGCCCCAAAAGCAATTCCGCGGGGATACCCTTGAAACCTTCAGGAATGGAGACGGGAGAAAAATTCACCTTCTTCAGCGCCGAATCCAGGGCAAAGCGGCCCTTCCGGGAAGACGCCGCCAGTATCCTTTCATCGCCTTCCCCTTCCCTGCCCAGCCCCAGGGGAATAATCACTGCCCGGGGAGAAATATTCTCCCTCAGCTCCTCTTCCCAGCGGGAATCCAGACGGCCCACCCTGAGGGTAAGGTAGGATAACTGATCCAGATCCGCGAAGGGCGCATTAAGATTGGCAAAGGCTTTTGCTTCGCCAAGCGTATCCTCTATTTTCCGCTTTTCACCGCTTAGTTCATTCTCCCTGCGGCTTAGTGCCAAAACTGTCTGAGTAATGTCAGCGGACAGGGCTTCCTCCGTTTCACCGGGGAAAACGCTGGATTCGTCAGGTTCGCCGGGCAGGGGCAAACCAAGCCAGGCGGAGACAGCCGCGAGGCTTTCAAATTTTTCATGGATATGCTGGGCAGCCGCTTCTTCCGGAGCGCGAACCGCCGGGGCGGAACCGTCTCCTGTCATCTGCATCAGAGCCCGGTGGCCCAGGAATTCTATTACTGTGTCGGTATCACGGCCCAAAACTGTGAGCTCGATGTGCTTCATTTTTCTGGGACGCAGGGAGACGCCTAATTTACGCTTTTTATACACCTTTGATGTTCCCGCTTTAGTCCCGGCGCTCTTCAACTCTTTCAAAATTCCAGCCCCATTGTAGAGATAATATCCTTACCGGTCATTCCCATCCCCAGCCCTTCGGCGCTGCTGGTAAGAATATCTTCCTCAAACTGCTTGAGTTTAATATAACAGAAAATAGTACCCATCAAAAAGGGCTGGGATCGGAAATATCGCCGGGCAAGACGGAAGAGGTACCGGGTAGCGGCATTCTGAAAATACCGGGGATCCGCAGTCCACAACACCCCATTGACCTCGGGATTAAGGAATCTCCTCCAGCGCCAGGAAGACCATGCGGCAATACTGTCCAGCGGAAATTCCAGAGACTGAATCGCGTCTTTCGCGAGGGACCGTTCCTTGGATTTATATTTGGGATGTTTCTTCTCGTCTTCCCCTCCGTGTATGGCAAAGGGTTTGTCGATCAGGTGGAGTTTTACCTCTTCCGGATTCTTATGGTAATACGTACGGAGCCGCAGGGCCCAGCTTGCGTTTTTAAGGGAAATTTCCGTTGAAAGGATCTTCTCCGCCGCAAACCGATCACTCTTTGAAAGGGAGGTAAGAGATAACCATAACGCGCTGTAGTAGTACCGGTCCAGGGCTACTTGCAGGGGAACACCGCCCAATTCCCGTTGAACTACACCCTTTTCGTCCAGGATGAAACGGAACTCACTCCTCTTAATCATGGCCGGAATATCCGGCCATGCGTCAAAACGAACGGTCTGGAAGCGGCCTATATCGGTATGGGTAGGCGCGGTTTTTGCGCCCTCCAGAGCGGCGATAAGGGCATTTTTAAGATCCGTAAATTCGTAACTGCGCAGGAGGAGGATCAAAAATTCGGGAGGTTTATTAAAACTAAGTATTATGGGAATAATTGAATCTACCGAGCGATCAATAATTCTGTCTTCCAGGTTAATGAGGAGTTCTTTTTCGGGCAGATCTTTGGGCGAGGAGGGAAATATCAGCCGATCCAGTTCGGAAAGCCTCGACACCGTTTCAAGCTGACTTACCCTTTTCCCAATAATGGACTTGCCAATGATTCCACAGGTCTTTGCATACACATAGGCCCGTTCTCCCAGAGAAGGCATCTTAAACTTCCTTCACTACGAGGAATTTTTCCGCCAATGAAGAGAAAGCTCCCGCGTTCGCAGGCTGTGACTTGAGATCCTCCCGGTACGCTTTCAGCTCTTTCTCGTAGTCCTCTTTAACAGCGGCGACCTTTTGCACATAGGAGGCTTCCAGGGCTCCCGCTTCACGAGTATAAACTTCGTCATAACGGGCGCGGTTTTGCTTCTCCCTTTCGGTAATCCTCTGTTCCGCTTCCGCCTGGGCGTCATTCACCATCGCGGCCGCTTCGTTTTCACGTTCCAGTAAATGCTTTAAAACATCATGTTCTGCCATAATTGTCAATTGTCCTTGCTATTCCGATGCAATTAAGATATCTTCGTATTTCTTTATGATACGGTTGACACTTTGGGGATCGTTTTGAGCCACAAGATCCGTATAAAACTGGGGATTATCCAGCAGCGTCGCAAGACGCTTGAGCAGCCGGAGGTGCTTCTCCGAATCCGACTGAGGCGCGAGAAGCATGAAGAGGAGGTATACAGGCTGACCGTCAAGGGCGTCATAATCTATTCCTCTCCTAGAAATCCCCAGAATTCCATGTACAGTTTCCAGAACATTCGTTCTGCCGTGAGGGAGGGCAATGCCCTTCTGTATCCCTGTAGACATCTTGGATTCCCTCTCCCTCAGGGCTTCAAGCATCTCTTCCCGGGTATTGGTATCCTGCACCCGGCAGAACAGATCCACCATTTCTTCAAAGACCTCGTCTTTATCCTCTGCCTCAAGCCCGATTTTAATCAGTTCCGGCGGAAAAGCTTCATACAAAAACATCTAATATACCTCCGGTTGTTATTTCCGCGGGGAAAACCTATTTGGCTGCTCCGGTATCAGTCCCGTTGTTGGCTGCGGGTGGATTCTGGTTTGTCCCATTATTGGCCGCGGGGGGATTCTGGTCTCCCATGAACCAGTTGGTGCCGGTATCGGGCGACAAGGCCCGGCCCGCAGCCTCCACGCCGGAACCGGCGGGACTTCGGTTTACAAGCGCAAGCCCAAGGCTAATGATCAAGAACAGGGCCCCCAATACAGTGGTCGCCCTGGTCAGCACATTACCCGACCGGGAACCAAAGGCCGAACTGCTCCCCCCGGCGAAAATCCCTCCCAAACTGTTCCCTTCCTCATTCTGAGCCAGAACCAGAAGGACAAGAAAGATCGCCACGATAACGAAAAAAACCAGCAATACAATACCAAGTATACCCATCATTCAACCCTTATCCGCCAATTCTACCAATTGGAGAGAACTTATTCAAGCACATGCCAACGATTTTTCAATATTTCCGCCCGGGATAAACGTTCATACACCCTATTCGCGGATATCCTCCAGCACTACGTCGCTTAAACCTCTGACAACAGCTTCCGCGTCTTTGAGGCTTATACCGGTAATTTTCAGGGTAGTCCGCCGCCGGGAAAGGTCATCCCCCTCGGATGTAACAAAGGCTACTATATTTCCGCCCTTTTCGGCAATAGCCTGGGACAACCTGGCCACCTGTCCCGGTTTCTCCGGGATATTGCAGGTGATACGCACCCCCGGATGCCTGGCGCCAAAAGCGTTCACAAAGACACGGAAAAGATCCGTATCGGTGATGATCCCCACCAGGAGCTTCCCCCGCATTACCGGAAGACAGCCGATACCGTTATCTGCCATAACCCGGGCAGCCTCTTCGACGCACTCGTTTTCCCCAACGGTAACCACGGATTTTTCCATTACGTCCTTGACGATCACCTTTGAAAGAAGGTAACTTATCTCGTACATATCAAGGCTCGTGGCGGCGGAAGGGCCTGCTTTAAGCAGATCCTCCTTTGTCAAAAGCCCCACCAAGTTGTTACTTTTATCCAATACCGGCAAGTGTCCGATTTTCTCTTTGGCCATAAGCGACCTGACTTCATTAATGGACATATCCGGCTGAATAAAAATCGGGTTTTTGGTCATAACCAGGCTGATTAGCATCTTTTACCTCCCTGTCGTTTTTTGGCATTTTGGTATCATTGATAATATAATGAAGGAAAGTGATTTTCAAGGGCGCGGAAAGACGGTAAAATTCTGGAGAAGAGTTCTCACGGAGACGCAAAGGCGCAGAGTACGCAGAGGAAGAGGGATACGTCAGGTCACATGAAAGTACTTAGAAAAGCGGATACAGAATGGAAACCATTTGAGTTATCTACTGTTGAAAGAAAGGCGGTTCATAAATGGCTTTCAAAGCAGGCAAAAGGCGAAATTCCGGAACCTCTCCATAATTTGACATTAAACCGCTATTTTGAGATCGTGCGTGAAGCAATGCTGGCCTTATGCGATGATGACGGTAATTACCGCGGTATGACATTTGGCTCGATTTCGAAGAATTATAAAAAAATGACGCCAAAAGAAGCGGCAGAAGCCTGCATGGACGGCCGCTCGCTCTTTCATTCAGACTACGGTGATGCGTATGGCATTCTTGGAGATATTGATCCGGATGACCCGGTAAAATTCAAATGGTGGGTTACAAACGCCAATTACGGAGGACACCCCTGGGAAGTGAGTTTTGGTAATCTCATTCCATATCCAATTTGGAAAATTGGATACAATTCTCAAGAATTGCGTAATCACACCAGGAACCTTTTAAAAGAAACGAGCATGGGTAGGAGTCAATATTACTCCGATGATTGGTTCCTGTATTTTTCAGATTTTCATCGTTGTTCTCCGTATGCCCTTCGCTGTTTTATCCGGCTTCGGGAACTTGGATTTCCTGTCATTTGGCGGCACAAAGATGACGCCCGCTATTTAACCAAGCGGTATGCCGTAGATTCTTCACATGAGCCGGAATGGTTTCAACTGGATGAAAGTTTTTTCCAAAAGGGTAATCATAAATAGACATGAAAAAGGTGAAGCTACTAGAAAATTCAAATTTTATTTGTGCGGAATTTCATCAAGGATTAGATAGATAAATTTATTCTTTATTTCCCGGTGCCGGGGTATTGCTATCTTTTTACCGCTGGCTGTATGGATATAAATATCATGCCGGCTTCCGGGCTTGTAGTGTCCCATCATTGATCAAATTATAAATATCAAGAAGATTTTCTTCAAAGTCCTTAAGAGTTTCACCTTGCGTGGGATGCTCGGGATAATCATCAAGATAACCTACATAAAAACTGCCGTCCATCTCATATGTATATTTCAGTTCCATACAATTAAAATATTGCGTAATTGGGGGGACAATTTCAATAGTAGTAGCCCGGCAAACGGTAATTTGCCGGGCTGTTGTCTTAAAGAGGTAACATAGTGAGCGAAAGAGTCGTGAGCGATTTTATTCGCAGAGAATAAGATCTCCTCGGTGGTGAAAGTTTTACTTACTTACGGTAAGAAAGTAATAAATTAAAAGGTGACAGTCACCTTTTTTAATGCAAAAACTTTCTAAAGAGAAAGGTTTTCTAAGTCGCTAATGGTGACTTTACCAATTCTATAGTTTTTCGCATTGACGGGAGATATTTATGGTAACGTTACGCAAAATACCTTATCGCCGTTACCCTTGCGCTTTATCCGCTCACCTCGCGAAGCGGTCATCTCACTAATGCCTCCCTAAGCCATAAAACCCAATTTATTGCTTTTTACCGCACCATTAGCCAGATAATGCCGGTGGATCGCGGGCGCGTTTGTAGCCTACTATTAAGTAGGTCATGGCTCAATTCTGTTTATAAAATCGTTGGGATGCATTCAGTGTATTAGAATTCAGAGAAATATACGGATTGACATTATCATCCCAGTAGTAAAGAGTATAATCAACATCACCGCCCGGTTCCGGAAAACTTGAACCGGACAGCCCGACCAGGATACGTTCAGTGGATATACCGGATACAACATATACTGGATTAGCACTTCCATATCCATATGTTTGTTCCCATGACGAAATGGTCATGGCATATACCGTT
>Ga0123357_10012809_pt1 | contig 10831 bp, 7 predicted proteins | sample TergutEmb28metaG_FD_89873 | JGI IMG/M metagenome (GOLD analysis project Ga0123357, IMG submission 89873) | Embiratermes neotenicus P4 segment gut microbial communities from Petit-Saut dam, French Guiana - Emb289 P4 | ecosystem: Host-associated > Arthropoda: Insects > Digestive system > Gut ... | reverse complement strand
AGATGAAGATAGTTTCAAATCCAGTATGAAGTGTCTCATATGATTACTGTTATCAAACAGTGCAACTGTGTGAAATGTAGAAGTTACACATTGCAAATTCAGTGCCCTCTAAATTTGTGCTAGTGAAAGTTATTCACAGCAAGTGCACCACTAAATTGTGTAACCACTTATTTATAATTCCTGCTGCTACACCACTTTTGCAAGAATGTAGACATCATACTTACTTTCCACAGCTTATTACAAGCCTACCAAAGAAGGAACACTTAATTCGTTCCTGAAATGTTTTCATTGTAGAATGAACCTTTACATTGTAGTTCCTTACTGTTAAAACAGAAGTTGCTGTCCCCATCCGTTGCAATTCAGTCGACTCTCCGTGACAGTGAACAGCCCGAGCTACAGTTCCGAGTTTGCTGTTTGTGAAAGCAGTTCCAAGGATGCCCATGCCTCAGGCAATCCTCTTTTGTTGTTCAACTGCAATGAAGTGCGACGCTATGTGTGCCAGTTCCTGCCAGATATCCAGGATGTTGGCAAGGAGATCCAGATAGGGTCCATTCTGCTGCATCTAGGGTCAGACCAGGAGCACAGTGCCATTCTGCGGTTCAATGGGACTGGGGCAGAGTCAGCATCAAGTGATGGAACGTGTCCTGAGTTACAGCATTTCAGGTAATGTTGCCCTGATTTTAAGCTTGTGTGGTGATTCTGTGGTAATGTTTTGCTTTATAGTTTTGTGGTGTGTGGCAGAGACCTGGTTTCTGATGTTCAGAGACACTTGGTGCCTTCACTCTCAGGTTCAAAGTGAGTAGGGAGTGAAAGTGTGTGGTTATACAAACAGGTAGTCCCTTGAATACTTGGGAAAGGAGAAGTGGGGTGCCAAGCTAAGCAAGTAGAAGTGATGGGAAAGGAATGTCACAAAAATGACTCTTGACGGCTGTGTTACTTTCCACGATTCCCCCCTCCCACTTACTTTTTCAAGTGTTGACTACACATCACTTCATAACTTCTGATATGGTCAAGTAACATACGATATGGCAGGATAAAAAATTTTCCCAGGCCAAGCAAGTTGGTTGAACATCACACTGGTCCTTCCGTTGGTTATGAACTCAGCTTAACTGGGGGAGGGGAGACTCTTTCCTCACACAGGGCACTGAGAGTTGCAAGAAAGCACATAACTAACAAACTGGAGTCACTTGACTCAGGCAGTTCAGTGCCCTGGTCACTGTTCAGAGCTGGGTCTGTTGCCCATATGGTCTGTGTAACCAGTAACCAAGCCTGCTGACTGCACAGTTAAACACATTACTTCTCACAAAACTTGCTACTCAGCTGTGCTGCGATAATGGCTGGCTGATTGGTTCAAGGAGTGTACACCAGGTTGGATTCCTTGGCGCCACTCTGTATGAAACTGGGCATTCCGGGAGGGAGAAAATATGGTACAGTGGAGGTACTTGCTGATCAGCATTTGGACACTCACACTGCCACTCCAAAGCAGCCAAGTGGTCATTAAAGCCACAACCAAGGTCTCTGACACCTCTTCATTACAGCCCATAGATGTGCAGAATGATCACTCATAGAGTAAACATCAACTATTAAAACCTCCGGTCCCCTAATGCAAGATGTTTAGAGACTGCCTTTTACATTTTGACATTTTGTGTTTTAATACTCTATATACCATATATTCTCGAATCTAATCTGCACCCTTTTTACAGTTTCAGAGGGCTAAAAAATCAGATGCGGATTAGAATCGCATGCGGATTAGATTCACGGTCGTGAGCTGGATTTTGGAAAAATGATAGAGCCACTGTACGTGCCATAAGAACAGTACAATACAATAATTTATTATTTCATTATTTATAATATTATGTAATATATTTATAATTTATTATTCATCAGACTCGCCATCATCACTCATAACTGAATCGTTATCTGTCACGCAGTCACTGTCATCTTTATCTTCACCATCGTCCTCCCATAGGTGCAGATTAGAACCACGAACTAACTTTTTTTCGTTTAAGAAATTGGCAAAAACATGTGCAGATTAGATTGGGGTGCGGCTTAGATTCGAGAATATGTGGTATATTTTAATCTGAATTATTTTAGTGATACTGTACATCAGTTAACTGTTGTAAAAAGTTAATGCCTCTATATTTACCATTTGCCAACATACAATCTACTACTTGTGTCTATGTAATATAATGGCTCCCTGTTGATGGCTACAGTACATAGCCAAACCACGTAGGTAAAAGGTAAAGCAGTCCCGTTACAGGCCCATAGGGGCCCAGGGGATTCCAGGAAGTTAAGGTTCCCAGATTCTGTAACAATGGCACAGGATGGTGGTAGGTTGTCAGCATTACACACCCAAACCATGTAGGAGCATAGAAATTTCTTTGTGCAGTAGCTGGAAGTAAAACTTGTATGTGAACATACAAGACATTTGAAACAGGCATGCTATCATTTATCTAGATATAACCATCCGGCTCACCTTTCTAACTCATTCAGTTCATGAGGTAATTTTCAGGGACTACCATGGTTTGAGCTTGATGGGCTTGGTGGTGATGAACTATTACTATGATTTTTACTGAATAGACAATCTGAAGAAACTGTTTTGGTTTTATTTTTTTCCAGTCATTGGGCACTAATTTGATACAGGTGTTTTATTATTGCTTACGATGAACATAGCACGGATCACTCTCTCATGTAGAAAAACTTATAAATTTCTAATTATTAGCTTTAGTCTGTTAATGTGGCTTAAATCTGGAGTGATGCACACGCGCGTCCTCCTCCTATGACAATCGAAGAACTTGTGTCGTTCGCTATAATATGCGAAGTTAGATTACCTGTTTCAAAGTTACCCCTATTCTAATTTGCCTAACAAGTCTGATTGGTCCCCTGTAAATTTAGCAGTCTCATAATAGGCTGAAAACTTCAAAATTTTGTATTCTTCCTCACCATTGGTTCCTAATGACCGATGCGATATCTTTTAACTTCACATATGTGAGCCCCATAGTAGTGTACTTTACTGGACATTTTTAATGGGCTACCGTAACTAGCACGGTATCCACCCCCTCGTGATTTACGTTTCAAAAAAGTGTCAGACCCTCAAATTTTGACTGTCCCAGCAAACTTCAAAACTCCATTAAACTTGACATTGACAAATACGTAACAACTAGAACTCTCCTTTGTAAATGCTTACTGCACCTTCTATCCTATTCTAACCTCTACTTGTCTCTTTCTTCAGTTATCTGTCCATCCTACTTCACACATGACTCTTTCTCACTCTCTGCCCTGTAACCATCCTTCTCTTTGCTATTCAACTGATCTTTTGTATCCCTTACCAGATGCTTCTGACTGCCCTCATTCGGAAACATATGTATTCCTACATTTCAGAAAATGATTTTGGACCTTCTAACCAAATAATTGTTCCCACCAGTTATATAGGTAATCTATTTTCAAGAATGTAAGATACCTTTTACTCTTTAACATCTTTAAGAAATAAAAACATATAGCAGTGTCAATCTTATTTAAAGCTTTCTCTGTCATTGTAGCTTTAATCTTTCATTTGTTGTTGATTGTGTGCATGTGTTTTTTCTTTGCCAACCAGGAATGTTAATGATTACATATTGAAACTATACTTAATGCGATATTTTTACAGGCAGTCACCACAGAACATGCCGGACTTTGATAATGTACGGCCACTTGCAGCTGCTGAGATTGTTTCACGAGATTCACAACTTCAGCTGGAAATATCTCATGACTTGCCTGCCCTTCTTGGGGAATGGTACCCAATCAGAATGATCCTGGTGAACAAAGAGGACAACAGAATTACAAGAATTACTGCACATGTTAACCTGCAGATGAATGGAGATGAATCCAGTATTGAACAAGCCAGTAAGCTTTGTTATAAGGTAGCTAGAGAAAGGACAGCTAATGAAGAGCCCTGAATAAGAACATACCAGCTGTTGTTGTTGACTCACAAAAACAGTTTTGACCTAGCTAGTAGTGGCACAGGGGGAAGTCAGACTGTTAGATGTTTGTGACCAGTAACTGACATATCGTAGTTATGCATTGGCCTAAAGTGCAGTTGTGTCTCTTGCATTCAAGTTAATATTATTACCATATTTTATATTGTGTTCTATGTGGTTAGAGCTGTGCTTGAATATGACAGGATTTCAACTGAACACCTGGCAGATGACAGCTAGTGGAAAAGTAGTAGATGCAATGGTAGTGACATATGTTTGACAGGACCTGTATGTTTACTCTGCAAGGATAGCCCAAAGATAAAGGGTCCTTCCATGTTGTCAAGGTCTCCTGTAACTTGACTCCAAGCATATAAAGCAAGTTAGTTGTCCAAAAAATGCTCTTTGTGGTAATTTATGCATATGTAGATGCACTGTATATTGCAGAAGTGTGTTTAGACTTCTGTTAGGATATACCACCACTTGTTACTCAGATTTCTTACTACCTTCAGTCACTGTATTCTCAAGAAAATACATACATAGGTGTGTAGATATAGGTTATATTATAACTGTTATCTGAATTGGAGAAGGAAATGAGACTTATGGTTGCATACTGAGGGTTGGTTAATGCAATCCGTTCTCCAAGAATGATCTGAATGCATAATTACCACATAAATACAAATATGAGACATGCATTTTTTCCTGTCTCATCATTTGAAAAATTGGGTGTTGATATATTTTGATGCATGAAAATATTTAATGTTTGTGTTTGTGTAGATATTTTTGTGAAAATTGATGGTTGTGAAGGGAACTGATCTTATATTCACAAACTAGAAGAGTGGAATTTAAGGTGAGAGGAAGAATGTAAATATGATTTCACTGCAGTTATTGCCTTAGCATTTAGTTGAGTTTTTCCAATAATTCTCACTGCAAAGGCCTGAGTTCTATCTCAGGACAGTCTGTGTGGGATTTGTGGTAGAAAAATAGCCCTGGTGTGGGTTTCTCCAAGTACTTCAATATTTATTTCTTGTTTCATTACACCAGTGCTCCAAACTCATTACCGTAGATACAGTATGATTGTAATGTCTTCCTGCAGTTCTACTGGATCAGGTCTGTAAATGATATAGAGTATAAACAACATTTGTGACACCCTAAAATTTGAACTTATGGAGTAAGTTGAAATCTGGAACCAAGTTATTCTTGCCATACTAGGCAAATGTGGATTTCCTAGCTCAGTGACTTAGCTTCTCAAGAAGGATTACAAATCTAATAAGTATACAGGTGTAGATAGCTGATTTCAACTAGAAAAATACTGAAATAAAGGAGAGGATCACAACAGTCAAACACAACAGTATTTTATAGTGTTTCTTAAAAATATATTATAACAATATGGGCTACATGTTTCAACTGCTATCAAGTCATACTCGGGCCCTCAAGATGTAGATCCAAATATACAAATGTTCACTGCATTGTGGGATCCCCACCGCATTGGGCATCCCACAATGCAGTGAACATCCTCTCCTTTATTTCTATACTTCAAACAGTTCGGGATAGTAAATGTCAAGTTTAGGAAAATCCCTGTAGAGGATAGTGTACTTCAGGACTTGTGTGCAAGCTGTGTTTTCTTTTTCAGCACAACTGTGTGCAGATGTGACTGCAGAATTATTGCCACTTCCCTTGATAATGTGTGTTGGTGATCTGGAGCAAGACTCAAGAGTGGAGCAATGTTTCTATCTGCGAGCCCATCGAGTTGGAAATCGCAACATCACTGTCAAGGTTGGGCAGTTGTATCTAGCTCTTCTCATTAGCAGGCTTTGGTGTTAGCCTTTTTGTTTTGTGATGAGAGAACTTTTATGTATGTAACATAGTAGATATAAAGCTAGATAATATGTTAATGACCACAGTGACAGTGATGGATGAATAGTGCAAGAAATGTTAGACCCAGGTAAGGCTGGTGTGAATCATATTAACATCAAAGAATTGCCATTAGAATATATTCAGCTTTTCCCTTGTATCTGTTGGTATGTCTGTTGGCTCACAAGTGTGATGAAGTGATTGTAATTCTGTTAATGTCAGATAGTGTCTGTGTAATTATATTACGTTTAAGTGGATCCTTTGTCACCACATTGTGGTGTGTTCTTGGGTTGTGGTTGGGGATATGGATATTTTATAAGCAGCCAGTGAGAGGTGGCCCTCCAATTTTGAAACTGGCTCGGGACTAGCAGCTTATCTCTCTAAAAATTCAGTTTGCTATGCTTTGTTGCCCAGGAGTGCTGTGAGGGAGGAAGGGATTGTAAAAGGAGGAGATAACTTGTAAGATACAGACATTGATGGGAGTATAATATTAAAATGGGTCTTAAAGAAATTGGATGCGAGGAATGATTGAGAGTTTTATCGGGATCAGTGCAGGAGTCAGCAATGGACTCTTGTGAATAGGGTAATGAACTTTTTTTATTCTGTGAATGGTGGGGAATTTCTTGCAAACAGCTGCTCAGTAACTGTTAACTTCTCAGAAAGGGCTTCTGTTTGGAGTTAATGTTAAGTGTAATCAGTAATGTCTGTTTTAGGTAACCTATGTCATGGCCATGAAGAGAGGTACTCAGAGAGTGGAGAATTCGTGTATGAAGGAGGAGCTTATCAGTGTACCTGTTGTAAAACCATTTGACATCACAGCAAAGTTCTTCTCACTGAAGTTTGAACCAATTGGAAAGGCATTTGCAAAGGAACCATTCATTATCATGCCATATGTGAACTGTACCTCACCTTGTCCCTTGATTATTGAAGATTCTTCAGTTGAGCTGGTGAGTTTTCAGCATAGCTTTCGGTTTTCAGTCACATAACTGAGGTCCTTCTTGGTCAGTAATATTTTGTTTAGGGAAATGAAATTAGATTTGATGAAAACAATGGAAGTCAAGTTGAGAAATAATTTTGAATGAAGTATTGGTTATGGGCTATTGTGTGCTTATAATGTTAGAAGTATGCTGCAGCATAACACATTTGTAACTAGAAGACATTATTGTGCTGTGTTTTTATGTCATCATCATGAATTTTGTGGAGTTAGTTGTTCTCTGTGTCATTTTTTTTGGCTGTCATCTTCATCTTGATCAGGGACAGAATGCCATTTGTGGAAGATAGTCTCTGTCTATTCTTTTTAAATTATCTTTTCAGTTTTGTTGATACCCTTGTGTTTCATTGTATTTGTGGCTTCCAGTCTTTCAGAATTTATTTTATGGTGTAGTTGTTACAGCCTATTAGTGGTATCAAAAAGCACATTTGTGCTATCTCTAATTTCTGCAATTGCTTTTGGTTTCTAACCTCATATCTCAGTTTTATGCAATCTGTGTACCCTCAAGTTTGTGTAGTTTGTAAGTGGACTGCGTGTATTTGTTTCTTTGCATCCCTTAATGCCTTGAATTCATCATTCCATGGAATGACATTTGTATTTGCTAACTTTACAAAATTTTTTGGTTGCTTATGATGCCCCTCCATACAAAGATCCATTTCTCTGATTTCATTGTTTGTTAGTTATTGTCATCAAAGTGACAGATAAACGTTACTTTTGTTTCAGTGTCATATTGTTGGTTTACATTCCACAAAAAAAATACTTTACACAAAGCACCTTAACATTTTAGGTTCCACCATAAGTGGTACAAATTTTATACCCACCTGTTAAGTTTGTTTTTCCATCATGTTCATATTATTAATGCAAAGAAGTCTAAACATGTAAGTACTGTAGTCCCCCATTGATTTTAATGTTCATAATCAATTTTTATCAAAGTATTAATGGCCCCAATTAATCCATAAGCCTATCTCACAAAGTAAGGTATGCAGACTAAGACTATTTATCATTTTTCTGTGGGGTATGTCTGTGTCGTGTAGTCGCAGCAGGTGTCCTCTGTGGATGCCGAGATCCAATCACAGCTTCAGTCCCTGCACCTCAAGAGTGGGGAAATAGGAGCTGAGGCTGTCTGTGTGACTGCTGGTGAAGCAAGTGACCAGCCTGTAGCCCTTGGCGTTTACACTCTCAAATGGAAGAGGTACAGTTCCAGTAGAAATTTAATATTGGTACATGCCATTCATTTTCTGTTATGCTTCTCAAAGTGCAAATACATGTGCTTGACATCGTTGTCTTGTGGCCACTCGTACTTATGACCATGATATGTTTAGATAAGCCTTATGGTTGGTTTATGCAGTGTGCATATGTACTAGTTTGATGCTGGGTCCAATTGATTTGTTTTTGTTTTCATTAGTTTACTATTATGCTGTATACAGTACTGTATTTTGGTATCTGATCTGTGTTTGCAGTTTGATTATAAATTATTTCATGTTTTATTTTGCTGGACATGGCAAATAAGGGGGGACAATGAAACTGATAAAGGTAGTGATACAGAAAAAGGCAGTAGATTTGTAAGTGAAGATAGATAACAGGTGTGTATGTGTGTTTGAATAATGGTGGCGAGCAGTCAGTGTACATACGTAATTAAGGTATTTCCAGTTTGTGACATTGACTTACAAGTTGGTTGTCGGCATGGAACCGTGCTGTAAGTCAGGGAGTGTCTGTATGCTTAATAATGAACTGAGTAATCAGTACTGTATTTGGGTGGTTTTAATTGTACAGGCTGCATAAAGTGCACACACATGGATGGCATGTTTGTCTGCATGTTTCAGTTTGAACCTAAACAGACATGAATGAAACTTTGTATCTGCTTTGCATATCAAACATTTCCAGGAAAATTTAATTTTGGCCTCTTACCACAGAGACCCAGCTGCAATCCTAGGCCAGTTCACATGGGATTGTCACAGACATGTTGGCACTGGAACAATTTTTTTCCCTGAGAACTTGGTTTTCACCTAGCAGTATCATTCCACCGGTGCTCCTTATTTAGATTTCATTCACCTACCACCAGCACTCTACAATCTTAGCACTTGAGCATGTTGTTAAATAAAACACCTCTCTCTTTATATGGCATTATTTTAATAATGCATTATTTGTTTTTCATCAGAGAAGGTAGCAAGGGACTTGTGACCAGCAGCAGTGTTACACTGCCAACAGTGCGTGTGGATAGTACACCATTGTATGTGGAAATGAACCTTCCAGCTCATGGCTGGGTACGCACACCAATGGCTGTATCTTACCATATCCACAATTACACTGCATATCTCCTAGAATTGGAACTTAGCATGGAAGCAAGTGATGCGTTCATGTTTGCAGGGCATAAGCAGGTACATCACAGCATTACTAAACAAATAAATATTCCTAGAATTGAGGTTGTCACAGCAACAGTGTTGCTGAAGACTGACGTACAGTGCTGTGCAAGCTGGTAAATGGTCAGGTAGTGTTTGAGTATTTGACCCTGAAGATGAAGGCATTGTGATCTTAAAATATTTGTAACTGTTTACCAATCAACACAGTACAACATCCCAAATTACTTGAGTCTTCAAATTAAAAGTATTTTTGTGCTCATTACATGGCCTGTTGTGGGGTTCTTAAAGTGCTTTTTTTGATGGTTGGAAGTATAATGGCTTTGGGTTACTTTGGCGATTTAAAGTAAAATATCCTTCAATGGTGTATAAGAGGTAGGGTTGATAGACCTCATGCATTGCCCAGTCTCATTAATGTCTTTTTAGCATATGTACAGTACCAGAAAGTGCTGCCTTTCTGATGTGAGAAAGTGTCCCGGGTATTCCATGAAAGAAGTTATCTGGGTTCTGCATTCATTCAGGGCCAAATGTAAAGAGAAAATATTAGTAATTGTGCTAGAGATACAACCAGCAGTTCAGTTCAGAGCTTATTACTTTGTCATGTTGTTACTTCATGCTGCTGTGGTGTAAAATATATGTGTGAATAAATAGAGGATTGAGGGATGAAAGGGTGGATGGATAACTTTGGATACACCAATATATCTCTAGATATGATTGAATTTTCTTGCGACCATTAAAAAAAGTTTTAAAATGGTTACATTAGTAGGAAAATGATGAGATGTGGGCAACATAGATACAGGTTTTTTATTTCTGTTACCTACTGTACAAAATTCAATGTGATTTGCACCCAGAAATTGAGTATTGAGTCAATCACAGTGGAAGCTCTGTATTTTAAAAGTAGCACTTTCGTTGCTCTCTGTTACTTCTTCCATAATATTTATGCAGATCTCACTTTGTGGTAGGCCTATTTGTGTTTATTTTGGAATCATAACACACTCCTCCTAGATCATCAGGTTTTTACACATCAAATACCCTGTGAAATTACTTTCAGCTCCTTACAGAGCATAATATCTTGACAAACCATTTGCAGCTGATTTATGCTTTGCAGTATGAGTATGGAAACATATGCATCTGTATACCAAATCAAATCTTACTTTACCTTCAAAGCTGATTGTGCTGTAACACCTACATAACTTTATATGGTACATCCCCGTTGGTGTATCAGTCACAAAGATAAAAAAATCTCCAGTCACAACCAACACACTTTTATGAATAGGTTTATTAAGCGGCAGTTAGTTTTGGCTCCAAGCCTGGGCAATCATCAGGCCATAATAATGAACGTGAATACACATAGAAACTAAAAATGGCTAAGCAGGAGATCTTCCCTTTACATCAGGTTACATTAAAAACATAAGCCAAGATGCCAGGTAAAAACAGTACAAAAATACAAACGCCCCAAAGACATGTTAAAAATTACCATATCCTTTGATAATCAGAGAACTTTGTAAGAAATTTATTTGTGTTCTACCTCTCACTGTAAGTATACAGCTTGTCACATCAATAACATCATGCATTATACAGTTCCAGTCTATATAAGTTGATTTACCTTGTTTATTTATGTCTTTTTTTTTTTTTTTTTTTTTTTTTTTTTTTTTTTTTTTTTTTTTGTTTTTATTTTT
>Ga0123357_10012808_pt1 | contig 10831 bp, 8 predicted proteins | sample TergutEmb28metaG_FD_89873 | JGI IMG/M metagenome (GOLD analysis project Ga0123357, IMG submission 89873) | Embiratermes neotenicus P4 segment gut microbial communities from Petit-Saut dam, French Guiana - Emb289 P4 | ecosystem: Host-associated > Arthropoda: Insects > Digestive system > Gut ... | reverse complement strand
GTATCCCGGAACTGAGGGTACGAATCAGAACCGCCATTGAAACCATCACCGCTGACATGCGGAACGAACTCGATTATCGTGTTGATGTTTGTAGAATCACAAAGGGTGCACATATAGAGCACCTGTATGGTATGTAACAAGAACGTGGAGTGTTGTTCAATTAAATGAAAATACAGATACTCCTATCTCAAGTGTATTGTGTATGACTAGTTGTTAAAACCCCGAAAATCACTTTGAATAACACTGTGTATATATATATATATATATATATATATATATATGTCATATTGACATGACCTATATATACGTCATATTGGCAACCAGTGAAGGTGTTATGATTGTGAATATGAATATATATATATATTCATATTTTTGCTAACAATGACTGACCGGGATAGATCTGCACACCATCTGAATAGTAAGCATGTGGTATACTGATCAAGATACTTATGAGATTTAAGGTGCTTACAGTGTTATCACGACTATAATCTTAACCGATGTGACGCCGTGCAATTTGGTGGATGGGTACTAATGTTTTGGAAGAAGCTGCTGACTCCAGATTCATGGTACCGTAACAACAACTGGCGGTTACAGTGTTTGTCTGAGTCTCGGGTTTGGACAAGGATCTGTGATGGACTGTGCTATACTCGGCGATAACCCTTCGGATTTTTTTTAACACTTGTGCGGCAGTTACCTTCTAAAAATGGACTCGGTTCCATGGAGATAGCTAACCTTTCTAGCTTCCCTAATTTGAAGCTATGTAACCTCGTTGTTTGCTTTCTCTTGTTAATTAAACGACTCGTCCGTTAGCTGTATAGGTTACATTGGGTGCGTTTCTAGATTCAAGCTGAAGCTCATTTAACGCTAGAAATAAGGTAATTTATTTATTTATTTGTAGTATTTATAATAACGCTGTCAATAAACGGAACCACACAGAGTCGAATTATCGAAAGGCAGTAACAACGTATTATTAATGATGTGGAATGTGGCGACCGTAGCTTAATTTAAGGCCTCTGACTGGAGGCCTAAGGAGCGTTTCAAAAACCCTCGACTAGTTAGTGAGTGTCCCCACAACCGAGAAACGAACCTGCCATATCCCGAATATGCCTGTCGAGCCAAATTACCCATCACCTACTCAAATTCCGTATTAGGCCTCAGCAGACCGTACAAAGTGCACTATTCTGACTAGAATTTGCAGACAGAATATTTGTTTAAATTAAAGTCCGTGCATTGTCGTATCAGTGGGCATATCTAAACATGGCTCCACTACCGGCATCCGTACCGGTACTTAGTTCTTAACCCTAACTTTCGCTGTGTAGATATTACTTGACACTGAACTGCTGTAAAATCTATAAAAAATTCTTTCGTTCTAAAGTTGACTTTTATTTCGACTTGGTTCTTGTGTTGATACCGTGTAGTCTTTTGTGTGTACATAACGATGTTTCGGAGTAATATTATCCATTCATCTTCAGGTTGAAGGGATAGGTCCATGTCGACACTGACGCTACCTCAGACTTAATGCTTCAACCCTGAAGAAGTCAGCAAGTTCCTATGTAAAGTGGGTATTGACCAACAAGACTAGACGGTGTCACAACCCAGAAGATCACAATCTAAGCAATCCTTGCCATGAAAACCTAAAATTGACGTCGCTTTTGTTTCTTCATTTAACTACGTTTTCTCAACTGAACATGTTCTGGAACTAAGCTGCAGGGATAAGGCTGACTTATCGTGATCTGCTGTAAGACACTACCACAGCATTTGTCTGTACCAACTGACGATACTAGGAGTGAAACGGAATGGTAGTCTGTTTCCTAAGCAGAAAGTGAACCCGCAACTTCATGTGTCACAACTTTCCAGGAACAGGATGAGTAGACAGCGGATTTAGTGACTCGGCCACGCTGTAACCTATTTCTGATAGTTCAAGTTTCTGTCCCACACACGCGCGTGTTATCAGTCCACGCCATGTTATCACTTTACAGAAGACTCCAGTTTCGTAACTAGTAGATATTTGACATGCAAGGCCTTCGAGATAATCTCCGGCAAAGCTGGTCCCTTCTTCCACAACTGACCGTTAATTCATCAAAATAAGTACGCCCCGGCATATCAAGGAACACAACCATAAACATGTAATTCTGTCACTACATTTTCCAACAAATAACACTTGGCGATACAATATACATAAAGCACACACAAACTACTGCGTGTTTCGGCATCCAAGTGTAACCCACAGGGAGTTGCTGCAACAAAGGTGTACGAGCCAACCTGCTAAATTATGTTTTGTTCATAGTTATAGGCTTTATTAATACATCAGTTACTAAAATACATAAATGTATAAAATATATAAAACTGATATTTTTAGTAATTTACAGTTTTTCGATAATAAATTAATTTTAAGTCGGGTCAGTAGTTGTCAACTCCGGATATCAGTGTTCTGATGTTATACATTCAAGAGCAGTCACTTCATTTGTTTTTGCAGAGTTGTCTATGTTGGCAGTGTAGACAAATATTGGGTTTTACTGCATAATGATCTGTCCGAACTCGTCCTATAATTATATTGGAAATATGGTGAGGTAAGTTCAGTCAAAAACACAACTAAACATATTAATCTTATTGTAGCATCGTGCATTTTCGTAGAATCGCTTCAATTTATCAACCAACGAAAGCACATGCAACTTCACATAAAACATTTTTAAAACACTCCGACATGTTGTCGGAGTGTTTTTTTTTGGTCGTACGACGCACACCTAGCCACTGCTCCACAACACATTCCCACACAACATGATATGCTGCCACAACACCTCGTTTGCAAATGCGAATTGAATTGTGAATACTGTAATATAACTTTAGCGAGGAACAAAGTTCCCTGATGATGATCTGACAAGATCGAAACATGTCGGAGTGTTTTAAAAATGTTTTATGTGAAGTTGCATGTGCATTCGTTGGTTGATAAATTGAAGTGACAACTACAAATATAGGGCTAAACGATGGTGTTTATTAGCAATGGACAAACTGCATGTTTCGGCCTATATCGGCCATATTCAGCTTTGACAACTTTCTTGCTAAAAGAATTTTATATAATATGTCTAAACCGCGTGGTGATGTTGAGATCTCATAATCATTTTACGTGCTATTGTTAAGTTGAATTTGGTGTGACATCCCACCAAATTCAGCTTGACAATAGCACGTAAAATGATGATGAGATCTCAACATCACCACGCGGTTTGGACATTATATAAAACTCTTTTAGCAAGAAAGTTGTCAAACCTGAAGATGGCCGCTATAGACCGAAACATGTAGTTTGTCCATTGCTAATAAACACAGTCGTTTAGCCATATATGTATAGTTGTGTTTTTGACCGAACTTACCTCGCCATATAGTTTAAACACACAATGGGGATGACATGCCTCAGAATTACATTGGCTGTATTGAGTTAAGAGGATATGAAAATATATCGGAAAATAAGACGTATTAACTATACTGGGTATAGGAAGGTACACACCTGAAATACCGTGCGAGGTGTGCAATAACGGGCGGTGCAGTGTAGTGGAGCATGTTCAGCACGTTGGTTCGTATACGTTTGTTACAGTAACTTCCTGAACAAGGCCGGTGGGTGACGAAACATGTAGGAGTTTTTATATGTGTTATGTATATTGTATAAAAGAGTGCGTTTGTTGTAAGACATGACTGTAGATACGTGCACGGTATAAGTAACATACAATTCACTACCGTGTCTCGTACAGGCGAAAACTTGTAAACCGATATCTCGTATACCGAAGGATTGCTGTATTTTTATTTTCCCCCATGCGTGCCACGTCCAGACCACCTGATTTTTACAAGGTATCCGAAACGTCGACTATCTACCACTATTTAAACACCGTTTATTACTACAATCGGACACGTTCTTTCGTCAGTCATTCTCCTAATGCATTGCATCATGTAGGAAGTAACAATATATAAGACGGAAAGTCAGTAACTTAAAGGTCAAACTATATGGCTTGGTAGACATATTCCCATGCGGGTCGAGGAAAATGCGACCATGACTTATGGTGCTGGAAACCTTTTGTAGAGAAAGATGTCTCAAAATAGTTATGAGACTTGCTCCGTATCTGTGAAGAAATAGGAGGTTTTGTATTGTTTTGTGTTTTCACTAATGCATATGTGATTTCTTACTCTGACTCTTTGAATTTCAGTGTTTACCACACGTACAGCCAACTTTAACATTAAAAATCCCAGCACTTTTCTCAGATTGTTTTTATGCATTTCTTTTGCTTGTCACCAGAATCAGCAATTATTTTACAGCCTGCATTAAACATATTATTCTGTATAATGGAGAAACAGGCTGTCGTCAGTGTTGTGAAAACTGCGCTTTTATTCAAAAACGTCTACTTGGAAGGTCGAGGAAGTTAAAGCATTACGAGGGCCCTAAAGGAAATGGGAGGCGGATTAGCCCGTATCCCAGTTGCGCCCAAAGGCGGGTGTCGTGTTAACGGTACTGAACTACCGGCTCTGCTAACAGAGATAGTTGCCAGCTACACGTTTTGCCTGTGATCAGATGTAAGGATCATTATGAATGACAATTTCCGAAGGATTTTGAAAGGATACAATAATGGCAAATATACGGCTCTACCGTTTTTATGTACTGGCGTACCGACGGTATCGTATTAAGGGGAAGACGACCTTCAATTTGGAAAGGCGCTACTCGGCGGTAATTAGAACTAAGCACCAGGCGGAAGTAAATGGCCAGCTTCGTGCCTAGTTAACTCCCCGGGGGAGGGAGGGGGTAAGAGTGCTATTCTGCACTCATGGGATAGTAGGCTGGAAGGAATTCTAGAGCCGTCCTGAGCAGGACAGGTTGGTGAAGAAATTAATCCAAATACCCTTACTTTAAAAAGGAACTTTGCTGGCCGATGGGCCTTCAAAACCGATTAACGAAATCGTGCTGTGTTAAAATCACTACAGTTGGCCGCTGCAACCAAAGTAAATGACCCATCTCTAACAACGCAGCAAAATGTTAAGGTTTCCGGGTACGAGACGCGATTCCGATATGCTGTAAGGCCTGAAATTTATCCAATGTTCATCACTTCAGTGCCTACCGCAACAGAACACAGTCCATCTCCATTACAATGCCGTATGCGGAAATACTGGCCGTTTCGTGTGAGAATCACAAGATATATACAAATACACATTCTGTACGCAAGTGTACAGTTTATTACTGTCACAGCCTATGGTATATCCCACATTGTTCCCAGGGCGATTAAAATGTTAAATGTTGGTAAAATTTCATAAAATTAAAAAGGGCTATATCGTTGTAAATATTTACCAATACCAGACCATTTATTTTCTCCCGAAAGGTTTGGAAGAAATTAGTGTATTTAAAGAACTCACTCTGAACATTCGACCGAAGAAAATTTAGAACATTAAGCATTGTACTGGGGCTGTGAAATCGTACACAATGCAGTCATTTAAGATACATCGGTGTTCCCAATCATTCGGTACTGTACATTGCATAAATCGGTTCTGAAGAATTCTAACGATGGTAAATACAATCAGAATTGGCCATGTTGATTAAAACCCTCCATGCAGTTGAATACATATCTTATGTTTATTGAACCGTGCATCATTGTGATAGTTGAAGAATAAAAGACCAACTTGATGTCACTTTTTATTTTATTTCACTTCTTATGCGCTCAACATGTTTCGGACATTAAAATATCCATCATCAGGAGCTTGCAACTATTCTGTTGAATTACCACATTGGTCGTATTGTTCTTGGTTCGATGTGTGTTGGAGTTTCGGTGTTGGAGTGGTATCCGTGTTGCAGGCTTCAGCCTGCAACACGGATACCACTCCAACCCAACCATATATATTAATGTCCGAAACATGTTGAGCGCATAAGAAGTGAAATAAAATAGCATGTGACATCAAATTGGTCTTTTATTCTTCAACTATTGAATACATATATTTATGTTATTTATCAAATATCTCCTACATGTTTCGGCACAAACTGCAACATCCTCAGGGTGAACTCTTGTCACTTGCTCAAAACTGCTTATTGTAATGTTGTCACATTGGTTACAAAGCATCACATAATCGCACACAACGCTGTAAAAACCCACCCACGATATACCGTACGCTTTGTAACCAATGTAACAACATTGCAATAAGCAGACAGTTTTAAGCGAGTGACAAGAGTTCTCCCTGAGGATGGTGCAATATGCGCCGAAACATGTAGGAGGAATTCGATAAATAATATATATATATATATAGTCAACTGTATGTGTGAATTTAGTTGGTACATTAAAGATATAAATTCTGCACAAAAAATGCACGGAATGGAAAGTTTTTGTCTATCAGAACTAATCGTTTCAGATAAGAACGGGGCTACGTACTTGATTTCTCCGTTTCGTCCATCGTCTAGTTACAACAGGAGAAAAATGTTCCAGACCCTAGTTCCCTTTCCGTCCTACTGCAGGAGGGTGTTGAGGTATCCAGTCAGATGGGTCCGACAGCAAGACCTATTCTCAGGCACTAGACAAAGTTTCTGATACTAATATTTCTGTGGAGTAAATGACGGCAGACACAGTCGAGAAAACTGTTTAACCCTGTATAAACGTTAACATTATGGGGGAGGGTAAATAAATTTGCCAGTACTAGACAAAAGGCGAACACTTAGAACAAACTTGTTCTCGTGATTCACTGCTAATGAGGTACTTCGGGTGACCAGCGAATAAAACCGAGGTCTGTACATAAATTACAAACGAAGCGGATTTTAATAACATGGAAAGTAAAAGATTTGTTTCTTACATATGACAGTATTTTGTGTTGTAGAGCATGAAATAAAAAATAACTAAAATGAACGGCGAAAACGCCTGTTGGGATATAAATAGCAAGCCACATGACTGTCAACGATACATCTGGACATGGACTATCTTGCCTCAGTATGTTTAATGTTAACCAAGAATCACCCCTCTCAAAAACAGTAGCCAGACACCCGACCAGCAAGTGCAACTAGTCTTAGAATTCCAGCTGAAAGTTTAGATATGATGCTGGGGCATGCATCAATTCTTGTAGCACCATATGTTTCTTTACTAAGCACAATTCAGGAGACGAAATTATCACTTTTTATCATGTATTTATCTACGAATTTGCCTCAAGCTACAACACGACGTGCATTCATTCGAAAGAATCGAAATTCGAAAATCGGTTCAGATACAGACTATTATGATCGAGGTTCTTTGTGGTTTTTCTCAGCCCCTCCAGGCTATTACACGAATGGTGTCTTAAATTCAATCAATACCGTTGTGAGCAACACACTTCTTCTATTTCATAATTCATTAATATCTAATAATTCGGCGCTACAGCCTTAAATAAATCAACGACAAATCGATAATAAATAGATAAACAAGTAAACACAATATCGTCTGAAGCATATCTGCCCTGTCCAATTTGACCCTTCGAGCGCACAACAAGCCGGTGTCGAGACAGCGACACGCCACGTGAATCGCAGCAACACTGACCACACAGGTTCCACTCGCGAAATACACACTTACCTTGCTTCATCCGTCATCAAATGTTCCAGCATCTGAATTTTTAGCATGGCCGCCTGGTAATCCTTCTTGCACTGTAATCACAACACCTCATAGAAATCCGACAACACGCAATGACACTACCAACAGACTGCGCACTACTTCCAACCATCGCCCTCCGCTGCTCACTCGCTCACTGGCCTGTTTATCCGGCGTGACTACAGCGCTCTCGTATGTAGACGGTGCCACGAGAAAACGCATATAAAACATAAACGAACTCTCGTAACGCGTTCACAGTTCCCTTAATATCCTCCCCCACTCTCCATAAACTGACATGAGCCAGGGGAACAAAAAGTAGATTGAAGGCCGACATTAATAAATCACAACATATACCCCATTATACCGCACTCTGTTCTCTCCATTCATGATACGAGGGGACCAGAGGAAATTACAATTTTTATGAAATATGGGCCACACATAAAACACCTACATGCCAACTGAACAACAGTGGTTCTCCAAACAAGGATATGAGACATGAGCTCACTGACACTCAGCAATCAACTGGCTAAAGGCTAATTCCGGTATAAGGATTCTCCTTTGCCACAGAATGCTGACAGGCTCTGGCACTTGACCCGTCTCTTAACCAACGGGTGCTGGGGTCTGTTTCTTAAAAGGGAATGCGGCCGGAGTATGAGGCTAACAACCACCTCAATCTAGGGCAGAGGTAAAGAATGTTCGGAGCAACACCTCCATTCCCCACGCGTCTTCATGTGTAGTGTTTCAGGGCTCATCAGCATGTATATGACCGTGCTCCTATCATATTGTGTTGCTGCAAATTCACAGATAACTAAGTCCACGAAGCACAGACCCTCTTTAGAAACAAACAGTTCCTTAGCTAGTCACAATATGTTTGCATTTATATGGAATGCGCAGATTCATTACCGTATTCACAAGACCCTGCCTTTTGGCCCTGTCCTGAGCCAGAAGAATCCAGTCTACGCCTTCAACGTACATATTTAGGAACCATTTTAATATTATCCTCCCATCCACGCCCATGACTTCAAACAGAAATACTTCATTCATGGTTTGTAAGTGTATGCTTTTTCTCTTATCACTCACAGATGCTACGTGCTTCCGCACTTTCAGGCAGAGAGCCTGACGTCTTCAAAGATTACTTTCTTATCTGGACACAGCTCCTTGCTGATAACACTTCATAGATTAAGACTCTGCAAAAGGCCATCCTTTTATAAAGCGCTGTGTAAAAGAACAGGTTAGCATTTTTGGTATATTTTGTACGTTTCATTTCATTGTTATGGTTCCAGTACCCTTAGATCTGTTACTGTATTTTATATCTGAGGTGCATGTTTGCTGTTTCTCACATGTGATTCGTGATGATTTGATGGTTATAGTTTGGTTAATTATTGTCTGTATTAGTGTCTTCACCTGAAGAAGAAAGCTGTCTGTTTTCGAAACGTAGTGAATGTTTGTGTTCACTGATAATGAAAAAAAGTCGTAGCGCATATTAGTAACGTTTCTGTTTACGGTTTACGAACCAAAATTTCTCAGATATCAGACGTCTGCGGCTCGCATCGAATGAAATCGTTGGTAGGGCGTTGCCAACACCTGCCTAGATCACAGTTATTATGTCAAGAACACTGTTTCTACTAATCGTGTAACGTCGGATGATATGCAGAGAGCGTGACACAGTATTCCATGACAAGGTAAGGATTTGGAAAGAAAGGGTGCTCTCCAGGGCTGGACTGAGAGGCGGATCACCCGGGCATCTGTCTGGGGCGCCAAAATATAAGGGGCGCTAAGACGTCACTGGAATAATCGAACGTATGGTGCTGGTAAAACCAAGTATCCACACGTGAGAAAAAAAAAAGTCTCCGAAAATCCTCCGCCATTTGGGCACGCGTCCTCAAAAAGGTTCGACAGCTCTGTTGGGCGAAAAAAAGTATGAAGAATGTCGGTTTGAAGGAATGCCAAATTATTAGCCTGCCCGGGGTGTGAAATCATGAAACTTCCTGGAGCGTCCAGCTGTCTCGGGTAGGTTTCCGCAACTCACACGAAGAGACTGGAAACACTCACGACAAATTCGTACCTCTATCAGGATAGCCAGTAACCCGGTAGACACTGGAGACATCGCGACGAGCAGTTTTGAAAACAAACCTACTCCTTGGTGTTTACTCGATATCCCCACTCACTTCAAAACAACGCTAGTGAGAGGTGTCGAAACTTCAAAACAACATTGAAAAGCTTAAGGCGTCTACTTGTAGAATAGCAAGGCAAGTGTAAGCGTCGGGGGAAACACACACACACACACACACACACACACACACACACACACACACACACACACAGACGAGCGCTGACAAATATACTTCGAGAGACGACGGATGGAGACCGTGCGGCAACCGCCATCTAAAGATGTTACAATATTCAGCTACTGGCTGCCTTCACCTAACACTGACACAAACAGCCGCATCTGTCCATCGCAGCAGCACATCTCTCTTGTACTACAAATATCCCTTGCTGGCTCAGAATAGGAAAAATCCTACAAACACAGTAATGAAACTTCGGGTTCCACAAAATGTGGGAAATCTTCGGACAAGTTCGGGACCTATTAGCTTTTCGAGAAAGACTCTGCCCAAGCAGTTAGTTTTGCCACTCAGATTCCACATCAGAAGTTAGTCTGACTTAATCTGAATAAATCGCAGACCAGAGCAAAACTATGCAGCTGATTTTCAGCTACACATTATTTCAACATAAATGTCGCTTCAACTGAAGCACATAGGCAATAGATAAATAAATAAGGACAGAGCGCACACATCACATTGATTGCAACCGAGCTTCTGCTGTTATTTTATTGTTTTCAAGTTTCTAAAATTGCAAGGGACGCTTCTGTCGAGGCGTGATATAACAACATAAATTGAGTTTCAAGGTCGAAAGCTTGTGATTAATTTGCTTTGAGTTTCAAGGTCGAAAGACCGTGATTAATTTGCTATTACTTTCCAGTTTCATTACGTAACGTTTCACTGAAATAACACTGTTCTAATGCCAGCAATCATTAAGCCTTAATTGTTGTTGCGTGCAAATGTTTCCACATTTGCATCATCATTCCGCATTATTCTGCCAAAAACTCCTGTGTAAAGTTACCACACTAACTGCTATAGCCGTGAATCTTATGTTTATGGGACCGTGCATCATCTTTATAGTTGAGTAAAGAGAAAACCAACTTGATGCCACTTATTTTATTATTTATTCAATACTCATTCAATGCTCAACACGTTTCGGCCGTTAAT
>Ga0123357_10012806_pt1 | contig 10832 bp, 7 predicted proteins | sample TergutEmb28metaG_FD_89873 | JGI IMG/M metagenome (GOLD analysis project Ga0123357, IMG submission 89873) | Embiratermes neotenicus P4 segment gut microbial communities from Petit-Saut dam, French Guiana - Emb289 P4 | ecosystem: Host-associated > Arthropoda: Insects > Digestive system > Gut ... | reverse complement strand
TAACTGAATCGTTATCCGTCACCCAGTCACTATCATCTTTATCTTCACCATCGTCCTCCCATAGAATGTCATCTTCGGATCCGTCCAAAGCATTGCTTATGCAACACTTCTTGAAAGATCTGATGATAATGCTCTCCGGGATGGCTTTCTATGCAGCCAACACCCACCGCGCGACTTCTGAAGGCGGTTGAAGGAAAGGTGCGGATTAGAACCGCGAACTAACATTTTTTTTTCGTTTAAGAAATCGGCAAAAACTAGTGCGGATTAGATTCGAGAATATACGGTAAGCAGTGCGGTACACTGCCCTAGGTGGTTTCTGTCCATGGGTTCACGGAGGCTGCATAGCATGGGGTAAGGGCCAGGCCGGATTCCAATGCAGTGAAGATGTGAACCCAAGCAATCATGCCCAACGCACAGGATCAAAATTACATTGGACTGCAAGAAAGAATATGGGATACATCCAACTGGCGTGGGAGAGGAAAGTCTCACATCCTTCAGAAGTACAGAGTAGTATTCAGTTGTAACTCTTGTTAATCGTACGTACGCATTAGCCAGAGTTTAGCGGCAGACTGTACGTAATGCTTCCCGTACATGTCTGCCCACGGTAGGATACCGTAATCCGCTCCTGATCCGCTGACACAGACCGCAGTTGTATGTCAGTCCCCAACAGAATTTATAAATCCCACCTTCCTGTACCTCAGTCGGTATAGCGACTCTCCACGAGATAGAAAGGTCGGGGGTCGAATCCCGGTGGGGATGAGATTTTCCGCACCCGTTCATTCCTACGCAAGACCCACCCAGCATATTATAAAATTGGTACCGGTTCTCTTTCCCGGGGGTAAAGCGGCCGGGGCCTGGCGTTGACCACCCACCCCATCTAGTGATGAGGTTAAAGAAAGAGAAGAGCTATACTTCTATTCCCTTTCTGGGCCTTCACGGCCTGTATGACAGATTTCCACACATTTCCAATCCTGGATTTATTATTATTATTATTACCGTATTGTTTCGTTTCATATTTTTCATTACCTGCGTATACATTTTGCAGACGTACAGTACATAACCATAAAGTTTTGATATTTGAGGTTATCGAAGCGTTTTGATGAAGATTGACGCCTTCTGGAGACATGACGCCTTGTCGACTGGTAAATGGTAAGCAAAGTTTCGTCCGGTCTCCCTATTTAAGTGCTGAAGTGTAGTCACGTAGGACTGACTGCATGCTGTCCGGCTCCTAACAACACTTCATATTCCTAGTTCAAACGGGTCGTTTAGTTATGAGATCGGAGGCTTCCGCCACGGCCCAGTGTAGGGAGACAGCTCTGCTACGGTGGTGTTAGGCGTTGTAGGCTTGTAATTGGCTACCGACATTTCGGGAGAATTATCGCTCCCATCTTCAAAGATCAAGCAGCTGCGTGACCCTTGAAGATGGGAGCTATAGATTGTCTCGAAACGTCGGTAATCAACTACCAACCCACTCTGCGTAACATCCCGGAAAATGCAAAAATTCATTAGTTGTAGCCATACAAAAAAAAAAGTAAAGAAAATTCTCTCGAGCCTACCGTCTTTTTTTTCTTTATGGTGCAAAAAAACTGTTTTCGTAAAACTTACTTCGTTTCAAAAATAATTTATTGAAAAGAGTCGCGCGCCACACGGATAGGGCCAAATTATTGAAACTTCAGTATCGATATCATCTGGCAGGCTCAAACGTCGCGACAGATAGTGTCATCAAATGCCCACTGAGTACATATAAACTGGAAGTACAAGGCTACTTTTTCCTTTTTACAAGCGACAGTACTGATGCTGATAAGTCCTTAGCCCGACCAGGAAGAAAACAAGCTAATGTTTCTGTCAGAATGGCGTGAATTTCGTTCGGCGCCTTGCCTAGCAGGAGGAAAAAAAACTTGATGACAGCTCGCGTCTCGATGCTGTCGAGATCACAAGCGTCCCTGACATGCTTCCGAGATTGTTTCCTTTCTGGTCGGGCACCCCGGTAAATGACCGTAAAAGGCACCTAGCTACCGGTAACGTAGTTGCTATTTACGTGGGATAAGGGAGAGTCTGTTTCCTGTATTTTGCAGAGCATCGGGAATGAAAAGAAGGGCAGAGGAGCGGACGGTGGTGTCGTGTCACGTTGCACTTCCAGAACTGCTCAGGCTTTAACCTTATCATCCCTTTGATGTGACGGCCAAAAACCGACAGCATATCGAACACGCGCGTAAAGTTATGCGGGAACGAGTACCGTCCACACTGTCACGATACGGCGTTACGGTACGCGGTAACGTTACAAGTGTGGACGTGACTCGTGACCGCTTAACGTATCAAAAGTTGGTTACCCGATAACGTTACGGGCTTGTTCCATGTGCTGTCGGTATTTGGCAGTCACCTCAAAGGGATGATAAGGTTACGTTCTGAGCAGTTCTGGACGTGCAACTTGCCACGTCACCACCGTCAGCTCCTCTACCCTACTTTTCATTCCTGATGCTTCTGTCTTGAAGAGTGGTGCGAATCTGTAGTGATGTGCAGTTCCTTAAGCGTTTTGGTAATTGTGAAATGGAGCGGACTCAGGAAAGTGTCATAGAATTAATCGAACTTTAAAAAAGAAAAGAAATAATATGGGACCCAAAACACCCAATACATTTTAACAAAATTAGAAAGCAAGATGCATGGGAAGTACTGGGAAAAGAAAAGAACAGACCCGTCTTTGAGAGCGTAAGTGCCAACCTTTCTTGAACAGAAATGGCTTTCCTGAACGCTGTGTATTTTTTCGAGAGTTTTTCTCTAATCAAATTAATTAAAAATTCAAATTCACTGGGAGACATTCTGGTCAAATTCTTGTCTAACCCACTGACCGAATGAAAATTCAAGTCTGCCAGCAAACTTGAACCGCTGTACACTTCCCTGCTTGTGTACAGCTGCCTTTGCCACCACCGCCGCTCTTTGTCTTTATACCGTAATGTATATAAATGTACGCAGCCGCTGCTCGCTGTAAAGACATCGCTCGGTCTCCCGTAACAAACTGGGAACCCCACCGTGTAACGCTCGCAGGATACGGTTACGCCGTGAGGCACGGGATGAAAGTGCAGCTCGTAACTCCGTATCGCGTCAGCCACTTGCAACGTTACGGCGTTACGTTACGCGGTAACGTTACAAGTGTGTACCCACCTTTAGGGTGGGTCCACACTTGTAACTTTACCGCGTATCGTAACACCGTATCATGACAGTGTGGACGGGACTCGTGACCGCGTAACGTATCAAAAGTTGGTTACGCGGTCACGTTACGGGCTTGTTCGGTGCGCTGTCGGTATTTGGCCGTCACATCAAAGGGATGATAAGGTTATGGCCGGAGCAAGTGTGGACGTGCAGCGTCACGCTGCACGTCCACACTTGCTCCACCGTATCATCCCTTTGATGTGACGGCCAAATACCGAAAGCGCACCGAACAAGCCCGTAACGTGTCCGCGTAACCAACTTTTGATACGTTACGCGGTCACGAGTCCCGTCCACACTGTCACGATACGGTGTTACGATACGCGGTAACGTTACAAGTGTGGACCCACCCTTAGAGGAACGAATTATTTACTCTAACCATATGTGGCACTCATCTTGGGGTTGCGTTTCACAGGTTGAAGGCCTGTGTTGTTGTTCTGTGACCCCTTCCCTTACGATAATGACAGGGCCTCAGATTGGTGTAGAAGCAAAATGTCGAGACCCCTTTGTCAGGCTACACAACGTGAAGTTTATTTGCGGGACATCGAAAGCTGCCAGACAAGCGAAATGTCGATAACCTCCATTACTCACCCTGACATGATTTCGTTTTAATAAAAATCAATACCACTTTTCTTGTCGACGTGAAAGGGAATCAGACAGTGTAAACATTATGAAGGAGAAGAAAAAGTAGGAAAAGAAGAACACTGTATCACCAGCGAGGAAAGCAATCAAATGCTTCGGTGCCAAAGGCACAGAACTGTTCGCTTCGTTGTGTAAGGACACTAGGGATAGCCAAGCAAGTAGCTGCAGACTGATTTCAAAAGGAAGCTGAAACATATCTTTTGATGTGGACACCAAAGATAAGAGCTTGTTGTTTATTTGAGTGCTACTGCAGCCTAAAATGGTCCTATAGCAACAGCCTGTAGTGAAAGATGTTTACAGAACATTGGCGAAAAAACTGACATCATGAATCTGTCGCGTTGCCAGTCGATTAATCCAAATCCCATACGGACGACCTTGGTAATGAGCCTTGGCTTCCGCGGAGAGGTGGCGGCGACAAGCGGTCAGAGCTGTAACTAAATTAACTCCATATAGCAGAGTCTTTGAACAGTTAAGTTCCTCCTCTTTCGTGGTAAAGTAACTCTCCCCGTTTTATGAAATTAGCACTTTCATTACTGTGTCAACAAAAGCAGAGCACTTTGCCCTAACCTGAGTGCTGTGTCATGCATGTTATGACATTTGGCGCCTTCTCAAAGAAGCTGCGAAAGTGATCATTAGCCCTGTCATATGTCTGCCCGCTTGGAGCGGTGCGATTCCCTCACACCAAACGGAATTTCATGAAATTTCGTATTTGACATTCTTAACAAAATTGGTTGACTCTTTCCAGTTTAGGTTAAAATCGGATGAATGTAACTTTACATTTACACATACGAACACTCATGCTGCTTCGCCAATATTTTCTTCATAACTGAGAAACTTCCCCTTCTAAGATAAGACCTGAGGCCGAAGAACTAGCTAACCACGGAAACATAGCAATTGAGTTTGATCGATTGTAATCTTCCCGTTCAAGATAACGCGAAGTTAGGGCACATCGATTATAATCGACTACAAGTCTGTAATTTATTCCTTTTTGGGTAATTCCCCGGCGTCTGAGTTCTAATTGCCGACGTTTCGGAACTCACTATCGGTTCCATCTTCATAGGCAGGTGAATGAAGGCAATTAGAGCTCAGACGCCGGGGAATTACCCAAAAAGGAATAAATTACATTTAGAACACGGCGAAAGCTTAAAAACAAGGACTATAAATCTGATCCTAAACTACACATACGGAGAAATTTTACCCTGTCCGTTACATTAACTGTGGAAACGAAGTATAAAATCCTTACATCTTCCGTGCCTGTCTTCAGATTTTGACGTGTCTAAAATCTGTGGATAATAATAGAGCGAACACAGCACATATTTTATGTTCTGAGGAAATTTCCTGATTTGTTATTTAGTGTGTTCATTACTTGTTACCACGTAATGATAAATATCAACTGTTTTATTTTCGGGGTTTTATATTCTCGTTCGACAGCGTAACAAAAGGAAACCCGACAAATTAAATTTAATTACACAGGTACAGCTTTAAAAAATAATTTTTTTTTTCTCTTAATGTGGGTCCACTGAAGCGTATGAATGCAACTATTTTTATATTTGATGCCCGACATAATTTTGAAGACAAGTTCCGTAACACATCTTCTCAGCACAGTGTAGGTAATACTACAGATCCATAAACTTGGTTTCTATCTTCTGGATATGCAAATTAAACCTTTTTGTTTTCTTCCATTTTGCGGCTTGCGGTTTGTAAGGTGTTCTCGTGAATGACTGTCTAAAGGAACAGCTGGCTAACGAATTTCATTTAGGTTGATATTGGTCTAGCATTTCCTCTGTTTTAACAGCCAGCAGCATCAGAGGCACTAAAAAGTGAAAGTAACTTTTCTGTCCAATGTTCCCGAATTCCGAAATTTCATTGCTTTTTGAAGAGTTCCCATGCTCCTTCTGGTCGGACCGACATACAGATGAAGCATGAAGCTCATCTTACAATTTTAAAAATCAGTTTCTACCTCACAGAAAAGAACACATCTCCATTACAAAGCCCTGCTTCTTAAGACTAATATTTTTCACTTCGTGGTATAGGCAAGCAGGCTTGTACCGACCTCACATTCCATTCCTTCCAAATTCCTGCTCATTCTTGGCGTTCTTTCGACTTATACCTCAGGATCTCTTCCTGTATTCTTGCAGACTTATTCTTCCGTAATTGGATAATTTTAAGTTTCAATCATCAGATCAGGGAACGTTTATATTTTTAAAATTTCTAAACGTTTCTGTAATTTCTTTCTATGCTAACAGTCTCTACTTCATACTTCACAACACTTTTCTCCGGTCACAGCCCGTATTGTTTAAAACACTCCACTCTCTTCCTAGAGTCGTACGAAGGTAAGACTATCTCTGTACAGGCCTGAAGAGACCTTTAGGCCTCCAGGTTGTTGAGGCTGCCAGAAGTTCTAGACAATCGGCATATGAAGGTGGCAAGGTTGTCAGCCCTACGCACCGGTCGCCTTTACCCCAGGAGATACCCCTGTTACTTATTTCTGTAAGAGACTGAGTCGACTCCAAGACACAGTTCGACTGAAAGGATGAAGTCAATAAGAATCCAAATGACCCCATCGGTAACAATTATGCATGGACATGACCGTCATAACACAACTATATTGTCAATTATACATAACATGTCAACTACATGTTTCGGCCAGTACTATTTTTGGCCATCATCAGGTTGGATACAATTATCGGAAAAAATTACGCAATATGTAATTTGGTACAGTATAACCATCAGTGTTAGTGTAAGTGGAGGGAGAAGAGATTTCGTTTACAAAAGATTTGGAGGGCATGTGTGTAGAAGGTTTAATATGTAGATCTGTACATGTCATGTTACGTCTGTTATTTCATAAAGATCGTCATTATTGCCGGAGGTATCAATGGGGTGTCGTAGGCTTGAGGGGGAAGCCGGCTGTTATTGCGGTGTTGTAATTGCTGCCAGCAGTAGGGGGAGCTGAGATTCACACCGATCTGCCTTAGTGGCTGTGTAGACATCATAAGTTGCCTGCATTTCGGCTACCGGCCACGGACGTGATGTGGTGAGTATGGGAAATCTTTTTGTACCGTGCTGGATTGTCGGGTGGACGTCTATTGTGAACGGTGTTTTATTTAGGGGGGCAAGTATGTGGACCCCTGGTTGGTGCTGATGTCAGTGGGTGCAATCCGTGTCAGAAGAGAGAAGAGGTTATTTCGTGTTTTGTGTTATGACGGTCATGTCCATGCATAATTGTTTCCTTATGTTTCAATTAACATAACGGGGATGACACTCCTTAAAGACCCCATCGGTGACCGAACCCGGGACCTTCCGGCTTTTGAAACATCCTAACTACAGTCCGTGGGCGTTAAGTTTCAAAAAACGGTTACCATTGCGCTCTGAAATGTCAGTATAAGCCTTTGTGTACGTCTAAAGCATTTGTGACATCGGAAATATTGAACAAACCTGTGGAAAAAAAAAAAATTTCAAACTTTTCAGCATGATATCTATACTGTGATTAACTTTGCAAAAATGAATTTGCATCTGCAATACATGAACACCCGAAACAACGAGGTGTGGTGTGGAAAATAATAACAAGGAATGCAATTTGGAAACCAGTGTTCATTCGATTGGACTGTATCATCCCATTACTATTGTAATGAATTCATTTCGAAATGAAGTTACGATGTGGATCGCATCATAGGGTTGCGTGGCACGTGGTCGGTATGAATGACGGCCACCCGGCGACCTCACCCCCAGTTGGATACATGGCGGCTCGGAACGGAAATCTCTAAGATTCACTCTGCGTGCTGGAGCACCATTCCTCATCCCGAAGAGGAAATGAGGGTGGTCTGGCGGAGATCCAGGTGAAAAATTATCACTTTGCATCTTTTATGTCTTCCTGAACATCGCTCAATCGGTAAGGACTCCACTGACTGTTGGCTCGCAGACCTCTCTCTCTCTCTAAGCACGTGCAAATATACTCGTACTTCTGGTCCTCACTACGTCAAGTGTACAGCTGCAATAATAAATTTAGACTGTATTTTCTTATTCATATTTTCAAGTAATAGTAGGACGATGAACGCCTTACGGCCGACAAGGATTAGCGACATAACATTGCAGTTTGGACAGGCAATAGATCCACTCTTCTTGGAGTGTGTTCATAGAAAATACTTCCCACGCTGTCACCCTATATATATTTAAGATATTTAATTCGAGTCTTTCTCTGACAAGAGTGGTCGAAAACTATCAGAATTTCCTTCCTATTTAAAAAGTGTGTTTCAGTAGCGAGAAGTGACACCATTTCATGTGCCCTTCAGCCAATCACGAATCGAATTCACATTTGATACGTATTAAAGAGGAGATATGCAGGGTCTGTACACAGAGGTCTGCTGCACTCTTCTGTAATTGAGTTCAAATTGTGAGATCGCCATATTCCTGATGTGTGTGTGTGTGTGTTTTGCGGAATGTACCTGAACCGTTGCTTTCTCTGCGGATAGGGCAAAATCGTCTATAATAAGCACTTATCACGGTAACTGTCATTAATAGTGCGCTGTGCATAACGAATACACTGCAGACTGCTAGCCGCCTGCACTGGATAGACTGGGATATTAGGTACCTCGTTTTCTCCAGTTGAAGCTTTCATGTGTGCTCTTCCCATCAGCTCAGAAATGCGGCAGTGTGTGACAGGCCGGCCAGTAGCTGGAAAGAACGTCCTGTTTCCATCACTGTAACAGTGCTTCAGGATTACTGTGAATGACTTGTGAAAAAGCTACACTTTCTGCACATTATGTGGGGGTAATACAAGACCATGAGACCCTGATACAGTGCCATCTAATAAGGCATGAAAGTTTGTAAATGGAAATCCCCTACTCTACGTATAATATCTCGACCTATAGACTCTCGATATATCGTCACAAACTGGGGCGAGGAAACAACGGCGCTGTATCGGAATGTGACGGTGTTGGTGTTACGGCTGGGTCTTGCCTTTTCTAGCAAGACAGTACTGCTGGTATGGCTTTATTGTTCATACCAAGAGGAGGGCTCGTCATTGAATGTTAAAGAATAAGATTAAGAAGTCAAACCATTCGCCGACTGAGCTGCCGTGACATGGGAAGACAGTTCCCCGCGGGGCTTCCTTCACCAGCAGTCGACTGAAATACTTTCTGGGAAAAATAATCATAGGAGGGACACAGGGACCAGCAGAACTCATGCAGAGAGTAACTGCAGCGAAGGATCCCCCCCACCCTCTGGTCGATACTATTTCACCGACATTCTTTCCCCTTCAGTTTAATAATATCTTGGATTATAGACTGAGTTGAGAAACCTGTTGGACCCCTAATGAAAATCAATTGATTAAAATTAATTATTTTTACATCTGCTTAAAATTTTGAAAGAAAGTGTAGACAGCTTTGCCAAAATTACGAAATAAAACGAATCAAGCTAAACTGAAGTGAATATAGGATACAAGTCAAATGAAGGAAGGTAATTAGAACTATGTAAGGTGTTAAATTAGTAGATATATCAGGAGCGAAAAGCAGAAGTCTGAAAGACAAAATAAGGCTAAAGGAAACAGTAAAAGGAAAAATCCTGGGGACTTGTGCAGGCGCATACATTAATTTAAGAAGGGGTACCAAATTGATTTATTTCGTAAATAACTAAAATAGTGAGATTCTCTCAGAACCCCCCCCCCCCCTCACCCATCCCCGCCCAGCTCCAAGTTTTGAATAGGTTGACGACTCTTTTGTGTCAGCCATTGAATGTCTGTGGGTCTAACAAAGTAAGGCTGACTGAAATACATACAATTCCGTCATTGGTCCTTCAGCTTTGTTCTTTCTAGCTTGAGACTGCTGCCGAAGAGTAGAAACGAAACAAATCGCCAGATATTGACCGAAGTCCTGTAAAAGTCGTCAAGGAATAAATTAAAAAGTACGTTCTGTGATCCACAGATTGACCCCTATTTATTATACCTCGAAAAAAAAAAGAGCTGCTTTGGTAATTAATGAACTCTGTTATTTTGCGTAATAATAAGAAGGCGAATGAAAGTGATTGCAGCCATTATCGAGGGTCACAGTTAACCAAAAAGTTTATCCAACACTATTCTATCAATGTGAACTCCACAAGCAAATGAATGTGTGAATTCCAGCGTAACTGTTTAAACAGTGTGTATTGTTTGTGTGTAAATGTGTGCTGTACTACTGCCGCCGGTCGTCAACCCGATTGCAGTTAACGATATATATCATGTCATATCATATCATATCATATCATATCATATATCATATCATATCATGTCATATCATATCATGTCATATCGTATCGTATCGTATCATATCATATCATATCATATCATATCATGTCATATCATATCGTATATCATATCATATCATATATCATGTCATATCATATCATATATCATAACATATCATATATCATATCATATATCATAACATATCATATCATATCATATCATATCATATCATATCATATCATATCGTATGTTGCATTCCCCGTCACAGAAGACAAAATGGCAGTGTGAGTAATCTGTACATCAACTTTTGTAAACAACCAATTTGACGCACAATTCTTTTACATGTATGTTTATTTCTATTCTCTATATGTTTCGGACAGCCACGTGTCCATCATCAGGAGAATTAATTGTATCAATACGACATCTGGTATAATGTACCTCTGTGTAGACGACCGTCTGGTATACCAGACGGTCGTCTACACAGAGGGACATATACCAGATGTCGTATTGATACAATTAATTCTCCTGATGATGGACACGTGGCTGTCCGAAACATATAGAGAATAGAAATAAACATACATGAAAAAGAATTGTGCGTCGAATTGGTTATTTACAAAGATTATAACGAGATGCACGGTCAACAAAACATAACGTTTTACATCAACTATTCGTAAATTATAGGTAGGTATGTTATTCAGTTGTGGGCCGGGTAGCTCAGTCGGTATAGCCACTGACTACGGGCTGGACGGTCCGGGATCGAATCCCAGTC
>Ga0123357_10012805_pt1 | contig 10832 bp, 8 predicted proteins | sample TergutEmb28metaG_FD_89873 | JGI IMG/M metagenome (GOLD analysis project Ga0123357, IMG submission 89873) | Embiratermes neotenicus P4 segment gut microbial communities from Petit-Saut dam, French Guiana - Emb289 P4 | ecosystem: Host-associated > Arthropoda: Insects > Digestive system > Gut ... | reverse complement strand
CAAATTGAATCAGTGACTGTTTTAAACGTGACGTTGGCGAGGAAAGTGTAGCTCCCTGAAGATGATTTTAGAATCGAAACATGTCAGAGCAGTTTTAATGTTTTAATGTGAAATTTTATGTATATGCTTCAGTTGGTTAATAATTAAATAATCCGACGATATGCACGGTGCAACAGTAAAGATGTAGTACATAGTCTGACAATAAAATTTAGTCAGAAAAGTACAGTTGTGATCAGACATCCCCTTTATTTTGTTTACCATGTAAGAAAGTAACAAATTGTGCAGAGATCATAGAACTGGGAAACGTGTGAAAATGTTTGTATTAGATGAAGTGTCAGTGGGAAGAGCAAACCAAGGCAAGGACAGTCAGGGTCAAGGAAGACAATAAAGAGATATGGTAATAGGAGGCAATAGATTATTTAGCTGTAAATAGTTGAAGATGTAAAGTAAGAGAAGTGCATTGCAGAAAGCCCAGTTCTCACAGTATCAACCATTGCAGGATGTAAGTATTCTTGAGACTTAACAAATGAAATCTGTATTCACTTTGAATTTTGTGTTTCTGTCTGTCACCATAACTAACAGTTGTGTACATCATGTAGGGTGGGAAGAGATATGATGTGTCTGGCAATCAACCAGTGGCCACAGCGCTCAGCCAGTGGGTGTTCAAGGAACACGGAGTGCTGCGGGTGAAGTCCGTTTCCCACAACCGTCCCGGAGAGAAAGCTCCACCTCAAGCTTATACTATTATGGAGACAGTTGTGAGTACCATGCAGAAATTGTATACTGAACAGTTAACATACCGGGGTGCTGATAAGTCCTTAGCCCGACCAGGAAGGAAACAAGCTCGGAAGCATGTCAGGGACGCGCGCAATTTCAACAACATCAAGACGCGCGCTGTCATCAAGTTCCCCCCCCCCTGCAAGGCAAGGCGCCGAAGGAAATTCATGCCATTCTGACAGAAACATTGGCTTGTTTCCTTCCTGATCGGGCTAAGGACTTATCAGCACCGATGTATTAATAGGATGTGGGGGTGGGCTGTTGTGTGCTTGTGTGGGTCCTCTAGCAGCCAGAGGGAATGCAAACACAGGAAATTTCTACATTTGAAAGCTAATGGTAGTTCATTGATTTGAGGGAAGACTTCACTGGATGATGGCGGCATTGAAGTCCGTTGCATAAGGCATCGTGAGGAGAAAAGTAGACTGGAATTTACGTACAGCTTCTGTGTTTCTCTTTGGCCTAAACCAGACTGTATTAACCATGCCTAGTACAAGTGCAGAACTTTTGTCCCACATAAACTGAAGTGACTACTTGATACATAGTCGCACAGTCTATGTACAGGCACTGTGCAGCATGACACAATATATCTGTGAAAGATGTCATATTCTGAACACCAGTACCACTGCTTAATGTGCCAAAAGTTAACAGTAAATTTCACAACAGGTTATAAGGCTCATAGGAGGAGTAGTGGTATAGCTGTACTGGCGTTAGATGGGGTTGGGTGGTCAACACAACACCCTGGCCACTTTACCGCCGGGAGAAAGACCTGGTGCCCATTGCATAGGAGCCTGGGTGGGCCCCAGGGCTGATCTGGACAGGTGCAGAAAATCTCACCCCCACCGGGATTCAATCCCTGGCCTGTCCAGCCCATAGCGAGTCACTAGTTCCACATGCGTATAATTACATAACTTGAAAAACTGTACAGACAGTAGATTAACGGTGGTCATACTTTGTTAGATAAGACAACATAAATGCTTTACCCATGTCATTATATAGCATAAGGATTTTCATTTTCTGTGAATGTATCAAGAAGGTAGGAGGTAAGAGATGAGAGATATTCTTTTACTGTGTGCTTGAATACTTTTATGTTGAGGTTTAGTTGTAGATAGAAGATTGGTGAATAACAAAATATCATTTCACACAGTTGAATGAAATCAAAAGACAACGGCGTATTTAAAGGGGCAGAAGTGTTTTGCCTTGTATAGCCAGTGTGTTTTTTTAATATCCCATCCAAATGTACCAACAGGAACAGTGAGATCTAACAGAATTTGAGGATTCGTGTCTACTGGAATGTGGTACTGAGTCACTGTGGTAGTGGTTCTTGATATTTAAGTGGATCTTTGTGGTCAAGCAGTTCAAGAAGAATATGCTTGGGCTATTTGACCATGAAGATGAAGACACTAAGATTCTTTGAAACAACAGGAACCACTTGCTCAGTGACACAGCATCACATCCCAGAAGACATAAACCTTCGAGCTGTTACAGGAATGTTAAAGTATCATCATTTCAGGGTGTTTCTGTGCATGATTGTGCCTTTTACTTTAAGTAATGTTAACATTTTAAAATTCCACATAATTCTGATGCTCCAGCTTGGTCATTGTGTTCATTTTTAAAGGTATACACAATTGAGATTGAAAAGCTGCAGAAGGGAACTTGGGTTCCGTATGATGCGGATGATGTACAGCTAGAATTTGTCCGCATCGATCCTTTTGTACGCGCAAAACTGAACAGAAAGCAAGGTGGCAAATATGAAGCACGATTCAAGATACCTGATGTATATGGCGTGTACCAGTTCAAGGTGGACTATAATCGTGTTGGATACACACACCTTTTCAGTACAACACAGGTGAGGGATGGTTACTTGTTCATAGCCGATACAGGACCGCAAAAATGCATGTGACTGTGGAAGATTTACGTTGTAGAGTAGACCATAGCGTCTGTGCTCTTCTGGGACTTTACGCAGCATAGATTGGTGGTTTGTTACTGTCAAATAAGTTTATTTAAAGGAGTGTTTTGTACATCTGTGTAAAGGAAGAGATATCTTCCTTTAAGGTTATGTAGATGATTGTATGGTTTGTTTCATGGGTTCTGGTAAGCAGGTCTGATGATGGCCTGTAAAATGGGCCAAAACTAGTTACCTTAAGAAACAGAACCGTGTTTTCCGTGATGGAACTCCTTTAAATACGTTTATTAATCTGAGCACAATGGGGATGTGTCACCTAAAGATTGTTACCGATAGTTGAAGAATAAAAAACCAACTTGATGTCACTTGCTATTTTATTTCACTTCTTATGTGCTCAACATGTTTCAGACATTAATATATCCATCATCAGGAGCTTGCGATTATTCTGTTGAATTACCACATTGGTCGTATTGTTCTTGGTTCGGTGTGTGTTGGAGTTTCGGTGTGGTTGGGTTGGAGTGGTATCCATGTTGCAGGCAGGCAATACGACCAATGTGGTAATTCAACAGAATAATCACAAGCTCCTGATGATGGATATATTAATGTCTGAAACATGTTGAGCACATAAGAAGTGAAATAAAATAGCAAGTGACATCAAGTTGGTCTTTTATTCATCAGCGATCACAATGATGCATGGTCCAATAAACATGAGATTTTTACGGATGTTTTGGGACAGCTTGTTTGTCCCATAGTAGAGGGTCAAGCTGTGGATGCCTTGTCTCTTTAAGATGGGACTGTGATTACATAACCAATGAAGATATGTTCAGTTCTGGTTCCTGTGCCTTGCGTTGTTTGAGTGGTATTACATTAAAATTGTGTACATGTCATGCACTGGCTCTTTATTTTTCATGGTGAGTAATTTTGGATACATTGCTCTGCAACATACACATATAATGTAGGTTACTTAAGCAGCTTGCGTGTCCTTTTCCTTCTCGTGATTTGTATTTTCTTTGAAACTATAAACAAATTTAACAACCTGTCTTTCTCTTCCTTCTGTTTCAGGTTTCTGTCCGACCACTGCAGCATACAGAATATGAGCGTTTCATTCCAAGTGCGTACCCGTACTATGTCAGTGCATTCAGCATGATGGCTGGTGTTTTCCTGTTCAGCATTGTGTTCCTGCATTACAAAGATGACACTAAAAACAAAAGTGATTGATAGTGCTTTACAGGTACATTGAGGGATAATGAACAATACTACTGTGGCATAGTACAACAAAATTCAGCACAAAGTACATTTGTGTGTATCCCTGAAAGCAGTATGATAACATCAAAATTAATGTGTGTGTGTGTGTGTGTGTGTATGTGTGTGTACTTGAAAAACATCAAAGTTGAAAAACTCTGTTTGTAAAAGTGCAGCAGCAGTGGCACTTACTTGTGATATCATTTTCTTGAAAAAGCTGTTTAAGGATGAGAGTTATTTCTGTTATTATTTACAAGATTTCATTTTATTGTAGTGTCTTCGCTTTTTTTTAAGTCCAGAGCACAGGTCTCCAAACTTCGTACTATTTGCATTGCAGAGTCATTATTTAACTCAGAATGTGTGCTACTTCTTGGGTTTCACTGCCAGTAGTTTTTATATAAAAATGAGTAATTCAAGTAACTTTGGTGCCAATGATTCAAGTATTCTGAGATGTGATGCTCTTTCACTGGGCAAGTCGTTCCCAATGTTTTGAAGGTGCTATGATCGTCTGGAACATTAGGACTTACTCACTGAATGACGTGGCGTCACATCACAGTAGACTTGAAACTTAAACATTCCAGCTGTGGAAACCTCACATTTTGATCCATGAATGCCATTCACCTAAGATATTTAGATATTCAGTGTTTTTTTCATTTTTGACAATTTCATTGTTGTCAGCCTTCACAGAGGAATTAAATTGGAAATGAATCATATATGAAACGACATTAATGTGAAGTTATGTGGGTTGTGAGAGACCTGTTTGTCTGTAACACATGATTTAGAACTGCAAGGAACCTTCACTGGTGTAGCTAGCATCGTACTAACCAGGTTAGCCCAGCTAATGCTTCATGAAAAGAAAATTTATTACTTCCATGATTCAGTGGCTTTTGGTATCGTGCAGCACAGGGGATGTATTCATATAATATGTTGTCAGCGAACATCAGGCATTGCTGTTAGTTTATCATTCCGATTTACACTGATATTTTTGATGTTATTGTTAGTTTCAAGTTCATTAATTTTAACTTTCATATATTTTTTCCTGAACTGTCTATAAGCTGAATGCCGTACAATGTTTAGGTACTGTACACTGCTTTGGTTGGGATCCTGTAACCAACTGTATTTTAACCTGCTTCCTCTGAACTAAATGTTTTAAATATTCTTCGTGAAACCATGGCTTATGCTGCTTCAACTCATACAGAACTAGACTCTGTGTAGCTGAGGCTTCCATTCTCATAATTACATAACATTAACCTACGAAGGGCACAGTTTCAAAATTAATATTTAAATTTTATTTTTTGACATATTCTTAAAAATTTGACATTGAAATTAAGAACTGAATTGCATGTTGTCTGTAATGTTAATGCTGGGCATTTCACAACGTCTTAATGACGTATCAGAGTCCACATACTGTTTATGGCCAATGGAGGTTGCCAGGGGAGTAAAGGGTGAGATGTCGGCCAGCCGTTGGTTGTTGGCCATCGGCTAGAAGGGGGCGGATAAATATGCAGGGGAGAAGTGCAGGACAGTAACGTCACCCAGGTAGACTGTGACAGTAATATTTTTCTGGTGGTAGCGAGTAAGGGTTGAGAAGCTGGTAGCCTCTACCAGCGCCACGCTTGGCAGACTGCAACATCATTGTCAACATGCCTGGAGTAGAGCACCGACTTCTACGAAACCACAGTACTCTACTTTAAACCAAAAAATGTCGGAACTTTTCCACGACGTTTCTGATGTATGACCACAGACATCCGCACCAACTATTGGCACGCGTGGTTACTCGCGTCTACGAATCATCAGTGGAACTCCTTTCGAATAATGGACCAAAGTTCTGCAATTTATCTGGCTCTCCTTGCGGGTATGGTAGGTTAGTTCTACCCCTCTGCTGTACATAGCGCTCCTATCTTTTGACGGTATTAAGGCATGTCTGCCGCTTATGATGCTGCTGTTCCTCCTCCTCCAGCACACCCATAACGTTTTACTTTCCTCCTTCAACCATTCAACCTACTGCACATGACGAAAGATACGATGGTTACTCCTTTGAAATATTTCTCACGTTCCCCCTTCATTCCATTCCTACAACTCAACATTACTACTGACGCTAAGGTTAGTCGTTAGTACTATTCAGATTTCTCCTTCATTGCTTACTTCGGACACTGTCCATACTAACTTAGGTTAGTCGTACGGGTTATTCCTAGCGATTCGTACAATTTCTTTCTCATTTCCCTCAAACATATGTGGCGCTTCATTACCTCTCCATTTCACTCTTCATATGCCCACTAATATTCCTCTAAAAGAGATGGACATCAGTTACGCGTTTCTAATATTCAAAGCGTTTCCCCCTTCCCCTCTGGGCTTCGCGCTACATTTCGTCGTCATCGCTTTGGTTCTTGCTCTGAGTGCTGTGCTGTTTTATGATCATAATTCTTTTTCGTGTTCTTACAAAAATTGTGCACTTATAACACCTATGGCGGATATACATGTTACTTCTGTAATTGAAACATACGAACGGCGCCTCAATTCCAAGCCGTACGTTTGTACCACGAAGTTCGGGCGCACAACGCTGGGCGCCAACGGCGTTCCAAAAAGTTGTTTTTCGCATTCCTGTTTAGCGACCCCGATATCAGCGTCCAGTTCTTGAGGAATGTCGGGCTAATACGAAGCAGTATGGTGTGCTGTAAGTGTGGATCCCAAATGTCAAAACTAATCGTAAGGACGGTTACCGATGACGATGTCAGGATCACATCTGCTTCCGCATGCTCTACTTCCAAGTCAGTCAGGCACGGTTAGTGGTTTCAGCACAGAATTTCATGATTGTTTTGTTCCTCACGTACGACGTCGTTGACTCATGAACACGATCGAGAGCACGTGGAGGCATGTGAAGGCACGCCTCTATCCCTACAACTGGATGGGGGACTAAATCTGTCACTTGGTCCACTACATGTTTGCGGCAGCGTGCCATCCGACAGCGTGGACAAGTTCACCAAGTTCTTCGACATCGTTGCCACCATGGACTAGAGCGCAACACTTCCCCTCCATCGCGCTCATGTCGCTACGTAACTCGTCGTCGCCTCACGCCACACTTCGTTCACGCGCCACTCGCAACACGTCAAATCATGGCGTGCGCATCTCCACGGATGACGTGGTGCTGCACGCGCCACTTGCCCCTGAAATTCCGAACTACAGTACCACTGCCGAAAGGACTGTCATTCGCGATGTGTATTAATCTATGTGTGTCTACAGTCATTTATAATCTGTGGCTGCAGTTGTGCGGAGGCACATGCGTACACAGATTATCATGCGTGGTTGGTGGTTAAAACGTATGGGAGGGACGGACTATGGGTGCCGCGGTGTTTGTGTGTGGTGTTGCGTTCGGGAGAATGTGGTTAAGTTGTTTTCAAATGAAAGAAATATTTGTCAACATTTCGAATAACTTGGTTTCGGTCTTTTCATTTATTTGGCTCTTATTTTCACGCATTTACGTAATAGAAAAACGATGGAACCTAAAAATGAGAATGAAGTCATTTGCGGTCCTCTGCTGGTAAGAGACCATTTAAATAATTCCTTTATTCCACATTGTTGCAAGAATTATCCATGTTAAATCACAAGTAGTATTATTGATTGTGTTTTGGTATTGTTTGTTTTAAGGTTGAATAATCAGTGACATGTTATGGTTTAGTGTTGTGGGTATGTACGTGGTGGGCTCTGTGTATTACAACATGTTTGGTACTTTCTTCCATTTAGTTAATCGTTACGCGTGCGAAGTTGAATAACCATCGTGCTTCAACCAAAAAGTGCATCGCGAAAGAGGGATTGAAGAGTATGACACCTGTACAGGTGAGGTTATGTTAATGTCTGTAAGAAATGAGCATGGGTTCAGAGCCATACACTCACTATTGGTTTGTTCCTGATTGTTTCTGCAAGCTAGAGTGATCTGAGCACTTTAGCTAATGTGTGATTTTAAAATTACACCGTGAACTCAAAAATCTGGGAAAGTCTGTATGTACAAAATGTAAGTACATACATTCAAGATGTAACAAATATGATAACTAGGATGTGGAATGTGTCATAAAAAATTCGTAATATACAAGAGTGGTATTATATGAAAATGTTATAGTTCTTTTGCATGAAGTAATCATATGTTACACAAAACTCCAGTGTAGGCAACAGACAAAGTAATTATGAAACATTTTTAAACATTTGAAATTTATGAACATAGTAAGAAGAGTGTGTGTACCTAAACATCTTCTTAATACAGCTTAAACCGAGCCCTTTTATTTGTAAGATTTGTGGGTTTGCATGATACCCTGCTGCAAAATGTTGGTGCCAGAAATGTTTATAATTTTCTGAAAATGTGGAAGGTTGGCAGTTGGTCAAGACATATGGTACTTGTTCTTTGTATGGGTACTGTATATAGCTGAATTTGTGTAAATTTTTCTAGATTATTTACAATGAATTTTAGTGATAGAATGCATTCATGTGAAAGGAGTAAAACCTCTAATCGCTTAAATGGACAGCTACATTAACCGTTTGGCGCCGAAATTATTTTTTTAAATTTTAGAACACTCTGTATATAAAATGTGAATAAAACAAGAACCAAATACGTTAGAATTATGAAACAAACTGCATTTTGAAGAGAAAAAAACGGAGAGTATATATTGTGTTTAAAATGTTCAGTAACTATATTTGTTGAATAAATATATAAAATGCAACGTTTAGAGGTTAGTGGTGCGGTATGACTACTATAGGGGTCTTTAGGCGTCAAAGGGTTAATTTGTAGGTTTAGCACCAAACAAAGCCCTAACAGTTGTCGTGTATAGTGTAAATACATTTTTACTGTTAAACGAGTTCCCCCCTCACCTCGCCTCATCCCAAAGCAGCAAAATATATTGATTGGAAAATGTGAATGTTGCTGATATGGAACATTGACCAAAGTGCATAACATGCTGCAGATAATTCGTAAATCATTTGATCAATATCACTCTTCCTATTCAAGTTCTATTTGGTTTGAAAACAAAGTAATTTTGTCATCATGGACTCTTCTGAACCATTGTAACCAATACTTATTGCATATTGTAGATAATTATTCATTATAAATTTATTGTATATGTCTTTCGAGATTTTTGGTCCAAGTCACTGGCAATAAACCATTCAGTCATGTGAAACAGAACTGTGTGTGACCCTGAACTGAAGTTGTTAAAATTTTTGCTAGAAAATGTGACTAGTGTTCTAGTGAACATATGGGTTCTGATAAGGCAATTTATTGTTGGAAGTAGGTCGTTTATGTATAGAGGGTTACTTGTGCACCGTGGTGGTTAGGTAGAGTGAGCATGATATGTTGGACAAAACCAAACTGCACAGACTTATCATGGGAGAAATTATGTTATGTGAACATACACACTTATGGACCCTGCTGGCATTGCTTAAAACACAACAAAATTCCATTAATCTGACTCGCACAGTACTGGACAGGTGCCACATTATTGGATATTGTGAATTATCAAAGAGTACTGCTACTGCTGTATAAAATGTACCGTTTCAGTGTAACCAATGCCAGCAGGCAGAATGTTTATTCAGACAATTTTGATAACTGTAGAGTATGTAATGTTACATTACAAAAAAAAACATATATATAAATAAAGTACACCTGTTGCTACATATCTGATTAATAATTGGTAATTTTTCTGTACAGTATAGCCTAGGGGGGACAACATGTCAGGGGAGTGGAGGAAGCTGCTTAATGGGGAGCTTAATGATCTGTACTGCTCACCCAATATTGTTCGGGTGATCAAATCGAGAAGAATGAGAAGGACGTGGCATGTAGCACATATTGGGGAGAGGAGAAGCATATACAGGGTTTTGGTGGGGAAACCTGATGGAAAGAGACTGCTTGGGAGACCCAGGTGTAGATGGGAGCATAATATTAAGATGGATCTTCAGGAAGTGGGGTGTGGGGGGATGGACTGGATTGAGGTGGCTCAGGCTAGGGAGATGTGGCGGGCACTTGCGAATGCAGTAATGAACCTTCGGATTCCATAAAATATGGGAAATTTTTTTGACTAGCTGAAAACTGGTTAGCTTCTCAAGAAGGACTCTGCTCCATAGAGTAAGTAAGTAATTTTTCTGGTAAACACTACATGTTTGAGGCTACCTGGAAATGAAGCTTAACTTTCAAACTGGATAATACAAACAACAGCCAGCTTACACCTGTAAAGAAGTGAATAGGCATGGTAGAGAGTAAACAACTATGTCTAATAGTGCAGCCCCAAAGGAATAGTTGTTAAGTTGGTTTTCATGTATGTTTGCGAAATAGTTGTCACCAGCAAATAGCATCTTCATGTCTGTCTCTCTATAATTGCCTGCATGAAACAGCTTAGCTCTTCCTATACAGGTTTTTGTGAAATTTTATATGTAGGGGTTTTGCTAAAGTATGTGTGGATAAAATACAGGTTTAGTTGAAATGAGAAAAATATAACAAGACAGTATACATGAAGAACCACATAATTTTTTAACTGCTGTTGTTACTAATGTTACTATCTGTGTGTTTGTTATGACGGTAACTTTTGTTGTATGGTTACTAATGTTACCATTGATTTTCTTGTTATCTTGGTGAGCAAGGTTAGAGATGCCCCTTTGGTTACCTAATAGATAGATATGTTTGTTGACCGCAATTGGATTGACACCCGGTGACAGTAGTACAGTACACATTTACACTCAAACAATACGCAGAACAATACAATTAATTTGGGAAGAGTGCAGGCCATGCCCCTTCTTTGCGAGTTGTTCCCTGGCATTTGCCTCACAACTGAGGAAAAAGCACGGAAAAAACTTCAGTCAGGATAGCTGAAGATACACATGACGATAAAAGTACATAACTTACAGAATTAAACAAAAACACAAAAAGAATAAATAT
>Ga0123357_10012804_pt1 | contig 10832 bp, 6 predicted proteins | sample TergutEmb28metaG_FD_89873 | JGI IMG/M metagenome (GOLD analysis project Ga0123357, IMG submission 89873) | Embiratermes neotenicus P4 segment gut microbial communities from Petit-Saut dam, French Guiana - Emb289 P4 | ecosystem: Host-associated > Arthropoda: Insects > Digestive system > Gut ... | reverse complement strand
TATAGTGCACCTGTACCTGAAGATAGAGGCAGTAGGTTCCTCAAACATATATTGCATCAGTTCCTGAAGATAGAGGCAGTAGGTTCCTCGAACATATATTGCATCAGTACCTGAAGGTAGAGGCAGTAGGTTCCTTGAACATATATTGCATCAGTTCCTGAAGATAGAGGCAGTAGGTTCCTCAAACATATATTGCATCAGTTCCTGAAGATAGAGGCAGTAGGCTCCTCAAACATATATTGCATCAGTTCCTGAAGATAGAGGCAGTAGGTTCCTCAAACATATATTGCATCAAGTTGGTCTCCCTTTACTCAACTGTAATTTTTCTTTGTTTACTGCCATTCTGATTTAGAGGGTGCATGTTTGAATGGGACTGAAACCAGGCATGCCACACGTGGTACTTGCAGGCTGTAGTAGGCCAAGAGATCTGACATTGGGCCACACATTTTGAAAAATTTACAGAAAGAAAGTGTTGAGTGTTTGATAGTTATGCTTCAGAGAAACCTGGATCAAGGGTGGTTTCTACTGTCACCATAGTTTCTGGGGTGGGGTGTGATGGGGTAGTGAAGTACTGCTGGAACCAGTATAAGTCTAATTTTAGCTTGCCAAACAAGTTTGAAATTCATTCTTCTGTGTGGCCTTCTAGCCTTGACAGGAATGATGTGGCATTCTTGTGTCTTTTGCCATGAAGAGGGAGGCACTGTGTTAAACCAAAATGTTGATACCCATCTTCCAGACTACAGTGCCTTAACCTGTAACACCATAATATATGTGATGGTTTAGGAATGTTTTTGTGACTATTGTTTATTCATTCTGTAGGACTTCGGTTCACAAGCTGTAAAAGTGCCAAGGACAGAACAGGGATGTCGGTGACATTGGAACAGTGTCATATCTTGGTGGAAGAGTATGGGTTGGCAGAACATGAGATGCAGCGACCACTGGACTGCATGAGGAGGTGGGCTTAATGTAGTGGATTTGGAGTTTGGCATTTTCTGTAGTTTTGTTTTCAGTCAGCTGTTCATACACTGGTTTTAATAATGCACAGATTACTGTATTTAAAATGTTGTATTCTTCATATTCTCTGCTGTGGGAAGCTTCTCTGAAAGAATGGCCATCAGGTATACATGAATGCTGTCTCCTATCATCATGTGATAAATTTGATGATAAATCTTAGAGGCAAAGAAATGTTGATTGAGGATTTGCATGTATTCATAAAATTATACTATAGTCCTTGCCTGTCACTATAAAAACCAGTGCTACATTGACAGTAGTGTTGCATACATTTTGTTATTTCTGTATATTCTGTATTAGGTCCATTATAGAAAACAGAAAAGTTACATTTTTAAACAGGTGTATACGTATATATGATGTCCATAATGTGCATAATTTGTGATCACAGGTATACAGTGCAGATGTTAATGATGTCTCATCAACTGTAATTCCTAGTAATGGTATTAACTCGGATTTGTAAATCAAGATGGCTAGAGTGGCACCAGTACCAGTAGATTTGTGCTGTACATTGTGAGGCGTATTAGGGTTCCTGTCCTCTTGAAACACACTTCTGTTGTACTGGTGCACAGGAGAGGATGCAAACCACTGGTCTGTTCCTTTCTGATGACCACAACCCCAATCAGCAACTCAAACCAAAAACAAGAAAATGAACCTAAACTGTATATTAATGTACTAAAACCATCTGATGCAACAGCAGTATCTCATAATTTAATTAGAAGTCCAACATCCTTATATATATTTTGGCTTTTGTGTTTTCATTGATGGTGACAGAAAAACTGGAGCTTGTAAATTGGTTAATCAAATTGTAATTGTGTCAGATTTCATTGCTGTTGTATGAGGTGGGTTCTAATGTATGAATCGTTAGTATGAAACTAGTCTGAAGGCAGAACATTGTAGTTGGTTTAGTGTCTAGGCTGTGATTGGACAACCAAGGAATCATGGTTTGAGCCATGGTAGAGGCAAGAGATTTTTTATTTCTTCAAGATGTGTGGATAAATTGTGGGGCTGCCCGCTCAGGCGACTGTGCCAGGGACACCAAGAGGCTCTTGCTTTCAGGTAAAGCAGCCTTGTGAAGCTGACTGCTCACGTCCACCTGATGTTAAGGTTGACAGTGCATGCAGCAATACCCCCACTCCCTGATATGACTTCATGACATACACAGGCATACTGTTATGTATAATTAGTCTCAGCAGGGCAGTGCTTTCCATTATATCACTATGTTGTTTGCATGACATTTCCGTGGAAATAGACTGCAGACGTGATCAGACACAATATTTATTTTTTTCCTTCATTATAAAAAAATTATGGGTGAAAGTGACTAACATATGAGGGTGGTCTGGCACGAAGTAAACACTTTATTTGTTCCATTGAGTGAGGCCTGCTTGAAGGAGGCCATGTGCAGTTTTATAAAAATTTAATTTTAGGTGCTGATCTGAAAATTTTTTGTGATGTGCAGCTGTTCATCCCATAATCCTACTTACTTCATGCAATATTTGCATGTTAAACTAGGATACAAAGTGGTACAATGGTAATGATGTCAGCCATTGCTAACTGAACTAGGTTCAAAATTATCCATATTCCATGCAACAAGACAGTTCACAATGTATACTCCAGCCGCACAATAATGACATACAATAATGTACAGACATGTGGTAGTCCTACATGTTTTGGCCTCTTTCAGCTATCTTCAGAGAGATACTTGACAAAGAAAAATACAGTAATGGTTCATATAGCTTTTCCTTTGTGCATTTGTAATTCTAAAAAGTTTTTGCCTGATGGGATTCTGTGAATTAAAAATTTTCCTTATTCTGTGCAGCAAGACAGATTGTAGTATATTTTCCAACAACTGGGCTGTAATTAGTTAAAATAGTATACAGACATATGGTAGTAGTCCTACATGTTTCAGCCTTTTGCGTATTATTGTGTTTTTATTTGTCGAGTAATTCCCTGAGGATGGACAAAAAAGGCCGAAACATGTAGGAGGACTCCCACATGCTTAAATATTATTGTCTCTAATTATAGTACAGCAGTTGGTGTGTATTCTGTAAACTAGTTTTGGTAGTGGAATTTTCTGTATACCAGATGTTACAGTTATACTTCTATGGCATAACCTTCCTTACAGTCCTGTACATTGTGGGGTACACTGTTTTGTTTTAGTGAGGGATGCCGCAGGGAAAACACCTATAAGAACACCGGTGTCCGCAAGTATGCATTCAACAGTCTTCAGCTACTTACGTTACCAAAGCCATACCGCCCACCAGCAGGGACCTATGGTTCAGCCCAAACATGAAACCATCAAAGCAAGTATTATAGTACATTTCATTCTTGGGTTTTACTTGGTATAGTAATGGCCTATGAAGTTGAGGACTCTGAGGTCATGTGGTATTCATCCACATTTCTACTGTGCAATTTTTACTGAGCTGGTCATTAAACATGTTAATGTCTGTATGTATATTGAATATGAATTTGGAAAATTACTTTTTTTACAGTTCATGCTTTTTGAATGAAACGTGGGAAATGATTTTTTAGTGTTTTATTGTGCTTTATGCATCTGCCTCAAGATATGAACAAGTATTGGGCTATGACCTCTTTGAACTGTCTTTTTATACTGGTAGACTCATTTCATTTAAGGAGTTGCATTGTGCCAGCATCCCAGGATTGAAATTTACAATAGAGAGGTCATTAGATACATTACCACTAACACATCCTGACCCTTTGATACACCCATCCACACTTGTGCTTCCCTGACCAGCCTTATTGCATTTGTATAGGCAAGTGTAGTTACATTACTTGACTTCAGTGGCTGTCTTCAAACTTTGGTTTTGCTGCATGCTACTACCTTTCATCTTACTTAGTGCTGACTTTCTGTTCTTTGCTCTGACATTGTCTGTCTCCTGCAGTAATTGCTGAATTTCCATCAGGTTGAATTGCCTACAGTCAGCTTCACTGTCAGAGACAGATCTAATCTCAGTGTTTGACTTTTTAATTTGCGCTATCTTGTATCTCACTTTGACCACTTCCTGTGCATTTTCAGTTGTATGTCCTGTAAGATCAGAAGCTACTATATGAGGTTTTTAACTTCAAATTTTGCAACATCCAGTCCATCTGCCTTTTAGTCTCAACAGTATGATTATCCATCTTTATGTCCATCCATCCACACTCTTCCTTCCGATCACTTGCTACACCCTTCCAGGAACACTGAACAATTACTTAAGTAAGCAGACATTTTATTCAAGGCTGCCGAGCGGAGGTTCGGGGCCCTGGTGAAAAAATTTCTCAGGCCTCACTGCGAGGGCTGACTGGATAAAAAACTTTACACTAAATTGGAGAGACTGACTGCCAGTTGCAGAATGACTTAATTAATTTGTAAATTGACGGATAATGATACTACTGAGAAAGACAAAAACTTACGAAACATAGTGGGGCCCTGGGCCCCCTTCTGGACTGCTGGGCCCCAATAATTTGTACTAACTCTAACTCTCTCTCTCTCTCATTGGCACTGATTTTATTTGCATGCATGTACAAATGGCTTGGTGTTCAGTGATGAGCCTGGCATAGAACACGTCACAGTAGCCAGTCTTCCTATTATCTGAGAGGTACTTTCATCTTCTGGTGATGTTTTCTGTAGCCACATTCCTGATGTTTGAAAACTCAGCTCTGCATATAGGACATTTGACTCTCATTTCATATGATCTGTTATTATTACTGTGAAGTGAACCTAGCCCCACCAGCAGATGGGGATTTCCAGTTTCATAATCCTTGTTATGTGATTCGAGGAAATGAATCCTAGCTAGGGTACTACAGAAAACACAAATTTGTTTATTAAATGTATTAAAAGATAAGTAAACTTGTGCCTGCATATAATGTTTCAGTATGTAGAACAGTAAAGTGATGATTCCTGACTGCAGTTTCCAAATACAGAACAACACTTAGGCTGGTCCCATTTAGCTGCTGGAGTAATCAGCTCTGTGCATTTCCAAAGTTTTTAAGTTATCCATCAGTAGTATGAAACAACAGTCCAAACAAACAATAATGCCCTACATTTAAATGAACAATTATCTCAACTCCCTATCTGCTGGACAACACTGTATCTGTCACTCAAAGGTAGAATGGAACCGTGACTTAGTAATTGAGAATTAAATAACATAAGATAATACAAGCCCCAACTAAAGAAACCTATCCCCAAAATATTACCTGTTACTGCCTTCTATCTGCTGGAGATATATCACCATGAGACACCAGAGAATGTTGTATCCAGAAACGGCTAGCATGAAAAGAATCTCAAAGTTGACTACCTCTTCACTGCAAATCACCAGCTCTGCTGTCCTCTCTCATCATGGCTGATGTCATAGCATATGTGCTCACTACTTATGGGAATAGTAGAGAAGCATTGATCGGTTTGTACAAATTTGCACATTCCAAGAGCTGATTACGTCTGTCAGCTTAATATCCCCCGTGGAATTCATTCAAATATGTAGTTACTTGACCACTGGCCATGCAATGGCCAACAGTTTCAGAGGCTGCTCCATTCTTGTTCCTATATGGCAAGAACCTCGGCTCTTATCACCACAGGCCAGTCTAAACACTTCACACAATGCCACCTGCTCACAGCTAAGTTCAGCTCACACCTCAAATCCAGTTCACATTGTGCTGGATCATATGCTCCCAGCTTCAGTCCTCTGCAGCAGGTTTTTGTGACACTCTGCCCTAGCATGCCTTTTCACTTTTTCCCTACAAAAGGAATATAACAAGGGAAATGTTGGGCACGGCTTCATTTCCTTTCAGTCTCAGTCAGCTAGTAGAATGTTGGTGACAGAGAGTATCTGCTGACAACAGGGTAACACAGGAGTAGTGGCCACATGACCATGCGAATGACAGGAGAAAACAGGAACAGAGTGCTGCTATAGGTGGTCACACTGTGCCACTACATAACACAGTCGAAACATTGTCTTATAAATGGCTGTAATTGACTAACATGAACTTTTATAATGACTCTTGTCTGATGAGTAGTTAACTGCACAGTATGTAGTCTTATATATCTGGTGATTCCACTGGTTTAGACCATTGCAGTAACATCTTGCCTGAAATGTACTGTGGCTTTGGGCATACTAAATTCGGTTGATACAACAGTCACATTTGCAGAATGTGATGTCTGGAGAAACCAAAGACATTATTTATGGGAGGCATGGGGATAACAACTGCAGTAATCACAGGGCTAGTAGTGCTACCTGTTGCCACAGTCTATCACTTTTGCATTCCTGGGGGTGTAATGGGATCACCATTTGTTGTGTGGGCATTCATTGGTGCACACATGACATGTCTGGCCTGTCCATATAGCCTTCAAATTGAAATTGGACCTTATTGCTGAACCATGTGTTTAGGAGTATGGATGACTTGTCCTGCAAAAGTATCATAAATGCAGTACAGAACTAACCTCTGCTAGTTTTATCAGCTTCGTGAGTGGCTTCATGAATTTAAATTCTGTGTGGAAAGAGCTTGTAGCATGTTGAGTTATGCTGTATGTTGACTGTGCTTCCAAGAGAGATAATGAGAAAGATGTTCAGAGATTTTCTTTGATGGCCCACTGAACATGGTAAATATTTTGTTGTGTTGTGACAGTCATCTTGCTGACATACCTCTCCTACAGATAATCACACTCCTACATGCTAATTTCTCTGTTTATTGGAGACCAAGCTTGGTGCTTTCCTGCACTTAGATTTCACTCATCTTTCATGCTTAGAATCAGACATTCTGTGTGAAAATGTTAACCAGGAGCCTATTTCCCATTATTTCAAATGGAAAAAATTATATATTGTGTCAACCCAAAACCCCCAACCAGTTTCCAGAACATAACTAAAACAGTAAAATGACTGTATATATAAGTAACACATTATCATGTTAGGTTGTAAAATGCTTAAAACTTTGCTTCCTGTTCATGAAACAATTAATGTGGTTGTTAACAGACAGGCGATCAGTATGCAGTAACATGTACAGGCAGCATGTACATCATTTTGTTAAAAGTGAATAGCAAGATAACTTGTGTTCTGTGAAGTTTGGTTATTAAAAACCAAGAGGTGATCTACTGGTAAAATGTTAACTGGGGAAATGTTGTGTGGGGTATGCCTGTATTCCATGGCTCTTTCCCAGTTTCCCTTTTTTATAAATTCTTGTGTTTTCATTGTCTTGTTTAATTTCCATGGTTAGTGTATACACTTGCTTTCCACTTTTGCTGGCTGGATTTTGAGGATGAGCCAGCTGCCTGTAGTAATGTTGTACTGCTTGAATTGGCAAGGCTTCACATGTTCGTCCCGTTTGGTTTTGGCTAACTGCTTTATTGTTATGAATTATTCAGCCCTCCATTTATATTGACATTCCTACTAAGTTTAGCCTCATTTTGTTTATTTATTTCTTTGTGAAGTTTAAATTAGATGCCGTTTCCTTCTTTGAGTGTCTCATATTAACATGATATTTGTCTACTGTCCCTTTGAAGCCGTGCTTGGCACCAAACTTCGATCCTTGAATGTTGTCATTTATGATGTAAGGTCCCACAAGTGCTCACAGGGAGCTGTAATTTATTCTGCTTGTATCTGGCATCTCATGGTTGCTGTCAGTTTCCCATGTCTGTTCTAATCTTGAAATTTTTCTTGATATAATCATACTTCTGTTCCAAGATAATCTCACATTTATTTCCCTTGGAAGATCTGTTACTCTGCACATGCCACTGTGTGTCACTTCACTTCCACATGCACTATGAGTTACCCCTTTGTCTTAACACACACATATTACCTCTGGCAAACATAGCATATTCTGTTAATGGACACTGATTCTGAATTTCCATACCTCTGTGTATCTTCCTTTTGCATTAATATTCAAATATCCTGGGATGTTATGCCACAGTCACTGCTAAGTAGTAAACTTATGTTTCAGAGGATTGCATTGTCTCCATCTTTAGAATCTAGTGGTCTCAGAGAGCTAAAAGTTGAAGGTGCAAAGAAGTCCTACTAGTCCCATCTGAAAAGAGCTATTTCCTCTTTCTAGATGACTACTGGGTACTTTTACAGTACTTTGAAACAGATAGCTTCTACTGGCTGTGGAAGGGTAGATGTGGATTGGATCCAATGGCTAGAAATTACTTACTTTTGTGATCAGTGATGAATACTGAACACACTGTACCCTTCAGAAGATGCAAAGGGAGCACTTACTGTAATAAATGCAGAAATTGTTGTCTGTTGAGGTGCCTTGAAGGTGTGTAACAGAGTGTTTAATGGTCAGATTAGTGAAAGTTCACCTGGTAGGTGATCATGCTCAATTGAAATATGTTTTCTAGATTGTGGATAATATAGTCAAGTAGCAATAAGAAGTTAACAATCTGCACAACCTAAAAGAAAAAGGAACCCCTGGATTTGTATCCTTCTGCATTCTGTTTTCATTTTTTGTAACAGTGTTGACACTGTAGTTTGTTTGCTTTTCTTTTCTGTTGAAAAACTAGAATTCTTTGCTTGTAAGTACAGCATCCAGAATGTTTAATTGTCACTTGGCATATCTATTTAATTTTGTAATCAGTGCATTAATTGTCTGTAATATAACTACTTAATACTGTCACAAAATTGACTTACATTATAGTGAAAGGAGGGAACTTCTTTATTTGTACATAGTACACTTATGTAAATAACCACAATTGTATGTTAAGAGTAATATATTGCTGAACTTAATAATTGAGTTTGTAAATGTACAAATGAAAATTGTTAAGATTTTAACAGCACACAGCCTTTGATATGTAATGTTTATGTAAATGTACAAGATGTTTAAAATGGGAATTTTTCTAAACTGGATTAAGCCAGACCAATTCCTGTGTGATGCAGTTCAAAGCCAGTGCATTGTCCTCTTAAGTGACATGAAGAAACTCATTTATTCAGGGTTTCTCTGGTAAATATCATCTGTCACTTCACAGACTGTTTTGCATTGCTGCAGGTGGCAAAATGCTTGATGCTGTACCAATTAGGTGTGTTGTGAGGTCCACACATGGTAGTTTAATGTATTGTAGTTAATATTAGGTTTTTACTCAGAGTATTTAAAGAGTGTGCTGGCAACAGTTATTTGTGTCTTTCAGAAATGTAACTCTTCTAACATGCACACACAATATTCATTGCATTTCCAAGTTCTGCTAGTGAATTGAAGACACTACATCCTCAACATCTTTTCCCTTTCAGATTGTTTCGTCATTTACTATCCCATAAACACGACTGTACAGGTGTTGTATATTTGGTTTGGACTTGACCCTATTACATGTTTCAGCTGTCCACATCAGGCATCGTCAGGTAGGGTACTGGTTCGTAAAAAGACTAAAAAGAGAGGAGAGGCCTGTCCTTACAAGCAGTGGGTGTAAAGTTATAATAAAATAATTATTATTATAATTCCAAAAGTGGAATAATGTGCGATGTTAAATTGTGCAGATTATGTTACTAGAATTTTAAGTATAATCCAATGTTTCATATTAAAATATAAAACTGTTATATAATAAAATATGATAAAATAAGTAGTAGTAGTAGTAGTAGTAGTAGTTGTTGTTGTTGTTGTTGTTGTTGTTGTTGTTGTTGTTGTTGTTGTTGTTATAGGGAAGAAAAATGAGTGGTTCAATAATGGGCCCTAACAAACAACATGTACGTCTTCTCTGTGTCTCCTCGCTGTTTGAATGGGGCTAAAGAGCTATACCAAGCCTTGTGTTAGCCAGTAGGCATATAAGGCTCTTCACCTTCATGCTTTCTAGATCTTTGGGTTTGAAAAACTTATGACCCAAGTTTCTGTATCTTTGGCATGCCTGTGCCAAACAGTGACATTCAATATGCATACTGTTGACTTTTTTTCGTCTGACGCAGTTGCCAATTCTGCCGCTGTGTGAGTCCGCGTTTCAACATGAGCTGTGAGGGCTGTGTGGCCTGTTAATAGACCCACAGCCACTTTAAGCTTTGGTCTACTCATAGCTGGAACTCTTTTGGTTTACTTGGCACAGGTTCATTCAGCATCTTGGACTGGCTGCAACCTTTACAGACCTTCCACCTGTTCAGGTTCGCCTGTCTCAGGTGACTCCTGATGACTTCTTTGTCCACAGCAAAAGGAATGCCAGCAATTTGATCAGAAGGGACTTTATTAGTCCCTTCCTTGACAAATTTATCCATTTTGTCATTTCCTGCTATCCCATGCTGATTCCAGGGTTTCTGTACTAAAGTGACTTTATTAGGTTCTAGAATAAGATAAAATAATTAGTTGAAATCTTAAGCAGTCTGTATTTGCCAGAGTAGTATCAAATGTGTTATATATACTGATGTTAATTATTGTGTCTTTGCTTAGTATTCACTACCGTCTTGGGTTACGTGCAGTTTGTTATGCTGTTTTTGTGTACATAAACAGCACAACAAACTGCACGTAACCCAAGATGGTAGTTACAATGTGGAATAAGGAACCAACTAGATGTCACTTAGTATTATATTTAGTTCTCCTTTATAAGTTGCTCAACATGTTTCGGGCTATCCTTGTGCCCATCCTCAGGAGCTGACGACTTAGTGGTATTTTTGCTGCGTGTGATGTAGTGCTGTAACAATGGGCAGTGTTATTTCCAGATATGTCTAATATTTGTGGGTTGATATGTTCATCTGTTTTCATGTTTTGTTAGGTGGGTTGTTGTGGTGTGATGGGTTATTGTGGTTGGTGGTTTCAGCTGTTGTGTATAGGTGTGATCTAATGTGTAGTTACGTATTTTCGTGTTGGACGGTTGGTCCACCACTACCGTTGACACTACACCGATAGATACAGACTGTTTGTGT
>Ga0123357_10012803_pt1 | contig 10832 bp, 5 predicted proteins | sample TergutEmb28metaG_FD_89873 | JGI IMG/M metagenome (GOLD analysis project Ga0123357, IMG submission 89873) | Embiratermes neotenicus P4 segment gut microbial communities from Petit-Saut dam, French Guiana - Emb289 P4 | ecosystem: Host-associated > Arthropoda: Insects > Digestive system > Gut ... | reverse complement strand
GTTGTATAACAACAAACGCTAACACATAACAAAACCAACCCCCTCGTCCATCCACCCCTAGGGAAAAACGGAAATCTCCGTGGCCCGTTGCCTACGCTTGGCTACCGAAGTACGGAAATCTCCGTAGCCTGTCGCCAATGTGTTAAGCAAAACTAGAAAAGAGCTGGTACTTTCTGTACTCAGTATTCCTCTTAATTTTGTGTCATTCGGTGTATTTATAAAGTTAATGTGATTATATCATAGCTGTTTAAAGGTTGTAAGTGTGCAGTTTTCCGTGTAGTGATTTTGAGTATGCAGTCACTGGGAACTTGCCCCAGTTGCCCACCCCTGTTTAATTTTCAACAGGAACTTACTATCATAAATTTGGGTCTGTGACTGAATTGAATACTTATTGTAAACCTTGGAAATCAAAAATCCCTTTGCATTATTGGTGCAACAGTTACAGTGGCTCAACATAACATTACAGACCTGGACATGCTGTGAGGATTCCAGGAATTTGAGGCTGCCGGATTTCAAGACAATTGGCACATGAAGGTGGTAAATTTGTCAGCCCTACACACTGGCCGCCTTTACCCCTTTAGTGTGTAAGATCCGTGTTTTTCACAAGGGTGGTATATAAATAGAGGTAGTTATGTTGGAAGTGTACTGTATTTGGAAAGCCAAAGTTGAGAGGAACTAAGGCACGAATTCAACACTAAACATGACGGCAGTAGGTTTCTACAAAACGCTGGTACCAGAATGGATAGTAGTCCAAACACTGCTAAGAAGAGAACTTTTTACAGTCGATTAATATACGAGGAGTGAGAATGTAAGCAACTGAAGTTTACTCTAAAAATTAAGTATGAATATGTAACACTGTAGTTTCTGGATTATTGTTGCGATGTGACTTTCGGTGGGGAAATTATGGTGGTAGAATGGCAAATAACGTGGGTGTTATTGTAGAAAGCATGCATGTTTTGTAGCCACCGCCGTGAAAGAAAATTAGTATTTTCGTAAGTTTGTTACAGACCGAGTTGTTGCTACCAAAACAGTGACCCCGTTGTATTACAGATCCCTCGGCGCCAGATGGCAGAATAATCGGACGCCACATATCATTTGCCAGGCAAGCGTAATCAATGTACAGAGCGCGCCTCGTGTGTTAGTTGCTCGAAAGAAAGATGGTGAGGAATTATGTTGAATTATTTATCGTGGTTTATAGCAGTAATCATTGTGTAATTTAATCTTAATGTCTTTTGAAAATGTAATATGTGTGTCCATATTTATTTTTACTTTACAGTCTGCGCATAAGACGTTTAGGATTAAGAGGAAACTTGCAAAGAAGTTGAAGCAGAATAGGCCAATACCTCAATGGGTTAGAATGCGAACGGGTAATACGATTAGGTAAGTTGTAGTAAAAACTGTAGAAAATATTTAGTAGTGAGGTCGTTGCTGAGGACAGTGTAGAAAGTGCGTGTACTCTATCTGTGCTGAAATGAATTTTATAATAATGTTTGGTACCAGTCCCTAACCTCTAATTGTGGTGTCGTTTGTCAGCTTGAAGAAACTAACACCATTAGAAATGGATGAATTATGTAAAACTCACGCAGTTAGAAATTAAAGCGTGATGCTTTCTGCACGGGTTTAGATATCGTACTCACGGACTTGATTGCTGATTCAAAAGAACAACGTGTCGCAACCCATTCCGTCACTGACGTGTCAAAAAAACTTATTCGCCATGTGCACTATAATTTAATTAACATGGTAGCTCTAGTATTGCATACATTCGTGGATTTCTTCAGTACTTTGTCGCGTCTTGCTTCTTTCAGACCGTACTATATCAGGGTCGCCAACATGACAGACTGAAGGCAGGGTACCCAAGGTACAAAAAAAAAAACGCATTGAAGGGACTAACTTAAAGGTTTGAGGTATCATTTTAGTGACAAACCTAATATACTGCTGGTCATTTATATTACCAACAAGTTTTAGGCTTTGACGTCTCATATTTATGGTCTGAGAGATGCAAGAAAGAGGGATACTGTGTCCAAGCGTTTTTTTGATACCCTGCTTGTCTACCTTGGCAACTGTGACTGTCACATGTACAGTTACTATCTGTGTTTGTGGTTTTTAGTTATATCCAGCATAATTTATGGGCCGTAACTCCAGCTGCATTTGTTCATGGATGTTGTTCCCTCCCAGACAGTAGTATTTTGAGGGGCTGGTGTGTGTGCAATCACAAATGTGTGTATTATTATAAAAACTTCGTGTATGTTATGTAGTAGATCCCCAGGATGTGTGATGTGATGACTCTTGAAGACTGCAATGTAAATTGCACTTTGGTTTGTGTGTTTTGGTAATTCACTTTGTTAGCCCGTATTTTCTTGGTGATTATGGAACTTCCGCCAGATTTATATGTATGAGATACAGCTTTTGTTGTGTCTGAGTGATTAGCAGGTGAATGAAGGGGTGTTGAAGCAGCAGCATATGTTAAGAAGAGTTTGTTTAATTTACACTTGGGGTACCATTTACTGGGTTCATATTACTACCTCTTTTTTATTGCTGAATGTGTATTACATGCTAGCATCTCTGTATAGCTGATAAATAGATTTCATAAGTTCATTCCCAAAATGTTTGTGGACAAGTAGTTTATGTTTTGTTCATGTTCCAGATATAATGCCAAAAGGCGACACTGGAGAAGAACGAAGCTTAAGTTGTAAAAGTTACACAGAGGGACAGTGCAAGATGGTTGTACTGATGTTAATGCATTGAAGTATTGGCTTGTGTATATCCATATTCTGTAATAAAAGCTGCTGCCAACATATGTTTGTTTTCTTTCCTTCTTTCTTTCTTTGAACAGGATGCAGTACTATAAGTAAGATACTGACCATTTGACTCCTTGTTCAAATACACCATTATTGGCATTCTGCTGATCTCCCCTGCCATTTGCCAGTTTATGTATATGGATTATAATTTTGGCCATATGTGTACTGTTATTGTTTGTCTGTTTTGATACTGTAAGGTTAAATTAATTTTTGTTAATAGTAACCAGTATTTTGAAGTAGCAACTTTGAGGGTTAACATGTCATCTGTAATTAAAACACTGGGAAGTGTAAAATTAAAATGTTTGTATGAAAAATTATTCTTATCAAGGCAATGTCAGGAGTTAAGGAAATACTTTGTCTCAAATTAAGTTCTTGCTAGTGCGGTGGATATGAAAGTCATGATTTTGTCTGTATTGGAGCGGTATAACAGTAAATGTTGTTTGCTGATTTGGCATAAATCTAGGCTAATGGACATTCGTTTAGAAGGCTGGGGTAGTTGCAGTGAGCATTGTAATGTGTACAGAATAGTGGGTTTCCTAGTTTCCATGTCTATCTTTGTGATGGTAGTTTTCATTATAGTTGCTGATAGGCTGGGTCAATACTTGTAGAAGAACTGCAGTGTTGGTTCCACATAAACATATAATGCATTGCAATTCTGAGAATGTTTGTGGCTGATCAGTACCAATTATTGTTGGATGTATTTATTTATGTCAGTTTCATGTAACTTATGCATGTTTCACCGTCAAGCTGTATGTCACAGGGCTCGAAGTGACCTGGCAACTTTGTGTGCTTTGTTCTTAGTAAAGCCTGACATGGATTGTTCATGTCACAGTTTGTGCACAGTTAACTTATCGGCCTTGTGAAGTTTTTAGCATAAGAGCCAATTTGAATATTGGATTTACGATTAACTTATATGACGTTTTTATGACTATCCTTGCTTTTGAGAGAATTGGTGTCTGTTTTGAATGTACTTGTTTCCTTCTGTGACCTAGGATTGAATCAGCTGTACTTGCTATTTTATTAGAGTATTATTATGTTGGTAAACTTATTTTCTGTGCATGCAATATCACCATTGTCTCTTGGTCGGTGTTAAATGAAATGCTTAGCCTTGCTAAATTTACTTAATCATGTTTCAAATTCTGTGGCCCAGTATCCCTTTCCATTCCTGATCTGTTGACACTAGTGACCTGATTGCTGCATCTGTGAATATTATATAATGTTAACCAACAAAATGCACTTTTTTAAATTAATGTTTTAATTCAATTCTTCTTGTCTGTACATGTTTTGAACAGCTTACGTTCATCGTCAGGAACACTGTATTGTACATGCAGCCTTATATGGCTTGTTTTTCAGGCATTTATGCAAGCAGCCTGGCAGGTTGAAGGAGATGCGTGTAAATGCCTGAAAAACATGCCATATAAGGCTGCATGTACAATACTGTGTAGTGTTCCTGATGAACACACGATGTTCGAAACATGTAGAAGACAAGAAGGAGTGAATTAAAACATTAATTTAAAAAAGTGCATTTTGGTTGTTAACATTACATAATTGTATCACAATGTACGGTACAAAAAACTTAAAAATCGGTGTCTTTGTATTTATGTCTACATTTATTTATAGAAGCTTAATGTGTACCTTAAATTATTCTACAGAATATATTTGAATCTTAATGTGGGTATGGCTTGGTGATGGTGCAGAACTTCATAAATGCGTCATATCTTGACTGGGTAGCTGTCAGTTGCATATGGAGATACATTTATAATATATCAACATAACCAAATTGAACTTGCTTGGGATATGGGGAAATGGTGAGCTGTTGTAATGATAGGGCTTAACCTTAACCCTTTAAACGCCGAGTTAAATCCCATCTGCCATCTTCTGGCACTTATAAGCTTACCATATTCTCCACGTTAGCAGGATAAGGGTTAATTGTAAGTAACAGAATTTCTTAACTGCGAACTACTGGAGGAAGTCTGGTAATATGAAAGACATATGATTTATGGGTTTGACATTTATTTGTGACAGTATGGATAATGGTACAAGAAGGTAGAAATTTGCACAACTGTGCAATAAGTACTCGTACAAATTCACGTCGTTCAGGACATTCAACAACAGCTGAGTGAGTGCAATTCGTACACAGAAAAATGTCTCACCTTCTTGGACAGTTTGGCACATGGACTGTCACGTTACATTACTCGTATCTGATTTGAGGGCCTGGTACACGCAGATAGTGTAAAGTGAAGTATTGACATATGTCATTATGATATTGACCTTGGATTATACACGTATAATTACAAGTTTCTGGAGCCCCTTGTACATAGTTTTGCTGTCATGAATGGAAATACAATTATAGTATATGTGTGTGATGAAACAATGTACAACTGCTGAGTATTATGTACCAGATACTGGAAAGTATACAACACTTTTGTAAACGTTTTATGTATGAAGCGTATTCAGGCACGCCTGAAACATGTCGGCTACATCAAATGTGCAGTGAGTTACTTACATTCAGGCAAATACAATTTATAATTTCTTAAAACTATGCATTAACATTACGTGTGATTAGCCTTCTCAGTATACATCAGAATCATTAACATTATATCATATTTAAGTATATGACAAGTGACAGTATGTTTTGTTGTCAACTAAGTAATTGTATTCTAATACATGTATAAAATTTATTTTAGTACAACAGAAGTTTACTTTATGGTATGCAATAGGGTTCAAAATATGAGCAACGTTCATAATGTAGCAATATTGACCATCATTCAAAATGTTACACTTTCTCCTCCTTTATGTCTGAGGGAATTTCTGTTTTTGTATTGGAAGGACTCTTAATTTGCTCAGTTTCCTCGGCATTTGCGACTGCGTCTTGCGTTGCCTCAGTTTCGTTAGGAGTTGCAACCACTTCCTGAGTTGTCTCAATCGGAACCTTGGGCACATCGTCCACTATTAGTGGGCTTTTAGCACTCTCTGATGGGACTTTGTCTTGTGTGGGTTTCTGGACATCCGTTTCCTTCAGCTTATCATTCTCGGGTTCAGAAGGCGTAATTTTGATGTCGGAATTGGAGGGTACTCTTGTTGCCGTGTCTGGTATTATGTTTGTTGGGATGACATCGGGGGGCACTGAGACTATCTCACAGTTGTCCTGTGACGTTTCCACAAAGTAATTTCGAGGGAGGCCGTACGCATCGAGTATTCCGTATGCTTTCTGCAGAAGTGTGCCAGGCGGCTTCCTCTCTCGAGCCATCAGCCATGCAGATTCTGGAATATAACTTGTCAAAGTAAGGATTATTACTAGAAATGGGAGAGAAAGTATACAGTTCATACCAATGTGTTAAAAGAACTAAGCATGGATGGTAAACAAATGACTATAGCAAATTATGTATAGCCAATTGGGAAGTCCCATTGTACCAGTTCATTAAGATTACGTGTGAGCTGCAGAGCTGGTATCAACTCGGCAGAAACAGGAAAGTTCTTGTGACTCCTTGGAATTGAATTATGAATACAGTAAACAGCCAGTCAGTTTATAGACTTAGAGCACTGGTGATTATATTTAACTCTGCATGGTCCAAATTCTTGTGGGAAAAAATACCACAAAAGCTGTGTTCATTTTAATGCTTGCGTTTATGCAAAATTTGAGGTTTGGCAGTGCTGCTGAAGATGCAGGTCTTGTGATGTGACAGTGCGTTCGGCGAGTCACATGTCGAAGGCACAATGGCCGTTTGAGGATATCTGTAACTACTTGCCCTATGTCATGTCACAACCCAGAAGACTTGCATCTGTATTTTTTTGCATTGCTTGCTCTTGGAGGAGGAACAGTTGCTGTTTCAGATTGATATGTGCAGTCAGTCTGTTGAGTGATCATCTTCCAAGGCTAGTGTGACAAAGTGTGACACACACATATATATATATATATATATATATATGAATATACTCACGTATATTCATTATTCCATAGCTTGCACAGTTCCAGACCACTGCGTAAGAGTCGTAGTCAGTGTTGAGAATGTGGTAGGTTGTCTCCCATGCTGGCAAGACTGCAAATGGTAAACATTGTTACAGGTATGCACTGCATAATGACATTTCGGTCAACGATGGACCGCATATATGATGGGGGTCCCATAAGATTTTGATATAATATAATACGTACCATTGTGTTACAATTGCCTACAGTATTCAGTACAGCAACATGCTGTACAGGTTTGTAGACTAGGAGCAGTAGGCTATACCATATAGCATAGGTGTGTAGTAGGCTATACTGTACTATCTAGGTTTGTGTAAGTACACTGTATGACATTCACACAATGACAAAATCGCCTAATGACGCATTTCTCAGAACGTATACCCGTCGTTAAGCGACGCATGACTGTACTTCACTGATGATCACATCATTACAGTTGTGGGTGATGGTAATGAAAGTGTATCACACTGTACATTTCATTTTGTATCACCACATATTGTGGTGCTGTTTTCTAACCAATAGTGGAATTATAGATCTTGAGTGGCCACCAAGATCACCTTAATTTTATCTCATTGTTGTACATACTGTGCATTGGGTTCATAATTATTTGTGTTCATCACACCGATGTTTTATGCACCACCTCTCATATACCAAGTACACTGACAGTGTAACTTGTACAAGAAGAAGTGGTGCATTAAACGTTTGTCTGTTGACCCATCAGTTTATTCCCTTTACAAGCAGTTTGAAGTCCGTTGCCTACAGGTAGCAGTGGAAAACCAAGAATTATTGAGAAAGATTATATGTGAATGTACCAAAGTTAAGGACAAAACATTTTAAGAGTTTGTAAGTAGCACATGTCTAAAATTCTGAGGCATTTTAAGGTATAGATTGTTATTTGTGTGACTGATGGCTCATGTTGCATGTCACTGCTGGTTTTATTATAGTACTCAAAGAGTGGTGTTATTTACTTGGAACTTTATATCTGATGCTGATCTTCCCTTCATCTGCTTTCCCGGTGGTTTTGAGTTCTCCCTGTATGATTCGTTTGGGTTGGCCTCTGTAACAAATAGATATTGGTGATGGATTGCGTACGTACGTATTGGGCAGTTTAACAAGCACCGAAAAACGTTAAATCTCTCACTTCTATGTAACCTTCATGTTATTTTAATTTATGACATTAGTAAGAAGAAAAGATACAAAGTTAACACTTTGAAGCATGAAATTTCATCTAGTATTGAAAAGTTCTGTTCTTTCCTGAGAGTAAAGACATTGCATCTTTATTACTAGTATTCAATTAGTTAGTGTTCTAAGATGATTGGTATTCATTCCAAGTATTACACAAAATACCTAAATGTAGTTTTTTGAGTGTCTGATGCAGTAACCACAGTGCTTTTAAGTGTTCAGCTGCATTTTGCATGTTAGTAATCAGTACCTGTACAATATGAAGAAGGTACATATGGTTTGTGTCTGCATCTTTTTTATTCCATTTCATCTGTGTTACTGCCTGGGGCTCTTTCTGAGCTGTGAAATTCCTTAGTGCAATAAAGATTGAACGTGGTTGACATTGTTCGGTCTGTGTATGAACCTTCGAATATGTTTCCTTAATTAACTGCATGATTCATTCAAAACTAAAATTATTTTTTGAAATTATAATTGTGGTCCACATTTCGATAAACAGTGTCTCCTTTCATATTATTTCATTTCTAAGTTTGCAGTAACTATAATAAACCTTACTGTAGAAGGGAATATTCATGCGTTAAAAAATTTTCCATTCTTCTCAGCTCAAGGAAGTTCTTGATTGCTGTTCTTTCTTTACAGCGGAATGAGTGTGGTAATCAACAGAGCACTGGCCATGTCTTCATCCATCTTGTAACATGGCTTTTCCTGTTACTCATGTCATTAAATTATTTAAAGAATCCAATATATCTAGTGATGGTTATAGATCTGAACTCCAAAATAATGTCTCTGATTTGCTTTTCCAAATGTCATTCACAATATTAGCATATTGGGATGACGAATTTTTGGTCTCCATATTTCCCTCAGTTAAATATTCATAGCAAGCATACAAATGCTACCATATTGTATCTTGGGTTTCAGATAAGACACTACTGTATGTTGTCTGGTACACTGTACTGGCATAATGCCTTTCATTTTCAGATTTGGACCCTGAACTTCATCTTTGAAGTTCAAGACAATGTGTTTCTCTGTAATGTCACTCACCAGACTACAGTGCAATGTCATACCAGAAACCTAAAATAGAATCGTCACTTCTGAGTTACCTCAAATGTAATCTTTCTTTTAAATATGATTTGCTGTTCTAAGTGGCAAAATTGAAGGTTGTGAAGGGGGGGGAGTACCATCTTATCTGCTGGGTTGCCATATATTTGGGTAAATGTGATACATACGGTAGTAAAAATTTTGAATGAAAGACAAGAGGAAGTGTTATATAAAGTGGTTTTTCACAGTGTAATGCAAATGGCTGCAGACAGAAACATATTAAAAATGAAACAGGACAGAAATTTTGATAAACTGGGTAACTGTGTTCAAGACGAAATATTACCTGAGAAAATTTTTAGCATTACACATGTTTTTTAAGGTTTATGTAAATATTGAGTGTTTTACTTGTCAAATGAAGATTCCAAGGTGGGTCCCATTTAGGTAGCCTATAAAATCGGGCAAAAATTACAACATGTATAGATGTCATACGCTTCCAACTTTTAATAGCTATTTGAAACCTTATAAGAACTTGGCTGAGGTACTACTGAATCAGAATGCATTTAGAACATGATACCTGCTTCACATTCTTGTACACCTTTGCATTCTTTACTTATAATGTCACTTACAGTGGCTTCAGTTCATTTTCGACATGTATCTTGCCATCAGCTGTCTGAGTGTAATTGTTCTTAACACATGAAGCACCAGCCTCCATCAGCGTGGGCACCCTCAGAATCTCATACCATACACCCAAAAACTGCAATAACAATCACAGGTGTGTTACAAAATGTTGAATTTACCTGTGCCATTGAACTGACCCTCCACTGATGGATATGGAGTAGTCAGTATCACTGAAAACTAGCTAAATGCTGAAGTGACAATCTGACGATTCTCTGTAAAGACTACAGGCATGAAGGTTCACATGAAGTCAATCTGGGGATTGTCCTGGGTGAAGGAGAAGGAGTATAGATCATTAAAAATAGCCCCCATCAGTGCTGAGGCATACGTCCAATTGACGCACCAGCTGGTAGATCCACTCCACAAAGACCTCTAATAGTCCAGTGCTGGAACACTTGCACCAGCAAGATCCTGATGTTGCCTGATTTGTATCTGTGATATTTTAGCACTTTATCATTGGGGAACTGTGACATGGCCATCATCACGCGCTTGCTCTATGGAACCCTCCACAACATTTGTTGTGCCAGCAGCCAGAAGGCATCCCAGCTTGCTTACAAGGATGTCACCTGTCTGTATGTGCCCAATACTGTCCAGAACATATTGCTGTCCATGTGCAGGAAGATGGTGGATCATCCTGTATACAGCCAGGACCATTCACCTTGTGTCTTCAGTTTTGTCCCCTCAACAAAGTGCTAAAGGGCAGTAGGTTCAGATCAGAGACACGACCAAATGGTGCAGTGGTTCCAGCAACAACCTGGGGAATTGCTATCTCATTCATTTCTGTACACTGATATCACTATTTCATGTAGAAACTGACTAATGCACACTTCTCTAATTAACACCACTTTATTGGCACTCTGCTATTCTGCGTAACACAGTGAACGCTGCTTATGAAAACTGAATTTGATATCTGGTACTGTACATAGTTTGTTGACCCTGCTGTTGAAGTATATCAGTCTTACTCCCTGAACTATATGGTGAGGTAAATTCAGTCAAAACAGAACTATAAATATATGGCTAAATGATGGTGTTTATTACCAATGGAAAAAAACTACATGTTTCAGCCTATAGTGGCCATCTTCAGGGTTTGACAACTTTCTTGCTAAAAGAGTTTTATATAATATGCCTAAACTGCGTGGTGATGTTGAGATCCCATCATCATTTTATATTTATAGTTG
>Ga0123357_10012801_pt1 | contig 10833 bp, 16 predicted proteins | sample TergutEmb28metaG_FD_89873 | JGI IMG/M metagenome (GOLD analysis project Ga0123357, IMG submission 89873) | Embiratermes neotenicus P4 segment gut microbial communities from Petit-Saut dam, French Guiana - Emb289 P4 | ecosystem: Host-associated > Arthropoda: Insects > Digestive system > Gut ... | reverse complement strand
TCCGATATGCTGCCTGTTCTGCAGTACATTCCGATATGCTCCATGTTGTGCAGTACACTCCGATATGCTCCCTGATCTGCAGAACAATCCGATATGCTGCCTGTTCTGTAGTACATTCCGATATGATGTCTGTACTGCAGTATATTTGGATATGCACCCTGATCTGCAGTACAATCGGATATGCTCCCTCTTCTGCAGTACATTCTGATATGCTCCCTGTTCTGCAGTACATTCCGATATGGTGCCTGTTCTGCAGTACATTCCGATAGGCTGACTGTTCTGCAGAACATTCCGATATGCTGCCAGTTTTGCAGTACATTCCGATATGCTTCCTGTTCTCTAGTACATTCAGATATGCTGCCTGTTCTACAGTACATTCCGATATGCTGCCTTTTCTGCAGTAAATTCCGATGTGCTGCCTGTTCTGCATTACATTCAGATAAGCTGCCTGTTATGCAGTACATTACTTTATGCTGCCTGTTCTGCAGTACATTCGGATATGCTGCCTGTTATGCAGTACATTCCGATAAGCTGCATGTTCCGCAGTACATTCCGATATGCTCAGTGTTTTGCAGTACATTCCGATATGCTCCCTGTTCTGCAGTACATTCCGATATGCTGCTTGTTCTGCAGTACAATGCGATATGCACCCTGATCTGCAGTACATTCCGATAAGCTCCCTGTTCTGCAGTACAATCCGATATACTGCCTGTTCTGCAGTACATTCCGATATGCAGCCTGTTCTGCAGTACATTCTGAAATCCTGCCTGTTCTGCAGCACATTCCGATTTGCTGCCTTTTCTGCAATACTATCCGAAATTCTCCCTGTTGTACAGTACATTCCGATATGCTGCCTGTTCTGTATTACATTCCGATAAGCTGCCTGTTCTGCAGTACATTCCGATATGCTGCCTGTTCTGCAGTACATTCTGACATGCTGCCTGTTCTGCAGTACAATCTGTTATGCTGCCTGTTCTGCAATACATTCCGATATGCTGCCTGTTCTGCAGTACATTCTGATATGCTGCCTGTTCTGCAGTACAATCCGATATACCGCCTGTTCTGCAGTACATTCCGATTGCTGCCTGTTCTGCAGTACAAACTGATATGTTGCCTGAACTGCAATACATTCCGATATGCTGCCTGTTGTGCAGTACATTCCGATATGCTGCCTGTTATTTAGCACATTCCGATATGCTGCCTGTTCTGCAGTACATTCCGATATGCTGCCTGTTCTGCAGTACAATCTGAAATGCTGCCTGTTCTGCAATACATTCCGATATGCTCCCTGTTGTGCAGTACATTCCGGTATGCTGCCTGTTCTGAAATACATTCCGATATGTTCCCTGTTGTGCAGTACATTGCGATTTGCTGCCTGTTCTACAGTTTATTACGTTATGCTGCGTGCTCTGAGACGCAATCCAATATGCTACCTGTTGTGCAATACATTTTTATATCCTGCCAGTTATTCAGTACAATCCGATATGCTGCCGGTTTTGGAATACAATCCTATGAACTGCTTGTTATAAATTACATTCCGAAATGATGTCTGTAATGCAGTACATTCCCATATGCTTTATGACCGGCAATAGATTCCAATATGCTGCAAATTCTGCAGTACATTCCGATATGCTACCTGTTCTGCAGTACATTCCGATATGCTGCCTGTTCTGCAGTACATTACGATATGCTGCCTGTTCTGCAGTACATTTCGACATACTGCCTGTTCTGCAGTTCATTAGATATGCCGCCTGTTCTGCAGTACAATCTGATATGCTGCCTGGTCTGCAGTACATTCCGATATTCTGCCTGTTCTGCAATACATTTCTAAATGCTTCCTTTCCTGCAGTACATTCCGATACGCTACCTGTTCTGCAGTACATTCCAAGATGCAGCCTGCTCTGCAGTACAATCCGATATGCTGTTTGTTTTCCAGTCCATTCCGAAATGCTTGCCTGTTCTGAAGTACAATCTGATATGCTGACTGTTCTGCAGTACATTCTAAAATACTGTCTGTTGTGCAGTACATTCTGAAATACATCCTGTTTTACAGTACAATCCAATATGCAGCATTTTCTCTAGTACATTCCGATATGCTGCTTGATCTGAAGTTCAATCGCTTATGATGCTTGTCTTGCGGTGTGATGCCTCTCCAGGAGTACATTTCGATAGGCTGCGTGTATGCAGTACATTAAAATTTGCTGCTTGTTTTTCAGTACAATAAGATATGCTGCCTGTTATGCAGTACTTTCTAATATGCTTCCTGTTCTGCAGTACATTTCGATATGCCACCTGTTTTACATTACAAAACGAAATCATGCCTGTTTTGAAGTACGTTACGTTATTCTGCCTGTTTGCAGTACATTCCGATATGCTGCCAGTTCTGCAGTACCATCCAATTTGCTGCTCCTTATGCAGTACATTCCGATACGCTGCCTTTTCTGCAGTACATTCCGATTTCCCGCTGTTCTGCACTACAATCTTATATGCTGGTTTTTCTCTAGTAATTTCTGATATGCTGACTGTTCCACGGAACATTCCATTATTTTGCCTGTTCTGCGGTACATTTCAATATGCTGCCTGTTCTGCATTTCTTTGCGAAATGTTGCTTTTTCAGGAGTACATTCGGTTAGATTCCTTGTTCTGCAGTACATTAATATAAGCTGATTGTTATGTAGTACAATAAGATATGCGGCCTGTACTGAATTACATTCTTATTTTCGCCTGTTCTGCAGTACATTCCGATATGCTGCCTGTTCTGCAGTGCATTCCGATATGTTGCCTGTTCTGCAGAACATAGCGATATGCTGCCTGTTCTGCAGTACATTACAATATGCAGCCTGTTCTACAGTTCATTCTAATATGACGCCTGTTCTGCAGTATATTCCAATTTAATCCCGTATCTGCAATATATTAAAATATGCTGCCTGTTCTGCAGTACATTCCAACATTCTGCCTGTAATGCAGTACATTCCGTTATGCAGCCTGTTCTACAGTTCATTTTATATGCTACCTGTTCTGCAGTATATACCAATTTCCTCCCGTATCTGCAGTACATAAATTATGCTGCCTGATCTGCAGTACATTCCAATATGCTGCCGGTACTGCAGTACATTCCGTTATGCATCCTGTCATTCAGTTCAGTTTATATGCTGCATATTTTGCAGTATATTCCAATTTCCTCCCTTATCTGCAGTACATTAAACTATGTTGCCTGTTATACAGTACTTTCTAATATGTTGCATGTACTGCAGTACATTCCGTTATGCTGCTTGTTCTGCAGTACTTTCCGATATGTTGCCTGTTCAGCAATACAATCCGATATGCTGCCTGCTCTGCAGTACATTCCGATATGCTGCCTGTTCTGCAGTTCATTCCGATATGCTGCCTGTTCTGCAGTACATTACGATATGCTGTCTGTTCTGCAGTAAATTCCGATATGCTGCATGTTCTGCAGTACGTTACGATATGCTGCCTGTTCTGCAGTACATTCCGATATGTTGCAAGTTCTGCAGTACATTCCGATATGCTGCCTGTTCTGACGTACATTCCGATATCCTGCCTACTTTGCAGTACATTCCGATATGCTGCCTGTTCTTTAGTACATTCCGATATGCTGCCTGAAATGCAGTACATAACGATATTCTGCCCGTTGTGAAGTAAATTTCAATATGCACTCTGTTCTGTAGTATGTTCGAATGTGCTGCCTGTTCTGCAGTACATTCCGATATTCTTTCTTGTCTGCATTAAATATCATAATGCCCTCTGTTATGAAGTTCATTCCTATATGCTGCATGTACTACAGTACATTCGGATATGCTGCCTGTTTTACAGTACATTTCGATATGCTGCCCGTTCTGCAGTACTTTACAATATGCTGCCTGTTCTGCAGTACATTACGATATGCTGCCTATTTTGCAGTACATTCCGAAATGCTGTCTGTTCTGCAGTACATTCCGATAGTCTGCCTGTTCTGCAGTATATTCCGATATGCTGCCTGTTCTGCGGTTCAATCCGATACGCTGCCTATTCTGCATTACATTCAGATATGCTGCATGTACTGCAGTACATTCCGATAAGCTGCATGTTCTGCAGTACATTTCGGTATGCAGCCTGTTCTGCGGTTCAATCCGATATGCTTCCTGTTCTGCAGTACATTCCGATATGCAGCATGAAATGTAGTACATTCCAATAAGCTGCCTGTTCTGTAGTACATTCCGAAATGCTGCCTGTTCTGCAGTACATTCCGATATGATGCATCTTCTGCAGTACTTTTCGATATTCTTCCTGTTCTGCAGTACATTCCGATATGCTGCCTGTAATGCGGTACAATCCGATATGCTGACTGTTCTGCAGTATATTCTGATATGCTGCCTGTACAGCAATACATTCCGATATGCTGCCTGTACAGCAGTATATTCCGATATGCTTCATATTCTGCAGTACATTCCGATATGCTTCCTGATCTGCAGTACAATTCCATATGCTGCCTTTTTTGCATTAAATTCCGATATGCTGCATTTTCTTCGGCACATTCCAATATGCTTCCTATTCTGCATTACATACATATATACTTCCAGTCCCGCAGTACATTCCGATATGCTGTCTATTCTGCAGTACATTCCGATATGATGCCTGTTCTGCAGTACATTCCGATATGCTGCCTGTCCTGCAGTACATTCCGATATAATGCCTGTTCTGCTGTTTATTACATTATGCTGACAGGTCTGCAACACAAGCCGATATGCTGCCTGATCTGCAGTACATTCCGATATGCTGCCTGTTCTACAGTACATTCCGATATTCTGCCTGTTCTGCAGTACATACCAGATGTATTGCCTGTTCTGAAGTACATTGCAATATGCTGCCGGTTCTGCATTACGTTCCGATATGCTGCCTGATCTGCAGTACATTACGTTATGCTGCCTGCTCTGCAGTTCATTTCAATATACTGCCTCTTCTGCAGTACATTACGAATTGCTGCCTGGTTTGCAGTAGAATCCGATATGCTGCCTGTTTTGCATTACTTTCCGATATGCTGCCTGTTCTGCATTACATTCCGATATGCTGCCTTTTCTGCAGTACATACCTATATGCATCCTTTTATGCAGTAAATTCCGTTATGCTCTCTGTTCTGCAGTACATTACGGTATGATGCCTGTTCTGCAGAAGATTCCGAAATTCTTCCTGTTCTGCAGTACATTCCGTTATACTGCATGTTGTCCAGTACATTCCGATATGCTGCTTGTTCTGCAGTACATTCCGATATATTGCATGTTCTGCAGTACATTCCGATATGCTGCCTGTTCTGCAGTACATTTCGATATTCATCCTGTTCTGCAGTATATTCCGATATGCCGCCTGTTCTGCAGTTAATTACCATATGCTTCCTGTTTTGCAATACATTCACATATACTCCAATTTCGTCGGCACATTCCAATATGCTGCCTGTTCGGCAGTACATTCCGTATTGCTGCATGTTCTGCAGTACATTCCCATATGCTGCCTGTTCTGCAGTACATTCCGATTAGCTGCTTGTATTGCAGTACATTCCGATATCCTGCATGTTCTGCGGTACAATCCGATATGCTGACTGTTCTACAATATAGTCTGATGTGCTGCCTGTGCAGCAGTACATTCCGATATCCTGCCTGTACAGCAGTACATTCCGATATGCTGCATATTCTGCAGTACCTTCCGATATGCTGCCTGTAATGCAGTACTTTCGATATGCTGTATGTTCTGCAGTACATTCCGATATTCTGCCTGTTCTGCGGTACATTCCGATAAGCTTCCTGTTCTGCAGTACATTCTCATATGCTGCCTGTTTTGCATTACATTCCGATATGCTGCATTTTTTTTGGGACATTCCATTATGCTGCCTGTTACGCAATTCATACCCATATGCTGCCTGTTCTGCAGTACATTCCGATACGCTTCCTGTTCTGCAGTAAATTACCATAAGCTGCATGTTTTGCATTACATTCCGATATGCTGCATTTTCTTCGGGACTTTCCAATATGCTTTCTGTTCCGCAGTACTTTTCGAAATACTTCCATTTCTGCAGTACTTTCCGATATGCTTACTGTTCTGCAGTTCAAACCCATATGCTGCCTGTTTGGCATTACATTCCGGTATGCTGCATTTTCTTCGGCACATTCCAATATGCTGCCTGTTCCGCAGTACATTCCCATATGCTGCCTGATTTGCATTACATTCTGATATGCTGCATTTTTTTCGGCACATTCCAATATGCTGTCTGTTCCGCGGTAGATTCCGAAATGTTGCCTGTTCTGCAGTACATTCTGATTTGCTGCCTGTTCTGCTGTTTATTACATTATGCTGCCAGGTCTGCAACACAAGCCGATATGCTGCCTGTTCTGCAGTACATTCCGATATGCTGCATATCCTGCAGTACATTCCGATATGCTGCATGTTCTTTAGTACATTCCGTTATGCTGCCTGATCTGCAGGAGTTTCCGATATGCTGCATGTTCTGCAGTACAATCCGATATGCTGCCTGTTCTGCAGTAATTTCAGATACGCTGCCTGTTCTGCAGTACAATCCGATATGCTGCCTGTTATTCAGTAAATTCCGATACGCTGCCTGTTCTGCAGTACATTCCGATTTGCTGCCCGTTCTGCAGTAAATTCCCATAAGCTGCTTCTTCTGCAGTACATAACAGTAGGCTGCCTGTTGTGTAGATCATTCCGTTATTCCGCCTGTTCTATAATACAGTCTGATAAGCTGCCTGTTCTGAGGTACATTCCGATATTCTGCCTGTTCTGCAGTACATTCACATATGCTACCAATTCTGCATTACTTTACTATATGCTGCCTGTTCTGCATTACATTCCGATATGCTGCCTGTTCTGCAGTACATTCCGATATGCTGCCTGTTCTGCAGTACATTCCGATTTGCTGCCTGTTCTGCAGTACGTTCCGATATGCTGCCAATTCTGCATTATATTCCGATATGCTGACTGTTCTGCAGTACATTCCAATATGCTGTCTGTTCTGGTTTGTATTTGGATATGCTGCCTGTTCTGCAGTACATTCCGATATGCTGCCTGTTCTGCAGGTCATTCCGATATGCAGCCTGTTCTTCAGTACATTCCGATATGTAGCCTGTTTTGCAATACATTCCGATATGCAGGCTGTTCTTCAGTACATTCCGATATGTAGCCTGTTTTGCAGTACATTCCGATATGCATCCTGTTCTGTAGTACATTCCGATATGCTGCCTGTTCTGCAATATATTCCGATATGCTGCCTGAACTGCAGTACATTCCGATATGCTGCATGTCCTTTAGTACATTTCGACATGCTGCCTGAACTGCAGTACATTCCGATATTCTGCTTGTTCTGCAGTACATTCCAATATGCTGCCTGTTCTGTAGTACATTCCGATATGCTGCATGTTCTTTAGTACATTTCGACGTGCTGCCCGATCTGCAATACATTCCGATATTCTGCCTGTTCTGCAGTACATTCCGATATGATCTCTGTTCTGCAGAACATTTCGATATGCTGCCTGTTTACAGTACATTGCTATATGCTGCCTGTTCTTTTGTACATTCCGATATGTAGCCTGTTTTGCTGTACATTCCGATATGCTGCCTGTTCTGCAGTACATTCCGATACGCTGCCTGTTCTTCAATATATTCCGATATGCTGCCTGACCTGCAGTACATTCCGATATGCTGCCTGTTATGCAGTACATTCCGATATGCTACCAGATTGGCAGTAGATTCCGATATGCTGCCTGATCTGCAGTACGATCCGATATTCTTCGTTTTCTACAGTAAATATCAATATGCCCCCTTTCTGCAGTTCATTCTTTTATGCTGCCTGTTCTACATTACTTTCCGATATGCTGCCTATTCTGCAGTAGATTCCGATATGCTGCCAGTTTTTCAGTAGTTTCCGATATGCTGCCTGATCTGCTGTACCTTCCGATATTCTTCTTTTTCTGCAATAAATATCAATATGCCCTCTTTTCTGCAGTTCATTCCTATATGCTGCCTGTTCTGCAGTACATTCCGATATGCTGCCTGTTCTGGAGTACTTTCCGATATGCTGCCTCTTCTGAAGTACATTCCGATATGCTGCCTTTCCTGCAGTTCATTCCGATATCCTGCCTTTTCTGCAGTACATTCCGAAATCCTGCCTGTTCTGCATTTCATTCCGATATGCTGCCTGTTCTGCAGTACATTCCGATATGATCTCTGTTCTGCAGTAAATTTCGATATGCTGCCTGATTTGCAGTACATTCCGATATGCTGCCAGTTTTGCAGTAGATTCCGATATGCTGCCTGATCTGCAGTACATTCCGATATTCTTCGTTTTCTGCTGTAAATATCATTATGCCCTCTTTTCTGCAGTTCATTCCTATATGCTGCCTGTTCTACAGTACATTCCGATATGCTGCCTATTCTGCAGTATTTTCCGATACGCTGCCAGTTTTGCAGTAGTTTCCGATATGCTGCCTGATCTGCAATACATTCCGATATTCTTCGTTTTCTGCAGTAAATATCAATATGCCCTCTGTCCTGCAGTTCATTCCTATATGCTGCCTGTTCTACATTACATTCCGATATGCTGCCTGTTCTGTATTACATTCCGATATGCTGCCTGTTCTGCAGTACTTTCCGATTTGCTGCCTCTTCTGAATTACATTCCGATATGCTGCCTTTTCTGCAGTTCATTCCGATATCTTGCCTTTTCTGCAGTACATTTCGAAATCCTGCCTGTTCTGCAGTACATTCCGATATGTTGCCTGTTCTGCAGTACATTCCGATGTGCTGCCTGTTCTGCATTACATTCCGATATGTTCCCTGTTCTGCAGTACATTTCGATATGCTGCCTGTTCTGCAGTACATTCCGATATGCTGCCTGTTCTGCAGTACATTCCCATGTGCTGCCTGTTCTGCATTACATTCCGATATGCTGTCTTTTGTGAAGTTCAAGTTTGATAATTAATAAATAATTTTATCTATCTTATTCTTCAAATTTCTTAGAGAATTTTCAATTGTTAATTTCAATTATTTATTTTGCTTGCAAATATATTTTTCTTCCAAATTGGACCTTTGCCAACATGTGACATTTGTTTTCCTCGAATTCTAAACAGAGAAGCAATCTGCATGATTGAAGTAGTTTATTTTTCCACTCGTTCGAACCGCTAACAACTGACATATATTTCTCGGCAGTTGTGACAATATGCTATTTAGAAATAGAGACCGATTTAATCAGGTTTCCCTTATTTTCTGCCCAGATTTAAAATTCAACGAATGCTTTTAAATTCCGTAAATTTGGAATTTATTTTCCGCAAGAAATTTTGGGCAATGTGTACAGGGATAGGTACTGACATAGAGTGGAATGAGTGTACAGTGTGAGGAACTGACAGAGTTTGGAAAGAGTGTAGAGTGTGAGGTATTCAGAGAGTTAGGAAGAAGTTAATGTGTAAAGTACTGACAGAGAGACGACAAAGTGTTAATTGTGAGGTATTGACAGACAGTGGACGTAGAATACAGTGTGAGGTACTGATATTTTTGGAGTGATTGTAAATTGTGTGGTCCTGAGAGACCTTGGACGTAGTGTAAAGTGTGAGGTATTGACAGAGTGCGGACAAAGTATACAGTGAGAGATACAGACAAAGAGTGGCAGATTGAAGAGCGTGAGGTACTGAAAGAGATTGGAATGATTTTATAGTGTGAGGCACTGAGAGAGAGTGGACAGGTTGTACAATGTAAGGTACCGACAGAGAGTGGGTAGATTGTAGATAGTGAGGTATTGAGAGAGATTGGGCAGAGTGTATAGTGTGAGATACTGACAGAGAGTGGACAGAAAGTGCATTGTGAGTTACTAACAGAGAGTGGAGAGTGTGTACAGTGTGAGGTACTGACTGAGATTGGACCGTGTGTAGAGTGTGAGTTACTGACAGAGGGAGGTCAGAGTGTACAGTGTGCGGTAATGACAGAGATTGGACGGATTTTTCAGTGTGTGGAACTGACAGAGAATGGACAGAGTGTGTATTTTGAGTTACTGAGAGAGAGGGGACAGGGTGAAAGTTGTGAGTTACTGATAGATATTGAACAGTTGTATAGTGTGAAGTACTGACAGTGATTGGTCAGAGTGTACAGAGTGAGGTACTGACAGATAGTGGACAGAGTGTAGAGTGTGAAATATTGAAAGGGAATGGACAGTGTGTGCATTGTGAGGTAATGCCATAGAGTGGACAGAGTGTACAGTGTGATTTAGAGACAGGGTTTTGCACAGTGTAAAGTTTGAAGTACCGACAGCCTTTGGACATTGTGTAAATTGTGAGATACTGACAGAGAATGGACAGAATGTACAGTATGAAGTACTAACAGAGAGTTTACAGAATGTACACTGTCAGATACTAACAGAGGGTGGACAGTGTTTAAAATGTGAGATACTAACTGATATTCGTCTCATTGTAAGGTGTTCGTTACTGACAGTTATAGGAAGGATTGTGCAGTGTGAGTTATTGACAGATATTTGACAGAGATTACAGTGTGAGTTACTGACAGAGATTGGACAGAATGTAAAATGTGATTTACTGAGTGAGAATGGACAGATTGTACATTTTGAAGAACTGACAGTGAGTGGACAGAGTGCAGAGTGTGAGTTACTGACAAAGAGAAGACAGATTGTAGAGAATGAGTTAATTTCAATGACTGGACTTTGTTTACAGTGTTTGGTACTGACGGAGATTGGACAGTTTGTACAGAGTGAGGTACTGACGGAGAATGGAAGGAGTGTAGAGTGTGAGGTATAGAAAGACAGTGGACAGTGTATACCATGTGATG
>Ga0123357_10012800_pt1 | contig 10833 bp, 8 predicted proteins | sample TergutEmb28metaG_FD_89873 | JGI IMG/M metagenome (GOLD analysis project Ga0123357, IMG submission 89873) | Embiratermes neotenicus P4 segment gut microbial communities from Petit-Saut dam, French Guiana - Emb289 P4 | ecosystem: Host-associated > Arthropoda: Insects > Digestive system > Gut ... | reverse complement strand
TTATTCCCCATTAATATTGATTATTAAAGAAAATAAAACTAAAATTTTTTTTTTTTTTTTTTTTTTTTTTGCTTCTTGTGCATGTGGCTTATTCAGGAGTAGGAGGCATTTCAGAAATCTGGCATTATACAAAACAAATCCCACCTAAGAAAAGAAACAGCAGCTTCTACTTACCACCTCTGATACAAATAGATGAGGAACACTATATCATCACGGAAACAGGCTACACGGTGAGCAGTAGGCATAGTGATGATAAATGCAAACAGGTCATCAATAAACGTATTGAATGCCTGAAAGAAAAGTTATTGTAGTAAGGATCATTATTTTTTCTTGATGAAAGAGAGAACACAGATTTTCCCCTTTGTTGCTCTATCTAGCAACTACCTCAACCCAATGTGACTTCCCTCACACTCACCCCTGGACACAAACCACAGCACCACCTTACCCTCTACCTCTCAGAATTCATTTCTTTAGGGGAAGGAGGGTATTAGGGCAGACAGCCTGAGCTGTTGGTGGAAAGGATTGTGCACTGTAGGTAGGGTGTCAGCACAGGGGGCCAACTTCAGCTCCCACTGCCTGTGTCCATTCTTTCATTGCCTAAAGTACTATACTAACATGAACCACAGGATGGACTCTCCCTTGGTTCAGGGTCCTTCCTTTACAGGACTATCATGTGAAGTGGGACAGTCGTGGGTGTGTAAGTCACAAGTATCAACAACTCTCTGTACTACTCTACTGGTCACCAAAGATATTTAATGGTTCACTAACTTCTATTTAAATCCACTAATCTATTAAGGCTGGTGATCCCCCACTATAAACTAGCTTAGATTTTCAGTTTACAACATTGCTTCAATTTAGGTTGCAACTCCTCAGCCCCTCGAACTTTAGGAGTTATACTGTATGAATTCTTCTATCTCTTGCTTCTCTCAACACACTGCCTCATAGTGTCACTGTTACAGTATGCCATTTGGAAGCACTTTTGACACCATCTAACACACACACACTCCACAGTGTTTTCTCCCTCTTGCTTCACATGTTGCACTGCCTCCTAGCATTACTGTTACAGGTGTGTCATTATGGGAGCATTTCTAGCACTATCTCATGTGCAAGCACTTCACAGCATCATCTCCCTCTCGTTTCACCCGGAACCACTGCCTTCTAGTGCCACTGTTGCAGTTTTGCCGTCTGGAAGCACTTCTGGTACCATCCAACCCACACGAACTTCACAGCATCAGCAGCCCACATGGTTCCTAGGTTTTCCTCTCGCCTCTCTGTCCACTGTCACACTTCTCATGGCTCTTCCAACCTTCTCTAGGGGACTCGAGAAACTACCAGCAGGGCACATTATTTGAAGCATTCAACCCGTGCATGGTTCAAACATATTATTCACAAAATATAATATAAGTAAAATCACTGTGCAGTTCTCACTTTGATAACAATTCCTTCCTCCATTGTTTTCATACATTGCTTTAGTGCTGGAGACAAACAGATGACCTAGCACACATCTACAGCTATCTTCATCCCACTTCTCTGTAAAATTAACACAAGTCCTTTTCAAAGGTAGTACCACAAACATTTGTCTTCCCATGATGTGTATTAGTTGAGGTCATAATTTGTAAAGTGATTCATATAATATTTAAAGATCTCCATCACGTGGTACCACAACAATAAATAACAGAAAAAGTGTGAGATGTCACACACTCTCATATTCAGAACCCCTTTTTTATAAGCAAGAAAGGTTCAGTGTACTGATCTTTATGTGTCCAACAAAAAGGTTAAAGGGACATACAAACAAGCAACAAGATGTGAGTTCATTAATGATTTGTAATATAATAAATGAGCAATTTAATTATGTAATATAGACTACTGCTTGCAAAAACCCATATGAAGAATCGGTATTTTAGCTAGTATGAATAAAAAACATGCAGTACACATTCAGAAGTAGTAGTAACCTGCTACAGCAGTGGTTACAAACATTGCAAATTATCGCAAGAACATGCTTCATACAGTGCATGTCTACAGTCTGCTGTACTCATGTCTCCAGGTTACTGGTTACCACTAAACTAATTTTATTCCCAATATTATTGGCATTGTTTAGGATTAAACCTGGAACCTTCTGAACATTAAACCTGCACACTACAATTAGACAAATGGTGTTGACACAAATGTGACAGCCTATCAAAACCACTCCTGATGTTTGTGGAAGAAATTCAGGTTTTGAAGAAAACTTGTGATCTTAATGAGGACATTAGCTGTGTGACAAAATAATGAATGCCATCTTATATCATCAGTGTGCAAAAAGCAAACTTAGATGTCATTGTCAAAAAAATTTCTGGATTTTCTTGTATATAACGTCATGGAGTTACAAGCACAAACCAACAACATGACATCACACCATGCAAAAACTTATCAACAGGCTCCTGAGGAAAATTTTTAATATCTTCTGGCTTGTGTTCTCAACTGAAGAAATGTGGAGAATGTGGAGATATGTACAACAGAAACCAGTGGCAGTGCAAATCAAACTGTGGAATTGGAAATGCATAAGAAATACACTGAGGAAGGATTCCTCTGTCATAGACTTTCAGTTGTAACCCCCTAGCAAGGACAACGTAGAAAGGGAAGGCCAAGGACTAGCTGGAGGAGAACAACAGTACAAAGAACAAATAGTGGGAAAGATTTGGAAACAGGTCAAGGCAACAGCTGGAAACAGTTGGCAAACACCCCATGCTCCAAAGTGGAGTAACAGGAACTGACTTGACTTGATATGATACCAACTGGATGACAGGACTTACTTTTCCTGGCAAGATACTTTGACACTTATCAATCAATACTCTGTTCTTAATTCACAAGATGCTAACTACTGTCATCTAGCACCAGGATTAATGTGTGAAGCTTTATCAACACACTTACTAGAGACCTTAAAGTTAAGGTGCTTAGGAACAAAAGTAACTTCATAACATCTTGTATCGTTTACCACTGTTCTCAAATCGCATAGCCACAGAAAGCACAATATCCAGCATCATGTACAGTTTTAATACTTATCAGCTGAAACTAAAGTACTTTTCATCATGCTCAAAATTACCTTATACATGAAGGCTTTAAAAGGCAAATGAGCCACTGACTTCAATTTGTAGTTAACAAAGAGCTGAGGCAACATAAATAGAAAACCAAAGGCATAAACACCATTCACCAAACTGTGAACACTCCAGGAGTACCAACTGCAAAAAGAAAGATAACAATTAAGAAACAAATCACACAAGATGCACATGGGAAAATTTTAAGAAATACAAACAATACTGTCCACTGTCATAGGAAATACAGTATTGTGTTCTAATTAATGTAATCAGATCATAGAAAGTGATACCAAACAATCTATCAGGAGGTCTGGTAATTTTGTCTTTTTAAATTAACCTAGATCTTAACTGAAATTTAAAAAATTGGAATTTCTCATGAAAACAAATATACATTAGACTAAACAAGGTTGTGACCTCTGTCAACATCCACTAAGTGACACAATACTTTGTGGGTGAAGCATACGTTGTTTAAAACTGCAAGCAGAAATATAAGTTTAATGTTTCCAGTTCTGTCAGGTTTCATAAAACTTTAACACCTTCCATATGAGGAGCAACGTGCAAAAAATATATGTTCTGTGCCATATTTATATCTTTAACTTCATTAGCCATCTGGACTTTGAAGAAATAATTTTCAGAAGTGGCACAGTATATGTCCATACTACTCCCTGAGACAGCCCAACCTAACCAGCATTCTATCCAATGGGGTACGTGGCAATTTCACAGGGAAAAAGCAAAAGAAATTTGTATCTTTAATATTCACTTCTATGTGCCAGGTTAGTAAGCATAATGATTTACCTTGAGTCCCCATTTCACCTTTAGGGAATGCTGCCTAGACACAATGAGAATTTCGTATTTTATGGACTATAACATCATAATAATACAAAGCACAGGGCACAAAAACTGTTCAGAAATTCAACACAAAACGAACTGAGATTTACACAAGAAGTGAAATCTCATGTTTCAGAAAGAAAGGTAATAGACTATTATAAGTCTCGTCTCCTTTTTCTGTAACTAAGAAGTTCTAAATTCAGATAATACAAGGAAAACTAACTTGGAAAAACAAGCTTCAGGATTAGGTACTGATGATGCAAGAATATAGCATAAGCTTTCATGTTCAGTATACATACCTTTTATGTCGTTCATATAGAAGAGAGTATATGGCTCCACCAATGCAGAGGGGGTAAAGAACATATGAAAGGTACTTCATGCTCTCTGCATCAAACTGCTGCGTCTGCTGCTCTGCTGCTGTCGAACCCTTTGACACAAACTTTAGCCGTGCATAGTAGCACTCTCTGTTTGGTAGTGATACCTCTATTCGTATCACCTTCTGAGCCTTCCAGAACTGAAAGTCATGTATTTTATTTATCTTTAGTGTACATTTTGTCACAGCACCATTAACAAGAACAAGACAGTAATTACCTAGTCCTGCCATACGTCCTGTTACAAGGTTCATGTAGTCTGCAGCCAGAGACAATGAGGCTGGAGAGTTGAATGGATGGCTACTTTTTGGGCTATTGTACCTTCAGGTACTCATGCCCAGGCAGTTTGCTTACGTCTGTCAAAGTGTCAACATGGAGTGGGATGTGAAGGAAAACCATTTGACTGCGACTGCCCTTCATAAATGCGGAAAATCCCATTCTCAAATTTTCGAAATCTAAACCATTGAAAACTTCATAAATGTTCATCTATCGGGCAAGTAAACATTATAAGGAACTCTGGAGGGTTGAAAACAGAACTCGGTCAGGACACCCAAGAAAAGTTAGGACTGAGACCACTCTCAAAACAGTGTGAGAGTGGCTTCGCTGAAATCCGCTCCGGAAACAAAAGATCATGTCCCGAGGGCTGAACATATCAGCCCGATTGATGTCATGCCTCATCAGGGACGATCTACACATGACAGCATACTGGCAGTTGAAGGGACACCTCCTTACTTGCGCTTTGAAGGAGATCTGAAAGACAAGAGCACAGCGGCTCTTCCAGTTGCACGCTGAAAATGGGCACAAAAACATCTTCTTCACGGACGAGAAAATCTTCACCATCAAGGAGCAGTACAACCATTCTACGTCATGGTTTAGTGGGGGTGACCCATCAGGGGGTGACACCTCTTCATTTTTTGCAAGAAAGGTGTGAAAACCGGTGCGGTGCCCGAGTGTATCAGGAGGATGTGCTATAAGGAGTTGTGAAACCTTTTAACATGACCCTCTTCAATGGTCAGGAAGGGGTCTTCCAGCAGGACTCAGCTCCTACCCACAAGGCCAAGACGACTCAGGAGTGGATGCAGAGGAACACTCCAGCCTTCATCAGTGCCGAGGATTGGCCCTTGCGGAGTCCAGGCCCCAATCCCATGGACTAAAACCCGTGGGCTGTTTTGGACAATATGGCTTGCCAAAAGCGTCACAACAACCTAGAGAGCCTGAAGAGATCCCTTGTGAAGGCAGCAGCAGAGATCCCCCTAGAGACGGTGCGTGCGGTGATAACAGAGTGGCCGGAGCATCTCAAGGCTTGCATTGAAGCAGAGGGCGGCCAATTTGAGTGGCATTATTATAAATAAAAATTTAAAACTATTGCTAATAAATTATTTGGCTCAAAAAGTGGATGTTTTGTTTCACTTTCCTCCTAGGTCACAATATACTTGTAACAGAACTTATGGCAAGACTACGTAGCTAAACTGCAATTTCCCCTAAGCCCTGGTCTTCAAACTGTAATATTTCTCAAGAACACAAAACCCTGTATCTGGCAAGGGACTGCTGTATTATTACTCTTACAGTAAATTCACACTCCTCCCTTCATGCATTTTATATAACTGCAGTCACTGAACATTCACAACTGAAAACTAGATTTTAACAGCTTCTTTAAGGAGTACACTACCTACAGTTACAGGATTGGCATCTTAGTCAACATTATCTAGGAGAGAGATAAAAAGACAGTGAACTGTCTTACATTTATTTATGTCTAGTGTCAACTTCAAATTACCTGCACTAATTTACTTCCACTGCCTAAACCTCCCTGTTATTACATACTAAGAATATGTTGGCAAACTGCTGCTTAAGAACTATAATCCACTATACTATAGAGGACACAAGTAACAATTCAAATCTTCCACATCTTACCCTCCAATACCTCAGTAATAAAAAGGCTTCTGTAAAATACAATTACACACACTAAAGGCCAAAAACAATCCAAAAATGTTTTTACGGCAGCGTAGATGAGGATTCCAATCTTCTGGAATGCAATGCTGCATAAAATAGCAACTGTATTCTGTTATGAGGCAATAACCCACTGACGCATCATCTCCCCCAAGAATAGAATACTTAATCCAGAGATATTCTACAAAGCTATGTCTATTTATAAAACCACTGGCAAGCTGGGCAGGTGCATGCAGGTACAGTCCATAGTGTCTCTCTCACCTCTATCACAGTACCAATCCCTGTTGGCACAAGAATTAACAGTGATGTCTCCTCATCCAGGAGATAAAGAAACACAACAGCCTGACTGAATGCTCTCCACATCACAGTCCGGCTGGATAAACCCACCAAGCTTCGCTTACGATGCCAAAAGCTAATGTCATTCTTGAAGGCCAGGAAATCAAACAAGAGCTGAAAACACAGTCAAATTCATAAGAATCAGTAAATTATGACACACCAACAGCAACTGCATCTTGTGTGTTACTTCCAATGATATGAAAAGTGTAAGACATTAGAGTTTACATACATTAAAACTGCTGACACACACTATAAAATGAAAGAACACAAACACCATGCACCAAAAACTGAAAAATGGATATTTTAATAAGTTCTTTCATATATATATCTTGATATCAAGGGGCCTTAAACATAACACATGCAAACCCACACACTGTTAAAAATATGTCAACTCCATTTGTTATCCACTACTCACATGCAATGCTGCGACAGAAACTGTGACGCACAATAGGTACAGATTCGTATCAGCAAAGATACCCTTCATCTCATCCACATCCTTTTCAGTAAACCCCAGGGCCAGAATTGATTGTAGTGCAGTTTCAACATGAAGCATTAATCTGTAATTTTGTTACATACAATAGCATTACTGCAGATTCTCCAACAATGTGTAACAGTGATCCCGCCACCATAATTTTGGGTGCTGGTCCTACTACTATCCTCAGGTCATCTGTTGACATCATACTAAGACTAGTGTGTTGATTTGCTGTGATGCATACTTCATAGTTCCCCCACATCATAGAAAGAGCACCATAATCAGGATTTTCCAGTCCTAGTAAAGGTGCTAGTCCGGGCCTCAGCATTATGGTTCACTGGTACATGAGGCATAAGCTCACTTCACAGTAGCCATTCAACAATCTAATGAAGCAGTACTGAAGAGAAATCATAACACATATAGGATCTTGTGTCACCAAGGCTGCTAGCATTTCACATGCAGCCGAAGTTTACATAACACTTTGAAGCCCAAGCCCTAGTGAGGCTAGGTCTCTTCCAGCTTGCTGCAAGGTCCACGCCCAAGCATAGCTCATACCTATATAGTTGTGTATATACTGTAACGTACACAACTTGAACTCGAGTTTGGGTTGCATGGAACCCATCTTGGGATGTTTTGTTGCACTATTTCAAAAACAAGAAACAAGCACAATCAGCTGTTTGCAGTCATGATGTGGTCTGTAGTTCCTGCTGTAGATGTGATGTTCATCTTGACTGTCCCGTTTTCTCGACGATGTGCACATTGCAGAAGCTCTAAATGAAACTGTGGGCAATTCTGGTTCAGAAGGAGATATATCAGAAATGGAATATAGCCCATCTGAGTCAGATTCTGATCTAGGTATGTGATCACATTGTATTGGAATGAATTTCAAAACATTTGTTCTAATTATTGCAAGATCCCATTACTGTAGCATTAATATTGTTCCAGGAATGTAATATTTTACTGAGCAACTAATTATTACTATATTTTTAAAGAAAATGACACTCCACTATGTAGGCTGGTCTCTTCAAAAACAGATCCTGCCCAGTCTAGTACTTCAAGCGTCACCATCCTCAGACCCAACAAGCAAGAGGAAATGGAACTACTGGATTGGAACTTCCAGTTCTGCATTAGGATGGTCATTCTTAGATCAGAAACCTTCTTGGCCTCAGTTTTCTGAGCAAAGTGGTTAAATTGCAGCAGTGGATGACAGCTCTGCACCGACTTTTTTTTTTCTTCTTTTCTTCCCAGAATTTATGATAAAACATATCAAAACAGAAACAAACAGGTACGATAAATCAACAGCAGACAAACGGAGGAGAACCAATAAGCTAAAGCCTCATAGCATATGGCAAAAATGTACTGGAGTAAGGCTGCATGAAATGTACTTTTTTTTTGCTGTAATAATCCACACATGCCTGGTGAAGAAACCTAAACTCAGAGATTACTGGTCAACAAGCAACTTTATTTCCACTCAATTTTCAGGATCAGTAATGTCAATAAATCGGTTAACTGTGATACTGTCAAATTTGCATGTCAATGACGATGCATCGTACATTCCCAGAAATGAAGCCTATGCACAAAATCAGATACATCTTGGATCATCTGCTGACTCATTTCACCACATGAGAATCTTACCATTGATGAAGGTGTATGTGGATTTCAGGGAAGAGTAATCTTCCATGTCTACATAAATAACAAACTTGACAAGTATGGTATCAAGATGTTTACAGTGTGTGACTCTAAGACAGGGTATGCTTTGCGCACTTAAGTGTATAATGGTAAAGGTCAACGGGACAACCCAATCACTGGACTGTTTCAGAGATTACTTTCTGGTTATCTTGTTAAGGGGCATACAGTTTTCATGGACAGATTTGACAGTCCACCAGCTGTTTTTGATTTCTTGTGGGCAAGAAAGACCAAAGCTGTAGGAACACATGCTAAATCGAAAAGAACTGCCAAGACAAAATGTTGTGTCAAATAAAACGAAAAGTGATGAGTGTGTTTTCATGAGAAGAGATCATTTGCTGTGTTTCAAATGGAAGGATACTAGTGATGTTCTGTGTTTATCAACAGCACATAAAATGACCACAACCAATGTGGAAGTTCGATGTAAGAATGGATTAAAAACCAAATCAAACCCATTTGCCATTCTAGACTACAACCTCAACAAAACTGGTGTTGACAAGGCTGACCAAATAATTTACTATCACCTAATGAAGAAAAAACAACAAGTGGTGGAAGAAACTTTTGTTTTCATGTTCGTCATAGAAATTGTAAATGCATGTATACTGTAACACGAGACTAGGAATGAAAGTCAGAGAAATAATTGTTACTTCTTCCTGCAGAAGGTTGGAGAGGGATTTGCTGAGAAAGGCAGAACAGTTGCCCAAAATGATGTTTCACAAGTAGCATCAAGCAACAGACTTTTGGGAAGGAACTTTGCTGATAGAATACCCCCTACTGGCAAGAAGGCACATCCTACAAGTGTGTGTAAATTTTTTTCAGAGAAATCTAAGAGGTCTACTGGAAAAAGAGAAAGAAAAGAGACTGTGTGATTGTGTCCTGATTGCAAAGTGTCACTCTGCATGCCAGAGTGCTTCAAATTGTACACATAGAGCTAAACTATTTGTAAATATAGGAAATGTGTTTTGCGCATATTTTTTTTCTGTAAATTTTCATTACTCTTGTAATAAATTTTTCATATTCTTCTAGAAGAATGATGTGTTCATATTTATGTTCAAATTAATCTTTATCTCTCAGAATATGGTAAGGATATTACAATTTACCTGTTATACTCATGATAGAATTTAAAAATATGTCAAAAATGCCTGGGTTTCTGGACCTGACAAAACACTAAAGGGCTGGAACTCACAATGATAAACAACATTTGTGTCTCCTGGCTAAGTGCCAAATTATTTTTTGGATGACTCTCAAACAACTGCACTCTAGTTATTTCACAGCTGAAAAACGGCATTTACTGAGACACACAGAATGAAAATGCACATACAGTTTGAGTGTAGCTGCTACAATCATATAATCTTGTGGCCATGGTTACTGTAGATAACAATTTAAATTCTGAACATTTGGACACATTAAGTAGCAGAGACCAAGGCCTGTGAAAATGAAACAAGCTGGAAAATGGCTTATACCCTTAACTGATGATAACCATAATGTGGAACTGCACCTACCTGAGTTTTCCAATGCTAATGGGTGAGTACAAAAGCAATATATCTACAGACGTAAGATTGCTTGTAATGTGGATAAGGTCTCGAATACGGCTGTTCAGAAAACCATACTGCACCACAGGTAGAAACTCCATTTTAGGCGTCACACTGCAACAGAAACCTATGTTTAAATAATCTTATTGGAATCCTACTGCCTAATTTAACCCTAGTGTACCGAATTAAATCCCATCTGTAAATCCCAGCTCGCCGAATTATTCTGCAGGGGTATTTAAATTTTGCGCATGCTTTTGAAAAACTTGAATTTTTCGAGAAGTAAGCGAGATAAATTTGTGAAACAAAAAGCAATTTGTGGGGAAGGAATCAGACATTGATCAGGATGCCTTAAAAATGCTGTAATGTCCTTATTGTATATTGGAGAACATACGTTTCTAAAAAAAGCTGTAAATATCCATGTTCTTTTACTTACATTGTGGTCGAGGCTCCAACAATTTGCATGGAGAACGAAAGAAAATATGTCTTATAAGTCATTTTTGTGTGGTAATCTTCAAAACAACTTCGGTCCACACAAAGCGCCACGTCACACTTGACACATTTGAATAGCACGGTTCGCGTCACGCCAC
>Ga0123357_10012799_pt1 | contig 10833 bp, 7 predicted proteins | sample TergutEmb28metaG_FD_89873 | JGI IMG/M metagenome (GOLD analysis project Ga0123357, IMG submission 89873) | Embiratermes neotenicus P4 segment gut microbial communities from Petit-Saut dam, French Guiana - Emb289 P4 | ecosystem: Host-associated > Arthropoda: Insects > Digestive system > Gut ... | reverse complement strand
TGTACCCGCATCCTCCGGTACAGGTCATACTACTTGTACCGACAGGATGCGTGTACAGTTTTTAATACTCCTGATGATGGGTGCTGTGACACCCGAAACATGTAGAGTAGTTTTGCAGTGAATGATATCTGCGTACTGTTGCATCTGTTGGATTTTTATTCACATTGAATTACGATACACGGAACCACGAGCTTAAAATTTTACTATTACCTTCGCGACTACAGACACAAAGAAGGCGACAGATCAGGGTGTGGGCGGGCGCTGAGCCAAGTTTCGTGCTGCAGTGTAGACGACAAGTGACCAACAATATGAGCCACATAAACTAAGGGTCCTACAATAATCACCAGAATCCAGAGACTTAAAGTAACTTAATCCACATAACACTGAAAAACAGTGCTGGATACGGAGGTTCTCGAGGCGATATCTATGACGATTTCTGGTTTCTTGGATGTGACATAGTAAAGTAAGGTAAAAGGTAAAGTGCACACTTATACAGGCACTGAGGCTGTGTACAGGCCGTACGACCCACAGGGGGAGTAGAGGTATAGATATACTCTTTCTTGACCACGACACTAGAAGTGGGTGAGGGGTCAGTGTCACGCCCCTGCCGCTCTTTACCCCCAGGAAAGACCCGGTACCCATTGTACGGGTGGCTGGGTGGGCCCCAGGGCCGGTGTGGAGAGGTGCGGAAAATCTCGTCCGACAGGGATTCGATCCCTGGACCGTCCAGCCCTTAGCCAATAGTTATACCGACTGAGCTACCCGGTTCACATGTGGCATAGTAAAGTTCGGTAAATAAGGCGTTTCGTGGAACTTGCCGCCTCTATCTTCGAAGAGTTCTTGAGGGTGGAGAGAGCAAGTTTCTCCGCAACCTGGGCGGGCTTCCGCCAGAATATTCGGCAAGTATTTTACTCGAACAGAACACAGCTTAGCTGTGTGCAGGAACTGCTGGTAGAAGTCATAACACATGCTCTCCTGTTATATATGAATCCATCCATTAAAATCTTGTTTTACCTTTCATACACTAACTTAAAATTTTAAGTCAAGACTAGGCTCACTCGTATACTGCCGCAGGACGAAATCGTGTTTAACTGAGAAATTTCACATAAACGCCTGCACTTATAGGAAATGTGAGCTTTATTATTATTATTCATATCCGCGTCCTAAATTAATTGAAGTCTCACACCTGAACTTTTCGCAGGACTCATGTAGCTGCGCTTTCTCTACTTTTTTCTACAATATCTCAAAAATTTGCCCCAACGTTCTGTAAGCTGCCGGCTTTCCTGTACCGAATGCAAACCCCAGAGATTTTACTTTGTTTAGTGTTGATTTTAAATGTCACAAAAGTACCTCCGCTAGAGACCCTTCGGCGGCTGATTCCATCAATGCGGACAATGGTGCATTCAATAGAAAGTTTGTTTTGATTAATGATTTGTTAAATTAATTGCGCCGGTTATAAGTATTAACATTTCTTGTGTTCGTGTTATTATTTTTCATTATATTTTGTTGTGTTTCTCATATTTATGATTATGGTCAGTTCTTCCATTTTATCTTATATTCCTGTGCTGTCTTTGTAAATGGCTTTTTGGCTGCTGTGTAAGCACATTAATAACAAAGAAATGGATTGAATTACGTTCTTGTTACTTTGTGTTTGCAAAAAAATACACTTTTTATGTGTATATAATATTTGTCGCATAACAAATAAAAGTTTATTACAAGTGACATTCAAACAGTACTTCCTGTGTGACTTGTAGCAGCGATGATAAATTTGTATGAAGACACATTATAAATTGTCTTCACGAAAAATGGTCAGAGTAATTATTTTTTTTGAATAATGCAGGTTTAGAATGGAGTACGATATTAAACTGAAGTCATAGAAATGGAACTGGAGGTGTCGACTCTATTCGACTGGCTGAGGAGGGGACCAGTGACCGGCAATTTTTGAATAAAGTAATGAAATTTTGAGTTTCACGAACTGTGGGGAAATTCTCGAACAGCTGAGCAAATAATATCTTCTCAAGAAATTCCGTTCAACGGGGTAATTAAGATAGTTTTAACTAGTAATGGGAATTAATGTGAGAGCCGAAGGAATATTAATACTCCTATCATACAGATCTACATTCTGAGAATAAAATTACCCAGGCACAATTCGCACATTTCACAAAGATCTGTTCTCATGAAGATGTTCGTCAGGCATGCATCAATGTATATATATAAAAACATCAGAAGCCTATATTGGATGGTATTAATATAGCTCTCATCTCGCACGCTAATGCGCTGTAACTGACGTTCCCCGAAAGATCACACATCACAGCCATAACGGCAAAAAATCGTATTTCTTGCAGCCCGGTATTAGATTTTTGGAAATATTATTTGGGGAAAAACTTCCCTTTATAAGGATTACTAAAACTTTTTTTCAGAATTACTTTTCCTTTAATTTCAAAGCAAACCTCTTTTTTCCTACTTATTTTTGCTACTAAATATTTGAGAGCTATACGTATTGAAATTAATCACAAGTCTACAATATACGCTATTTTCAATTCTATATCCCTAGAGACATAAACCTCGTGATGGTGTACTGTAAATAAAACATCGTACTTTCTCTCCTCTTCAGAACTTCGAGTATTCTAAAGCCATAAATTTTGTGGATTACAACATTTCCATTGTGTTTGGTATACTCATGGCTAGTTAGGTTGATTAAAATGAGTTCCAATGAAGAGGAAGAAAACAACGGATCAGTAAACACAAGTCTCATACGTTTCCTCTTCAAAATCGTACGAAATTTCTGCCCTCAGCTCTGTTTTAGGATGCGCTAATAGGAAGTTAAGGAAACTCAGCATGCAAGCCTAAATATTTTATGCTTTTTGTAATGTTGCCACATTGCAAAAAGCATAACGTTTTTGAGCAAATAATGCATTGGTCTCCTTGGAGATGGTGTAACAAGCACCGAAACATGTAGGAGGTAGTTGGTGATAAATACAGGGGTGTTGATAAGTCCTTAGCCCGACCCTGGAAGGAAACAAGCTACAGCGACCAAGACTTACAACACTATACCAAGACTTATGGCGTACAAACAACAGGAATATATTGCTGTTGTTTGTAAGCCATAACTCTTGGTATAGTGTTCTAAGTCTTGGTCGCTGTAACTTGTTTCCTTCCAGGGTCGGGCTAAGGACTTATCAACACTCCGGTACATGTATTTAACATATTATATGCATTTAGTTGGAATAGAAACAAATAATTGTCACAGTGTTGCTCGTTTTTGTATTGGTGTGAACCCTTTTTGGAAAAATAATAGGCTAAGCATGTTCTGAAAGAGAATGCTGAGATAATGTCTGGATCTACGAGAAACGCAGTAATAGGAGACCGAAAAATTCTGCATAATGAAGCGTCTCATCAAATAACACGACGTCATATCCCAGAAGATCTGAATTTTCATTTTAAGCCCTTCGTTATGTGAACTTCTTGAAAGCATAATAAGGATGACGAAACAAAAGAGAACGAAGTGGTCGGAGAATGTGACACGCATGGGAGACGATAGGACTACATAAAGGGTTTTGGGGGAAAAGAATGAAGAGAAAAAACCACTTGGAAGACGTAGGCGCAGATGGGAGAATAATATTAAAATGGACCATTCGGTACTAGAATCAAGGGTTGTTTTTCTTCTGGTCTCTTTTTTCAAGGACAAAGAATTTCCGATATACATATATATATATACATACATACACATATGTATATATATATATGTTGAATACGAGGCGGTGTTATCTCCAGAGACAGTCTGGACTTGGGAGAAAAGAATATAGTCATTCCCCTACCAAAAATCGAACTACTTTTTAAATGTACAAATCAAATCAGTCCCGTTACAGGCCCGAGGTGTCCAGACGGTTTCAGGAAGTTAAGGTTCCCAGATTACGTGACAATGACCCAGGACGGTGGTAAGGTCAGCCTTACGCACCGGCCGTCTTTACCCACAGCAAGTATTCCTGGTACTCATTTCTGTTAGAGGCTGAGTCGACCCCAGGGCCATAGTGCGATCGGAAGGATTATGTCAATGAAAAATCCCAATGACACCATCTGGAATTGAACCAGTGACCTTCCGATTTGTAGCACAGCATCTTAACCTCTGAGCCACCGCGGTCCCCACTTTTAAATGTAGGCTTATACTTAATATTATTTATGTTTATTTACGTTTACTAAATAGTAATCATCACAAATCACATATATATTTAACTGTACGTTGTGCTAAAGTGGTAAATACATGTGTGATTCCCAAAGTGCATTCTGAATTGCAAATCCACCGTTCAAGAACTCTTCCTCACTTTGACAAATGCAGCATAGAATTTCCAGATTTCTCACGTCTTCTTGCTACACACAAATGGAAGCATTCACGGTCGGGGTCCTTCTGACGTCTTATGCTAAGAACGTAATACTAACATCTTCAGTCGCGTCTTCATTAATTTTGCATGCTGTACACAATGCTACAGATATGGAAATCAATTTATTCCTTATGAAAATTTTTAGTGTAGTAATTCCCGCAATTTGATAATTACCATATGTAAACAAACGTGCATTTACAATCATACTCTGCCTTCACAGAAAACTGGATTCAGATGATTGTAGGGGGTGGGGGTTGTTTCTAACAATCAAGAAGATAACCACATAACAAATTTAGCCACATTCGCTTGTTTGCATGCCAAGTGGAAGTCTAGTTACGAAATTGGCTCGCGGCTGCCTACAAGACAGGGTTGAATGAAAGACTAATGCTAACCATATATCTTGCGTTCGGTTTTACTACCGCTCTTCTTAGCCAACAGTCTCTTGCTGCTAAAGACTAGAGAAAATATTTACTCTCTTACTAACACACCCACACACCCATAAACACACGCGCGCTTAGGGAGGCACACAAATGTTAAAAATTAAGATAAATTAGGTAGAAAATTAATCTGTAAAATCTAATACTTAAACTTCAAGATCAAAAGTTTTTGAACGTTCTAATAGGAAGCCTGAGGACGAATACAGAATCATCAAAAACAAAATGCATTTCTCTCAAGTGGCTACTAAACTACTAACTGTGTGGCTGACACCACACGTGATGAGCTTCTTTGCTACTGGCTGCAGAATGTTCCGACGAGTTATTTAACGTGCAAAGTTGTGAGCTGAATAAAAAAATAATTTTAATGACTCAGCTCATTAATGCCAACAAAAGTGAGTATCGAAATTTTTTCGTATTCGTTATACACAATATTTTTTATTTGTACTAACTAATAATAGAATCTAAGGTCTAACACTCCAGATACTGGACACGATATCATATATTTTGCAAAAATGCAAGATATTCCATAAGATCAATTCTACTATTGTTTCTGATGTGAATAAAAATCCAACAGATGCAACAGTATGCAGATATTTATTCGCTGCAAAACTACTCTACATGTTTCGGGTGTCACAGCACCCATCATCAGGAGTATAAAAACTGTAACCGCAGCCTCCGGTACAGGTCATACTACTTGTACCGGAGGCTGCGGTTACAGTTTTTATACTCCTGATGATGGGTGCTGTGACACCCGAAACATGTAGAGTAGTTTTGCAGCGAATAAATATCTGCATACTGTTGCATCTGTTGGATTTCTATTCACATTGAATTATGATGTACGGAACCACGAGCTTAAAATTTATTGTTTCTGATACTGAATCCTTTCATGTAGCCGTCTTCAGGCTGATGTCTCAAACAAAATTCTGTACTCACATCCCCCTACCATCTGCGGTATGATCGCAATGGCACGTTTACCTTAACAATAGCGGGCGAGTTGGAGAGCTCTTCGCTCTAAAGCAATCTTCATTATTCACTTATTTAACCCCTCTTTTGTTCTATTATTTTCCATGACATTGCCATCAATTACTGGGTCACAGCGGACGGAACCTAACGCAGACTACCCGCTTTTATTTAATTCCGAGTTGCATTCTACTCCCCCTGTCTCATACTTCTTCTTGATGTACTGCCCAGACACAAATACCAAATTCATACGACCACGTATTCTGACATTTTGCCTCTTAAACAGGAACAATTACAAGATCAGTCCTTTTAGTTCCTTACCAAGTTTCAACTTAACATCACTTATGATTAATTCCGAAATAGTCAGGTAATTACTATGATTTTAGGATCTGACGTTATGCAGCTTAGTATAAATGTATCAACTTTTCGGTGGAACCTGCTGCATCCACCGTCTTGGAGAAGGAACCAGGGAGAGAAATAGGAGTTACTAGTGCACGTGTGGGAGACAGTGGATTTAATGGAGACCTTTTTAGGCAACGAAGTGAGTGACAATTACATATTTACCTACAAAATATGTCACTGCTTAGAAGCCTGGCATATCCGTGATAAAAACACTGAGATCTTATAAGTGGCTAACTTGCACTTCGACCGACCTGGCGCATACTCTCTGGTGTCTTCAGAATCCAAGAAAGCAAGAGCGTCAATCTTTGCATTGACAGAAATAATCGAATTTTATTTACTGTGCTATAACACTGTACGGAATACTGTATTAGGTGGGCAAACTCAGGTTCATCCGATACTGAAGGCAATTGTTTCATATTTTGTAAATAGCAAATTATCCGGTGCATAATATTTCACCGACATACGTACAGTCTTGTATTTTCATAGCTATATTGTATTAAATTACTAATTTACTCCATGGAGTAGCGTCTTTCTTGAGAAGCTAACCGGTTTTCAGCTAGTCAAGAAATCCCTAGTTTTTTTTTTATGGAAACCGAAGGTTCCTTACCGCATTCACACGTGCCCGCCACCTGTCCCTATCCGGAGCCATATGGAACCAGTCCATACCCCCACATCCCAATTCTTGAAGATCCATCTAAAAATTGTTCTCCCGTCTAAGCCTGGGTCTCCCAAGAGGTCTCTTTCCCTTAGGTTTCCTCACCAAAACCCTGTATAAGCCTCTCCTCTCCCCATACGTGTTACATGCCCAGCCCATCTCATTCTTCTCAATTTAATCACTATTGCATTATATTACATAAAAATGTGGAAATACAAGACTGTATATTTGTTGGTGAATTATTATAAATCAGTCATTATCAATGTTTGGAATGAATGACATAAAATGTAACAAATTCTTCCCTTTACGGTCGTTACTCCTTCTCATTATAAAAATTGATTTATGAGTTTAGTGTCCTTTCTTCTGAACCAGTTTGCCCATTTCAGTAGAATGTACATCTATTGCTGGAGACTTAATCCTACAAATCATTTAAACGACGTCTTCATTACCCCACTGTTTCATGTCGACACTGCCAGTGCGGCATCATTAAGGCTGTTTGAAACCAATAGACACATAACCTATATTTTGTAGTTTCTTGATGTACTTTTCCACCTGAGCATGATTCTGTGTATGTCTGCAAGACAGCCACTTCCGATTTTTACGAATTGTTTTGCCGGAATGTTATCCCATTCAATTTCAACTGTACCTATGTAATACCGTAGAATTTTAATTTTTTTTCTCACACACAGCTGATTCTGCTAATAACGAATCGTCGCTTTATTTTTTTGATGTTTCGCAGTGACGTATCTGCTTCCGGTCAGTTCACTAGTTGGTTGTATTTTCTTAACACCCACTCTGCTCCCACTCCTATATTCCCATCTTATGTACGTGAGGCCAGGAACTCCTGTTAAAACGTGCTTCTGCAAGCGCAACTGAATAACTGCTGTTAAACTTTATTCCAGATTTGGAAACTACACACAACAAAAGGTAGCACTTCTAGTAAGGGACACAAAAAACCTCCATACATCTGGCTGTTACATTCTTCGATAGCGGTTGAACATTCCGCCTTTATGGGACTGTTTAGGCCATATGTTTGACAGGCATGTTAGAGAAGTTGCCTATCAAGCGCGGCGATGTGCACAATAGCGTAACCTTCCCATTCAGGCCACATGCACTGTATGCTTATAGCGTATGTCTATCTGTAGCCGTTCCGAATTCTACGTACGTCGTTCGTTATGATCTTTAATGACGGTATTGTATCCTAACGACAAGAATTCTGTACATAACGTGCTATACATATTTTGATAAATGTGCGGGGTATGTGGAACATATCGGAGGCGGGAGAGGTGCATACGGGGTTTCGCTGGGAAAACACCGAGGGATGGCAGCTTGGAAGACCTAGGCTTTAAAGGGAAGGTAATATTAAAATGGATCATCAAGAAGTGGGGTGGGGAGGCATGGATTGTTTTGAGCTGGCTCAGGAAATATAGAGGTGGAGGGCGCTTGTGAAGGCGGTGAACAACCTTCGGGTTCTATAACATTCGTGGAGTTTCTTAACTAGCTGAAGATCCTGTTCGCTTCTGAGGAAAGCTTCTGTTCATTGCAGCTAGTTATCTATGTACTATGGCACATATGTGTGATACATATGTTCGTGCTGTACGTGATAACTGAGCTTGTTTGTATAGAGAACGCCATACCCTACCAGAACATGGGGTTGACGTGGGGCGAAATTATGAATAACTCTTCATTTTACCCAATTTTTTCAAATAACTTAGAATTAGCGAGTATGTTTATTTCGAGCCTAATTAATGGCGCGTTTGAACGGATTTGATTAAAATGACAGTTACCGTTAAATAAATTGTGCTTTCAATTATTCATGCAAATCCAACTGTTCGTAAAAGAAAGTATAATTATGTTTCACAGCATTCATTCATCTTAGCGAATTGTGATGTTTTTCCTACATATAACCTCACACATTCATTTCCAAGCTTTACACTGTCGGGGGGTGGGGGTGAGGTGGGCATACGATATCTAACCTTAATCGTGTTTCGTTCTAAAACCTAAACAATAAAGTGTGTATGCTAATAACACTGTCACTTACACACACACACACACACATACACACATACACAGACACACACACACGCCACACACACACACATACATACACACACATACACACACACACGCCACACACGCACACACACATACACACATACACACACACACGCCACACACACACACACGCCACACACGCACACACACATACACCCACACACACACACACACACCCACACACATACACACACATACACACCCACACACACACACACACGCACACACACACACACATACACACACACACTCTTAACGAAGATTAGTAATTTGTATTGACTCTTAGGCAGTGTATTATCGCGTCATGAAGCCCAGCTCTCTCCATTTTCAGACCTCAGACTACTCTCTTCTGTCCTTACACGCTGCTTCGTCCCTTTTCCTCTCCCCAACCCTGTATTTTATTCCGGCATTTCATTCAAATTAGCGTCGTTTACCGAGGTAAGTTAATCAGCGCGATTATAGTAGAAAGGGTTTTCGGAATGGACGAGGTAAAGGGGAAGAAATAACGACAATTGCCACTTGAATTGCGCAGTAGAGTAGCAGGATTCCCCTCCAAACTGTAATACAAATTAAGGCTGTCTGGGTAGCGTTATCTCTCGAGAATGAGCCCTGTTTCCGGTTAACGTACGGGTAGGTGGAAGTTTTAAAAGACAGTCGCGCTCCGGAAACTCGATCTGTTGTTAAGATTTCCAGACAACTTGGAGAAGACTGATATCTTGCGAGTAACTCGTCACGATTGGAAATAAAACTGAAAGTCTGCGCAGAATGGCGTCAGTTACTTTAGAATGAAAGTAAATGTAATCTCCTTCAGCGTTAAATCTACATTGCTCTGATGTGTAGTGGGGTATGGGTTCGGGACAGCGTAGTGGGTGTAGCGTTTCGCTATGCAGATGCACTGCTCAGGGTTCGTTATTCGGTGGGGACAAGGCATTATTTGTTTGCCAAAATCCGTCTACACGTGCCCTGGGGCCCACCCAGCCTCCCCCAATGGGTACTGGTGTGTTTTGTGTAAGTAAAGCCGTCGGAGCAAAGCGTTGAGCGTCCACCACATTCTAGCGTCCAGGGTAGGACAGAACAGAGTTCTAAGCCTACTTCACCTCTGCTTCTGCATGGCACTTCACAAGAAGAATTGGACGTTAGTACAGTAAATTATACTACAAACTATTCTAATATTTACAGCCAAAACTCAGAAAACTCTGAAGGACGTATGTTTATAACTGGACAGATATATAGCTACCATCTGAAAGTCCGTAGGTAACCCATGCTATATAATTACAATGCATAAAGGGAAGAGACATCTAGTGTCAGTATGTTCATAAATATTTTATGAAAGTTCCTGAATTTGCATTTTAAATCAGCTATAAACTCGATTCATTTTTTTTTTCGCGTCGAAGAACATGACATTTCTGAGTGCGAATTGTGTTCTGAGTGCGAATTTTGTTCTGAGTGCGAATTGTATTCTCGTCATTTGAAGAATAAACATGGGTGGAAACTTTGAAATAAATAATTGTCATACCGTTTATATACACATATACCTAGACGTAAATATAATTTTAGTACACAATGCCTCTGTTCAACGTTTTACATTACATTAAGGTGGCATAAACAGGACCATAAATGACAAGTGTGTGAAAAAATTAATTATACGCGGCTGTATGATCATACTAACAGATGGGTGAAGGTAGAAAGAAGTACAGAACATTAAGACTGCCTAACAGGTAACTTTGGCCAGGTTCGGGTCTACATATGAACTACACAAGTTACAGCTTAGGCCTTCAAATTGCAAGTGGCCTCACTGAGGTCGTCTCAGTAAAATAAATTAAATAATAATAATAATAATAATAATATTTATTTACTGCAATTGGGTTGTTACCCGGTGGCAGTGGTTATTTTACATGTAAACAAACATGAAATTGGTTACTACTAAATTTAAGTCAGGAGGGCT
>Ga0123357_10012798_pt1 | contig 10834 bp, 7 predicted proteins | sample TergutEmb28metaG_FD_89873 | JGI IMG/M metagenome (GOLD analysis project Ga0123357, IMG submission 89873) | Embiratermes neotenicus P4 segment gut microbial communities from Petit-Saut dam, French Guiana - Emb289 P4 | ecosystem: Host-associated > Arthropoda: Insects > Digestive system > Gut ... | reverse complement strand
CAATTGGATGAAGGAGAATGGAAAGTAGAATGAAAAACTGACGATCTTTACACTATTATACTGAAAATATATTATACACTTTATACTATTAAACTGAAAATATGTACACAACGTTTTTACTATGCTTCTTCCAAATTTTCAAAATTTATTCAAGGTAAGTCTCCTCTTCTTCAGTAGCTGGCCTCTTGTGGTCAGCTCATTTCTTTGTCACACACATACATACAGAAAAGATAAGCTCCTGAAATGGCCCGACCGTTCATGTTTGCTGCTTTATGTTAGCGCGCGCATCCACTAAAACATTCGTTAGCCGAATCCATATTCGTTAGCTGAGTCCGAAAAATAGCGAAAAAAATCTTTGTTAGCCGAAAAATTCGTTAGCAGGGTCACTCGTTAGCCGAGGTATCACTGTATATAAACTGGTACTTGCATGATTAATGTGAAGCATTTGTAATGTGTTTTGTGGAATTCACAGCTTTCCATGATTATGGCCATGTTAATGGCTGAACATGTAGGTATCAATAAATAAGGAAATTAAAGAAGCAAGATATAGCAATCTCAAATGTACAGTGGTTATTATCGAATTAGAGTAACTATTCAGGTGTGACAAAATGTGTTCTTCTGTGTACAGCCCAGGAAGTAAGAATCTCCATATGTAATATGCAGTAGTTGCCAAAAGCCAGTAAGTTCTGGCATATTTACACAGAAGGGGCAATAAAGCTTCAGGTTTTGGACATGCATGGCGTCATTCACCCAGAATATATTCCTTAGAATTACCTGATTAACAGAAGAGGTTTAAGGATGTACTTGCCAATTTTATTCAGGTACTTACTGAAGCATATCAACTTCTGATCGCCCAAAACTGTGTACCCTTTCATGACATTCCACAGCATGCTGATCATGGCATATGCACATATGTTCTTGACCCCTCACAGTGAAGTTTGTGCATATTTTCACACCAGTGACTGGCTGAAAAGGGCTGTCACTTCAAGGATGGTTCAAGTGCATATTCTGGCATATTCCATCTGCAAAGAATTCCTAGGACTGCCGTGGAAATCACTGCACCACATCCTCCTGCACATCTTCGTCCAACTTGAACGTATGGCCTTTCCAGGCTTTCTGTAAAGGTCCGCAGATGTCAAAATTGATTCACAGAGTTCAGCACCAAATGAATGCCATACCATGGGATGTGCTGAAGTATCCTGCATACAACCCAGACCTATTGTCAAGCCATTGTTAAATCTTTGGACCCTTGAAAAAAAGCCCTGAAATACACGTTGGATGATATTCAGGGAGCTATGGTTCAGTGGGACTCATGTGTAAATGCTTGTGGTGATATTGTTTGCCTGCTCCATTATCATCGCCTGTGAGCTTTTCTGAACGGGTTTCATATTTCCTCACGCAGATATGTTTCTGGGATATTAGTGACAAGTGTATGCATAATTTATATCGTTAATTATTTTAAATGTTCCTGTGTGGAAATACAGGGATAATGTATGGGACAGAAGACCAGAATATGCGCTACTTGAATATGCTATATTTTTCTGGTACTATTTTCAGCCAAGACATTCAGCTAAATTGTTGAATGTTCTCCGTCAGATGCCACAGAGAAATGGACCGGATGTGTTCTTCAGCTTTCCGGGTCGCAAGGGATCTGTAAGTTAGCGTTTCAAACTTACTGTGTGGTAGATAGTTTCGAAGTTGCATCAGAGTGTTTAATCCTCGTGATAAATATCTGCAACCTGTTGTGTGTTGTTGATGAGTCCAGACAGAGGAATTTGAGTTACTGATTTCCTTTCACTTTAGGGTTAGTAAATGTTTGTTCAAGGCGAGACAATTGTCCTTTTAAAGAAGGGCACAAAGTGCTGCTGATCTTGACCCTCTGCTGCTGTAGCGAAGACATTATCACATCTAGAATTAATTAGTTTCATGCTATTGTATCAGTCTTTTACATCTGTAGCATCGGAGCTCTGTGACTGGAATACTCTCACTGCTTCATGCAGCAGTGAGCGTGAGGTTACAGTAATGTAACTGAACATTTTGGTTATACGTATTTGTCTATTAGATAGAGCGATTGCTGGCCACCGCCATCCGTTATAAATTTAAACTACCAATGTACATTCAAGTACCGTTGGTGATAGCTTGGTGGGGTTACTGACAGAGAGGTTTAAACAAGAAAACAGTTAGCAGCAGGTAACGGAAGTGGGTGAATGCTGGCGCTCGATTACGAGAGCGGTGTGAATGAGATGGTGGAGAGTGTGGTGACCTAAAACAACAGGTTACAAGTTTGGGAATGAATTGACTGTTGGTTTTCCTTTAGTTAGAATATGATTATTATTTAAATGAACAAGCTCAGACGTTGCATCTCAAATACAAATAAATACATAAACTTGGTGAAGACTGTGTGTGGATCCGATGAACCCCACCTGTATACCAAAAGAAGTTCTACCAGACTGATCACGTCTGGACATGCAAGCTACAAAGGGCGATCACGTACAGTGATAAACTTGAATTGGCTACTGACTGAGGAGGCAAAATAATGTGCTTGTTCTGATGTATGTCCTGCAGTTGTTACAACACTTATACAGGGCAGGTAATATATTCTGAGGAACTGAAAAACTACCATGGTTATTGTTTCTTTCATAGATGCATATGATTTTGGTTTTGTAAGTCTGCATTTAGCACCACTGTTACCTGCATCTCATTTAGTAGTATCATCAGTGCAGCTGACAGAGAATCAGTAAATAACTACAAGTGCTCACTGCAATTCTGTGCATATGACTGTCATTTGGGATGTGACAACGTGCAGTTTGGTAGGCAGGTGCAGAATTTCAGAGTAACTTGCTGCTTCCATGTAAATAACAGAAGGGTATTTTGTCTTGCATGTGGGGACAATAGCTTTTTCTAATATGTCAGTACCTTTCTGCTAGGTAGCACATTGTCACATCTTGGTTATCTGTGCTATGAGCATCTCATCCTCACACAGCTTAGTATTTTTTTATTTTAAACTCCATTAACATGTCAGAGATCCACAAATGGAAACTTTTAAACAAAGATAATTGGTGATGAGTGATTTACACTTTTCGTTGTTGTGTATGCTGGGTGCCACATTGGTGCTGAATCCAGTCTGAGGTTGTATTAATGTTCTGTCATTTTCACTTCAGGCTGTTGTACTTCCACCCCTTGCTCGGTGGCCATATGAGAATGGGTTTACATTTACCACCTGGTTCCGCCTGGACCCAATCAATTCTGTCAACATTGAGAGGGAGAAGCCTTATTTGTACTGGTACAGCTCTCAGACTATTTATTGCATGAATTGTGTGCCTTATGCAAGCAGCAGAATAAAGCAGTTTCAGTATGTACAGAATTTATTATTGTGATTATAGGACATATAAATTGCTTTTTTTAACATTTCATCAGTAACGTATCAAGATCTATTTTCAGATTTTAAAATTAATTCTGTTTACTTAGAACAGAATGAAGTTTCTTTCTTACTGTAGCTGATAGTTCAAAACGCAAAATTATTGGGTTTTTCATAACAAAGTGACACTGTGCTATCTGTTTTCCAGTTTCAAGACCAGCAAAGGGGTGGGCTATTCAGCACACTTTGTTGGAAACTGTCTTGTGTTAACATCAATGAAGGTAAAGGGGAAAGGATTCCAGCACTGTGTGAAATATGAGTTTCAGCCAAGAAAGGTATGTTTGTTTGAAGGATTGGGTTAATTTTCCACTTGTTGGCATTATACTTAGCTTATAGTTTTAAACATTCCCACGATACCTTCTGTTCAAATTTTGTATCATAAAAATATTTGAAATCAATTCTGGAATTCACAAAGGGTGTTTCTTTCTCAGGATATTGGCCCGGAACTGTGGCCATAAAAGTAACAATTTCTGTTATGTAACCTTAGTGGTGTCATGTGGTTGGTAGAACTGTGCAGTCAAATATTTCTTGAAACTATGACCATAACAACTGATCCATTATTTAAAATTTGAGATTTTTCAAATAAAAATTTCTAGAGCAGTTTTAAATGTCTGGAGTTCTATGTCATATGTATCACAGAATCTGTGATAAAATATTCACTCCACCATACACCTCATGTGTCATACCTTTTCATGACTTTACCCCCCTGTCTCATGCAGCTTGCATGTCACATGAATGTGCTGATATGTTACCAGTCAGGGTAGTACCAATTCAGGTAAAGTACTTGTTTTAGTGTACTCCATTTTGTGTCCTTAGTTGACTGCAGGGTCCTACTTGCACTTCATTTCGTGCTGCAACTGTTTAAAGCCTCAATTAAGAACCAAAAGAACAATCTTGTTGCTAATTATGAAGATCAAATTTGCTCCCTAAACAACATGTACAGCAATTTAATCGAATTAAATGCTTGTGAAGTTCAGCACCATTTGAAGGAGAAGGAAATGTTATTTTGTTTTGCTGTATGTACCATACGGTGTTAATTAAGAATGCCAATGTATGGGCAGAGCAGTAGAAAATATTTTAGCAAAAACATTCAAGAGATTAAACACTGTATTGTTTGCTTTTTCCAGTGGTACATGATTGCTATTGTGTATATCTACAATAGATGGACAAAGAGTGAAATCAAATGTCTTGTTAATGGACAGTTGGCTTCCAGCACAGAAATGGCCTGGTTTGTTTCAACAAATGATGTAAGTTCTGTGTATGCTGTATTATTAAAAGATGCCATATCTAATTTTTTTTCCATGTTATTCTTTATGCAGGGGTACACACATTTTCCAAATATCTTGGAGCCACCAAAAAGTTCTGGGTGCCAGAAAGGTTTCATGAGGCAAGTCTGTACTGCAGACCTGCAAATGTTAGGCTCAACTGTACAGAATATGGCTGCATTTGCAACCTGGCACCCAGGAATTTTGCATCCCCCATCCTAGTGTTCGTAGTATTTCTGAGGGTGTTCATCATGTCAGTAACTGAATGAATCAGATGTGTTTAGTAATAAACGAAGTCCACTGTTTGGTTTCTTCAGTGGGAACTGAAGAATTCAAATAAAATTACTGTAATATTGTAGTGCCCATTGTTGGGCTTGCTAATGCGGAAATGGATTCTGAGGCTAGTCGTCTCCAGGGAGATTTGTCATCACATGTTACTGCATTGCCAGCTACTGTAAATGAACATCAAACCCCCTTCAGCTAGAAATCATCCATATTTAGGAAGCACTGAAACTCATTCTTTTCCTACTCTGTGATAGTATTTCAGCTTAAGTGACTGAATTCAGACAGAGAGATGTAGAATTCGTACCATTAATTTTAATGTATAATAATATGAAGCTAGTGTTGGTAATGGATTGTACTCTTAAAGGAAGTTTTTAAAGTATTATTATGAACTCCTGCCATTTTGTACTGCAATATGTGACTGGGTTGTGAAGATAGAGCAGTTTGAGTACCATTTTTTGTAGAAAACAAAAATATTTCAAAGTGACCGAATGTGTAACCTCTCGAGAGCCTGTGATTTCAAAGACTGAAGTGACATATATGTTTCCACTGTATGTTGTAGCTAAAGAGAAATTATTTATCATTTGCACTTTTATTTTAGCCTTTTGACAAGTGTTACATTGGTGCAACTCCAGAACTGGATGAAGAACGTGTATTCTGTGGCCAGATGTCAGCCATCTATTTGTTCAGTGAAGCACTTACAACACATCAAATCTGTGCCATGCATAGGCTAGGTCCTGGATACAAAGTAAGTCCCATTGTGTTTAGAACTCACTTTCTATTAGGAAATGAACAGACTTCCTTTATGAATAGTGGGAGGGGATGGGAGTAATTTTGCATAGTATCAGTGAAGAAGTCAAAATAGGCTGTATTTATTTCCATGTTATTTCTTGGCTCTTGCCTCAGCTTGAAACAATGTGTGTTTTGTAATCATGAAGTGTGCCTTGTGTGTATGTTCTAGTTGAGAGTAGTGACAGAAAGATTTACAGATGAACTATAGTGTGTGTGAGTGTGTGTGTATTTTAGTATTTCATATAGAATGTTCTGAGAACCTGCAAGTGTTTATAGGGTGCATTTCCAGACTTCAGTTCTTCCAAAATTTTTGTGTGTTATGTTAATTCTATGCATAACTCTTTAGGAAGTTATAGCAGTGCAGTGACAAGCCGTATATGGTTTTCTGTCTGTGCTATAGTTCTCTTCTTTGTTTATCAGTTACTGTGTCATCATAATTATTTGTTTCATTTTGAGGCACATCTTGCACTGATGATATGCAGGCAATTGATTTGTTTCGTATGTATGAACTGTAGAGGTTATTTTCATGAAGTGATAATTGGTAGCTTGAGTAAGAAGGTTGGAGGGAATATTCAAGTTAATTCTTTATAGCATATTCTGCATCAAGTCTATTATTTCGTGTGTGGCCTGTGTGTATGTGAAGTATATTTCAAAAGTCTAGATGTGTTAATTTTTTTCTTGTTGCTGCTGTTCGCATAATCAGAAAAGTAACACAAATCCTCTGAATGTGATGTTACTTTTGTGGAAGAAAGTAGGCAATTGAACATGGTTTACTCTAACTTCTGCATGTGTTTCATGTTACATTATTAGTATTTGTCATTTTTGCCAGGAGCTCTTTTAATACCATGTTTGTGTATTTGTGTGTATATTTCTTATCAAACACACATCATCTCACATCACACACACACACCATCTCACATTATGCACGTAATGCTGTGCCAAATGTCCAGGGGGTAGATTATTGTAGAAAAATCTGCAGCTTGGGTGCAATACACTGACCTCTTACTGAACATCACTCTTATCATTGAAGACTCTTTCAAATCTCTTGAGTGTTGTTTCAGTCACCAGACTGAATACTTGGGATCAGTAATCTTCACATGAGTTAATGCTCTTTTTCTTTCATAACCCAAGCCTCAATTGTAATATACTGCTCTGAATGAGAACCACAGATGCTTCTCCCAAACATCTGACATAGTATTGACTTTATACCATTGCTTTAAACAGTGTTTGTAATTTTGATCCAGATTCTGTTGAAAGAATGTGCAGATGATCTTACTGTTGAGGAAGAGTAGCTGTGTCACAGTCTTTCAACAGGCGCAAGTTTTGACTGCTTCAGTACTTGATGTACTGTGCAGAGATGATGTATCAGTGATATGTTCAGATCATGTCACTGTTCTGTCATCATTCTGAGTCCAGCATGTTCCTCTGTCACTAGTGTTGGGTCTTTGTCACTCGTCACAAAGTATTGGTAAAATGTTCTAACTCTGTAATATGAGTGTACAATTTCTTCTGTACACTTATAATGGGATCATTTGACACCACAAAACTTGATGACATGTAACATCTTTCCAAAACAGTAAAGTTTTCATGGATTTGCAAGCGTCAGCAGTTTTGATCTGCAAGTGGTGTTTCATACATTCTACTTAAGCAACCTGGGGGACTTCTTGTTTCATTCTCCACCACAGACCCCCACTACATTACTGTGATCACATCCTTGGTATATGTTGAGGGTCCATTTGACATAAGAAAGGAGAGAATTCTCAAGTGGATGTTTGTGAATAATTTAAGTAATATGGAATTAACATGGCTGTCTCTATGACTTATCAGCAGTCATTGCAAATTATTGAGCTTTCTGAACATTCCTTATAATGGCAGCTATTGCTAGTTCTGGCAAGATGCATACTAAGCTTTTCTGCACAGGATGATTCATGTGTTTGCATATTCATAGCCCTGATGTCTTTTTCCTAATGCAAAATTGTTTTTTGCTGCAAGATGCAGAATGTGAATTTCCAGAATATTACCTGTATTGTAACAGGAATTTGACTGACTTGAACCCTCATTGAATGATACCCGATGCAGTGGTGGGTTGTAATATGTTCATTATCTTTGCAATATATTCCTGGCGTCTTCAAGCATCTGCTTCATGGGCTTATCTTTTTTGGCAAGACAGCAGAATTTCCTCATCCCAATACTTGCACATTCTCATACAGTTTTTATGCTGTCATTCGTTTCATGCGTGATATGCTGTCCTTATGTTTCTTGAAACAGAGGATTTTTCTGTAGGCCATTTCCAGGTGTAGTAACTGCTTCATTTTTACCGCAGCTGTACCAAATGCTGTGCGTGCACACATAATGCCAAGTTGTTTTCAGTATTGTGCTGCACAAGGAGTTGGAATTTTTACTACAATGGGTAGATGTTTCTGTTTCTAGCCTCCAATTTTTGCGTAGGTGGCTTTTCTGAAGAAGTTGGTTGCATTGTAGTATTAGTGAAACCTGTGGATATATCACACATCCTTTTATGAAATTAGTGTCTGTCCCATTCAAATTCTTGCAGAAATGTACAGGAGGATTAGTTGTAGTTTCAGGGACATCACTGTCCATGAGTAATTAATTTTAAGACATGTTGGTGACACTGTACATATAACATTTGTCCATGTAGTGGTGGAGGTGCATAATACTGTTAATCTAAAATGTTCTTGTAATTTATTCCTTTTTGGGTAATTCCCCGGCGTCTGAGTTCTAATTGCCGACGTTTCGGAACTCACTATCGGTTCCATCTTCATAGGCAGGTGAATTACATTTAGAACACGGCGAAAGCTTAAAAACTAAAATGTTCTTTACTGACACTGCACTCTCTTGTTCAGTTTTGTTCTCACTTTTAGACAGCTTGCTTGTTTTCATTGCATTTTCTGTGTCTCTTCTTGATTAATGATCACTGCTATCTGCAAAGTTAGTCATTGTTAATCATATTGCGCTATGGGTACAACAAGTGCGCAGTTCATAATCAGAATGAGAAATGTACTTTAATCTGACTGGATGTTTTCTGTAATGGACATTTGGTAAAGCAGTAATTTTAAGAAAAATAATATCAACAGAAGACAGTTAGGCTGCGTGCTGCCATATTGGTGCTGTGTATGTAGTGTACAAAAGAAACTGACTTCTGTAGCACATAATGCAATAAGGTAATGTATGTCATATATGCTGAAAGCAGCCTGTAACTTCATACGTTCAGTGGGAAGGGAGGGTCATGTTCACTTCAGCTTTGAATGTTGGAGGTTTCATTTGGAAAGAGCCACAAGGCTCTGAGTTACTGGTGACATATGAAACCTGCTTTTTATAACACAGGGATATTGTACACTGGTATTCAATGCCCTTTACACTTAACAGCATCTAATAAAGCAACAAACTTTTCTTCTATTATGTGATTTTACAACAGTGTTTTCTACATGAATAGTAAATATAATCTTTTATTGTAAAGGCCTGACCATGTTTACAGTTATAAGCACTGTTCATGTATTATGAATTACTGGTGGTTTTACAGTAAAGAGACAAATAGCATTTAGATGCTGTCAAGTTGCGGTGCTTGTGTACCATTGCTGTATCTCTTCAAGTGGAATTTTGCTGGGGGGGGTGGGCTGATTGATATTTGGGTGTTGAGCCCTCGGGTACTTATTCCCACAGTGGAATTGTAACTCGCTGTTATCCGAGGGCTGGCACATAACTCCATCCTCGATCGTTTGAGCAGCCGAACTTCGGTTATTAGGGTCTTGTGGCAGGATAAGTAACACAAGCAAGATACAATGCCAAATAAAACAACAAATAATTGTATTAACAAATTCAACATAGGATAATAATAGAACAATAACGAAGGCAATGAAAACAGTTGCTTTAAACTTAAGCTTCCACCACACATGCAGTCGATGATTTCCCAACACAAACAAACAGCTGTCAGCTCAACGTAAGTTTACAATAAGTACAGAAAAACAGCCAACCAGAGAAACAGTACAACAACCAGTACTATGTTGGCTCATGTAATCTAAAATTACAATTACTTCAAATCTACAGCCGATCAGAATACACGTATAGGACTTGATACATCAGTCGACTCGACATTACATTTATCATGCGTATAAAGGAAATACAATCTATATATGAAGGAACAGAATAACCAAACACATATCTTTGACTCGTATAAAGAAACAAAATGACACTACTTACGGGGAGGCATGCTTGTACCAGCCCCTCCCGAGGTAGACGCTAGGCAGACGTCGGGATTCACAGTTAAACATGATCGAACCTCACTTTGGAAAACAATAAGTGTCGAAACTAACTTTACCTGCACAAACTATGCCCCGATCGTCTGCGTAGCCCTTCTCGGAGAAAACAACTGAAGAAAGAGCTTGGGGCTCCCGCCCCTGGGCAGAGGGATCCCAAATCTAGTTGCGTTGAATGCCGGAACACGAGTACGGAATACAAAAATCAAAACTCAAAAGGAAAACTCAGGGCCCGCCCTTGCCTTTCACTTTTCCGCAAGAACAGCCAATGGCCAGACGATTGCCTCAGGAGAACGGTAAGGAGGGGAGCAAACCGGTCTTCCTTGCCGGAAGGTAAGACCTGCAGGAGCCGACCCAGAAGCGGACGGCTCAGTGTACCGTGACCCACCCAAGCCCACCCCACGTGCTGTGCCTGCATTGTAAGTTACAGCTGCAGGGCATTTGTGTAAACGTTCTTGTGATCCCCCCCCTCCCCCCTCCCCCCTCCTTTTTTTTCTTTTTTTTTTCTCTTTTTTTTCCCCCCCCAGTTTTATAAGCTTTGGCTTTCTGAACTTACTGGGCTAATTGTGCCTTTGTGTTAGGGTTGTCACAAAATCCAGAGTTCAGATAAATGAAAACCATGAATGTGGTGCCACTTCACAAAGTACAGACACTCCCCAACTTACGCTGTTTCAAGTTATGCAATTTCAGACTTACACAACTCCATAAGAAGTTAAAAAAAAAGTAAAATTAAATTAAAAAAGTAACTAATAGAATTTTGAAATGGAAGCACAGTGACACAAAGGTGGCAGAAGAATACTGCT
>Ga0123357_10012797_pt1 | contig 10835 bp, 9 predicted proteins | sample TergutEmb28metaG_FD_89873 | JGI IMG/M metagenome (GOLD analysis project Ga0123357, IMG submission 89873) | Embiratermes neotenicus P4 segment gut microbial communities from Petit-Saut dam, French Guiana - Emb289 P4 | ecosystem: Host-associated > Arthropoda: Insects > Digestive system > Gut ... | reverse complement strand
TTAGTGTCTGTCCACAAAGTCGGTCACTTTGTGGACACACTTTGCATTTTCTCGCCTAAAGGCTGCGAAAATGCTACATTCAAGGTAGTCTGTCCATAATGTGTCTACATTATGGACAGACTCTATTAAGCCGCAGCCCAAAATATTTTTTGCAAAAATCATTTTTTCCGCGTATAAATAATGAAAATAGAACCTGGCAAAGGGGGAAAAATGGAACAGGCAATTGTTAAAACAGATGGGCCGAAAAGCTGGACATTCAGGGATTATAACCTGATTTTTGATAAGCCGATGATCAGGGAGATTGTCAGGGAAGATAAAATGGTTTCCCGTATCTTTGTTACCGGGGAGGTACACCAGGATTATGTCGGCGAAAAAGTATCAAGGCAATTATTAAGTTTAAACGGATTAAACACGGACTTCGATGTACCGATAGAGCCGCTGTTTGTTGAAACAAGAAATAATACAGTCCGTATGGTGCGATTTGATCCTAAAATGGTGTGGAGGGAAGTTAAACCGGAAATTTTTGAAGATCTTTTTTATGCTGAGGCAGAGCGTCTTGGTCTGGATATGGGGCCGGAGCACATAGAATATCCTGATTTCTATGAAAACATGGTTTATTACTTACATCTTAAGTATGGCCCGTTTACTGTGCCGGTAATCAAAGAAAAGACCGTTGACGAATTTAACAAGGCCGCTTATTTAACCTGCCTGCTTTTGTACGGCAAGCCGGGTTATTTGGATGTTCCCGCAGCCAGGCATTTTGCCGATCCGGACGCAGCCCGGTACATGCAAACAACAAAGTACAGACAACTGGAAAAAGCGGAGCAGGTGAAGCTCAGAACAATGCTGGACACATACGGCAGTATCAGAGGGTTAACAAACCTTGAAATGTCATTTGCCCTTGAGGTGTTAAATGTATAACCTTACCCTATGGAATCAAATCAGCCATTAATCCGCAATTATCCAGATCTGGATATTAGGAACATTTGGATACTTTGCCCTGGTATCCACAGTCAGACAGTTCAGCAGCTTTAGGAGTTGTTCAACCGGAATGGGCATATCATTTTTAAACCAATCCATTATCACATCGAGGATGCCTGTTATTTGATAAATAATTTTGTAATGATTTATTTGCCTGTTATCCTGGCTGAGCCTGTTTTTGTATTGTTTGGACAATGAATCAAGCCATTCATTGAGTCTGGATTTAAATAGGTTCAGGATGCCGGGTGAAGAAAGCATTTTTTTTAGGTTTCCCTGCTGCTTAACCATATATTGAATATTGAATGTCAGGTTTATGGTGTTTTTGGCGGAATTTTCCATATTCAGCATTTCATTAGCAAATACATTGGAAAAGTATTGCAGTATAACTTCATCTTTATCTTTATAATTGCGGTAAAATGTCTGTCTCGCAATTCCCGCCTTTTTTACAATGTCGGAAACGCTAATTTTACTGTACGGCATTTCATCCGTTAATAGCAATATTGCTTCCAAAATCCATGAACATGTACGCTGAACCTGCCTGTTGGGCAGTTTTTCATTTTTGGTCATAAATCCGCCTTTTGTACCGGATGGTACATTTTTCTATACCTGTCCATTTTTTTAAAAAACTATAGACAAGTTGTCTTATCTTAGTCATTGTATCTCATATAAGTCAAGGTGTTTATTTTATTTTAAGGAGACCAAAGATGAAAAGATTTTTTGTATTTTTATTTGCTGTAACCGTTTTTGCAGCTGCGGTTTATGCGGACGACAAACCGGAGCCCATGCCACCGGCCGGCCGGCAATACGGTAATTTTTTAGGGCCGTGTATCGGTATAGGCGGCATGAAAAACAATGACGGAGGCATATTAACCGCTGATGCAGGCATTTCCTACAGTTTTTATCTGTTGGAATGGCTTTCACTGGATTCCGGCCTATTGGTTCATTTGGAAAATTATTGGGATCATAATTACCTGACCGGCAGAGATCCTCTGCAGACGCCGCTTTGTTTTACAGTTCCGTTTGGAATGCATTTTAATGTGCCCAATCTGGAAATGCTTTATTGCGGTTTTAACCTGGCGCTGAATATTCCGATAACGGACATGCGCGGAACAGGAAATTATAATGCGGGCAATTTGTTCATCAGCATACCGCTGGATTTGGGATTTGATTTTATCAATCCAGCCAGCGGCGGATCCAGATTGTTTCTAAGGGTTACTCCTGAATTTCATAAAGGCGGATTTACGGTACCTATAGGTATAGTTTGGCAAATCCACAACTGGAAAATCGGGAACATGCAGCCGGCTGCGGATGTTCATGTTGAAGTTAATGTACCGCCGCCGCCGGTTATTAATATTGAGATAAAGAAATAAAAATAAAAAGGGAGAATTTGAAAATGAGTCAAAATCAAATGAATCAGGAAAACAATACGGTATCGGAAGGCTTTGCGAAATTTATACTTGATGTCAAGTTTGGTAATATTCCAAAAGACCTTGTGTCATTTATAAAAGTTTTAACGCTTAAATGCATAGCCGATATGGCAGCCGGCGCCGGTATGCCCCATTCCAGGAAACTGGTTAATCCTGTAAGGGAACGCAGACTTCCCGGCGACGTCGGGGTAATGACATACGGTTTTAAAACATCCCTTTGGGAAGGCGTTTTTCTAAACTCGTTTTTTGCCCATGCAGCCGAACTTGAGGATGATGCTTTTTTCGATGCCGACTTTAACAGCACCGGTCCTTCATGGTCGATTACTGTTATTCCGCTGCTTCTGACTTTTGCGGAGAGGCAAAGGCTTTCCGGTAAGCAGCTGATAGAAGCGATTGTTGCCGGCCTGGAAATACACAGAAGATCATGTTTGACCCATGTAGCGCACAGGGGAGTACTCCTTGGTCAGGGTTCCATAGGCCCTGTTGCCGGAGCGGCAAAAGCACTGGGATTAAACAGGGAAGAAATTTTATCTGCCATGGGTCTTGCAATATCCGGACCCGATGTACAAATTGTCAATTACGGATATGACGGACATTTTTTCGAGTCAGCAATGCAGACAATGCATGCAATGATAGCCGCGGAAATGGCCAAAAATGGGTTGACCGGAAATCCGGATTTATCGAGATTTCTTTCTCTTAAGTACGGAGATACCAGTGCTTCCTCCGAAAAAATGCTGGCTGATCTTGGTACCCGCTGGTTATGCAGAGATTTCTGGATCAAGAAATATCCGGCAAGTTTCGGACTTCACAGTACCATTGATATTATGGTCGAACTTAAGAATAAACATAATATCAACTGGAAAGACATTGATACCATCGAAGTTTTCCCGGCAAACGGAATGCTTTGTTATGTTCCCAAAGATGTTTCTTCTGCTGTTGTAAGCCAATATTGGGTATTGGCTGTTGCCGCTGTGGACGGAGATGTGACAATTGATCATATGACAGAAGATGCTCTGGTAAACCCGGATTACAGGGAGGTTATGGCCAGGATCAGGCATACCTGTCCTTCCGGCGACAACTCAATCCAACAGCCGCTTTTTAGTCACAAAGACAGCATTAAAATCTGTATGAAAAATGGTTTGGAATATACCGGCGAAAGACAATATCCAATTGGTTCTCCGATGGAGCCTTTGACAGATAAACAAATGAAAGATCTTTTTGCCAAATTTTCTGCCAAAATGTTTAGTCCGCAAAACTGCGAAAAGATCGCCGGTATGGTATTAAATCTTGAAAACCTAAATGATATCGATGAATTGATGGATTTGCTCACTTACAGGAATGTATTGTAATCTACCTGGACAGGGCCGATGAAACGCCTTCTGCAAGGCTGTAACCGGAGGGCGCCAAATCGTCCCAGACAGAAGGCTGCAGCATGTCTTTGTCTATGCGCATAAAGAACAGCGGATCGTAACCTGGTACGGGGTAAAGGCTGTTTTGCACATTCAGATAGGCGGGATTGATTCCGGGGCCGTTTATGTCCGGAGAAGGACGGAGCCGCACCATGGAGACCGGATCGCGGGTCAGTATGTCCCAGGCCCGCTGCGAATCGGCGTACAGGCCCAATGCCCTGGTTCTATAGGAATTGTCGCCGGTCCGCAGTGTCAGGGCGTCCAGGGTAACCGCCAGGTTATTCTGGACTACCATTAACCGTTCAGCGATTTCCAGCTGGGTTTTGTCTTCTGTGGGAGTGATCAGGGCGAATCTTGTTTTATCGGCTTCCAGGATATCCAGGAGGCGGTCGTAATATGCCTGGGCCGCAAAATAATTCCCGCGTAGATATGATGTGTTGCCAAGGGCATACAGTATACGTTCATTATAGGGGAGGGGGAATGAAGCGGCTGTAAATCGATCCAGAGCCTGCGGCCACTGCTTTAACTGGTAATAGGCTGCGCCCATTCTGTACTGGATTTCCGGCGGCGCGTAGCCGTTCTGTTCCGAGCGGCTGTACAGATCCAGAGCCGCCTGGGCGTTTCCGTCCATTGTAAAAAAGTTCAGGTCGCCGAGGTCCGCATAAAGCCTTCCGTATTCCGGCGAAGCGGTTAAAATGCGGCGCGACAGGCCGTCTTCATAAAGTTTTGTGCCGTCAATAAGATATTTTTCCGCCTGGAAAAATTCTCCCCTCTGCGTAAAAATTTCAGCATAACGCCTTAACGCCAGAAGCCTGTAGCCGAGGCGTTTTTGGGTTTCGAGTTTGGCGGCGTCAAAACACTGAATGGCCCTTTGAAGGGTCAGTTCTTCGTCCCCGTAATTGCTGAATAAATTATAGTATCTTGAAAGGTGGTAATATGATTCCGGAAGCACCGGATCTGAACGCACTGCCCGCAGCAGTACTTCCCTGATTCCGCCGATCTGGTTCAGATATTCATTTGGAATTCCCCGGGTTACTTCCGTGCGTTTGTCCAACAGATACCCGCCGAGTTCGGCAAGGGTTTCCGCGGATATTTTTGTACTGTCCGAGGACATAAAATGATTCTGAAGCGGCAATACTTCGCCAAGGTTATCTGTACGGATAAAATATTTTAACATTCGTTCCAGGATTTGATCTGTTCTGCCGTAGCGTTCCAGCAGAATTGCGTAGGATTCCCTGGCATCTTCGTAATGTTCTTTTTCGGTATCACCCCAGGCCAGACTGTTGTCTCCAAGTGCAAGAAGGGCATCCCTGTCCCGGTTTGAGTAGTCCAGTATATTGCGGCGCAGCAGGGTTTCCGCTTTGGAATAATTGCGGAGATAATTGGTTTCCATGGCCGCGTATTCCAGTACCGCCGCCTTTTCCGGAATCTGGTTTTTGTTTTTTAATGCGGTAAAATTAAGCAGCTCGTCGTATTTTTCTTCGGCGTAAATATATTGCCTCTCGTCCCTGTAGGAACGCGCATAACGGTAGTACCATATTTTTTTTGGATTGATCGCGGAAGCCTGTTTGAATAAATCGCGGGATCTGCTATATTCGCCGGCGCTTATTTGTTCATAACCTCTTTTATAAATGGATTCAGCCTTGAGCGGCAGGTATATAAATGTCCAGGCAAGATATCCCACTGATACAAGGACAAGGGCGACTATTAAAAATGTGCGGAGTACAGGCAGAAAGTTATGAATAAAAATATAGGCGAAGCTTCCCTGTTCAATTTCCAGCTGTTCGCCGGTCATTTTTTCAAAGCCCCTGGGTATGGCAATTGTCCGTCCAAGGATTTTGCCTGCCAGAGCCGCAGTGGTTTTTGGAGGAGCGCCTGATGTCAGATATTTTATCAGCGCGGTCATCTGATCCGGATCTACTACTTCCTCGGCAATAAGTTCACCGCAGGCAATGCGGAGATTGAGGGGATAAGACGCCAGTGTCTCCCGCAGTTTTTGGACCTCATCGTCGGTGAGCCGGATTTCGTCCGAATCCGCCAATATCTCGTCAACTCCGGTATCGGCTGCAGGTGTGCCTCGCGGGCCAAAAACATCATCTATGCCGGGAAGCGCAAAGTCGTCCGATGAGCCTGTTTCCTGCTGCGGAATTTCAAAATCCTGGCTTTCCAGACTAAAATCGGCGGTATCAGTACCTGCGGCCGGGTTTAGGTTGAATTGATCGAACGAATCTACTGACTCCCCGGAATCTACTGATTCGTCAGCGTTTAACAATTCCGCCGAGTCTATTGACTCGAACGAGTCCATTGACTCGAACGAGTCTATTGATCCATCTGAATCCAGAGGTTCGACCAATTCCGGTGATTCATTCAAAACATCTGGTTCATCTGCCGCGGGGGCATCTTCGATAAATTCCCCGCCCAGGTCAAAACTGTCCACAGTTTCTTCCGGCTCAGCGGTATCCTGAAGTCCGGCCGATGCTTCTTCCGGTTCCGAAAAATCTGGCAGTTCGCTTAAACTGAATTCATCCGTACTTTCCCCGGTCTGCGGAGATTCACTGTCTTCCAGGCTGTCGCTAAGGCCGTTCAGCAGTTCTGAAGGAATATTAAAATCATCTTCGGAGAAATCTGTTCCCGGGCCGGTAATATCTTCGGTTTCATTGGCGCCGCTGTCATTATCCGGCTGCAGGCCCGGTTCATTATATGACTTGTCCAGGAGGTCTATTTCGTCCAATCCCGGATCATCGGGTATTGTATCAAGCAATGCGCCCAAATCTCCGGAATTCCCGGATTCGGCAGTTTCTTCGGTGTCAGTAATGGCGGGAAAATCATCTGCCAGGTTTGGCGTATCTGAGCCGTTTCCAAGCAAATCCCCCAAATCGCCGAAACTTAAAAAATCATCAGCATCAGGTGTTCCGTCGGCCGCGGGTTCGGCATTGGCTGTTGATTCAGTATTTGTTGGTTCAGCATTAATCACCGGCTCATCATCGGCTGGAGGCAGGTCCATTATATTATTGGGAACATCCAAAAAATTATTGTCGGATTCCGCGTCAGAGAATGCTGATTCGGGTTCTGCCGCCAATACCGCCGTTTCAGGCTCAACTGCTGCCGCAGGTTCAGTCATTGATTCCGTTTCTGGTCCTGCCGCCGCCGGTTCTTTATCCGGGAGAGGTAAATCATCCTCGGGCAGGTTCTGTTCGGCTCGAATTTCATTTTCCCTGCCGATTTTTTCCAGTGAGGATTTAAATTCCTGCAGAACTTTTAGGGACGGCATATATTATATAGTATTTCCTGTAGGGTAATTATCCAATACATAAACTGCGGAGTATTTTTGCCGATAAATGTAATGAATGAAAAGAATCATAACAGCTGTACTCCTTATTTTATGTATCGGCACTATTGAGGCGGCGGATTTAGCGTCCGCGGACTTTATTGATATGCTTCTGGAGCTGCCCGGACCGGTTTCTCCGGTCATCTATGGGGACTCTGTTGTATTTACAGCGCCGTCTACATTCCGCAGGGTTGGAATTTCATTTGCGTATGAAGGTTTTTCCAGGGTTTATTGGCTGCAAAAACTGCTTATTCCCAGGGACCAGGCCGAAATTGCGGCGGAAGGTAAAAAGAAAAACATCGATCCCAACCGTGATTCCGGGATTCTTTTCCATGTTCAGGCAATTCCCGACGGAATAAAAGAACTGGATTACCGGATGATCATTGACGGGTTATGGACGCCGGATCCTCTCAATCCCCAGGTAATTACAGGTTCCGGAGGAATAAAAAATTCAAGAGTTACTCTGCCGGCGCAGACCAAAGTTCCTTCGACCGTAGACAATACAACAGGAACTCTCCGTTTTTCGTTTAACGCAGCTCCGGGATCTACAGTGACTGTCGGCGGCAGTTTTAATAACTGGGATCCGTTTATGTATGAAATGAGGGAAATTTCTAAAGGAAGTTACAGTCTTACCCTGACTTTGCCTCCCGGCACCTACCAGTATGTCTTTTTCTTCATGGGTGAGAGGTATCCGGATCCAAATAATCCCGAAATTGTTTACGCAAAAGACGGAAAAATGGTTTCCCAGGCGGTTATCCGTTGATTAATAAAAAGACAGCCGGAAAACCGGCTTTGGCCAAAAAACCGGCATCGGCTAAAAAACCAGCGCAAAAATCCAAAACTCCGGCAAAGGGAACCAAAGGTAAATCCAATAATAAAAAAACGCCCTGGGGCGCCATTTTTTGGACTGTTTTTTTTATTGTGGTAGCCGGACTCTTTTTTTATAACCGCGACGCCATCCGCAGAACACTTGCGGAGAGCCAGCGGAGCAATATAAGCACCGAAACCGTGCCGCCCCTTCCGGAGGTTCCGCCCCAGGTATTGTCTGAAACACCATCGCCGCAGCCGGATGTTTTAGCCCCGCAGTCCTCCGCTGCCAATAATGCCGCTGAACCGGAAACAAACAAATCACCGCAGAGTGCCGAGCCCGCGGTTGCTCAGCAAAGCCCCGCTGCCGGACAAACCATTGCGGATGCCGGGCCCCAAACGCCGGCAGCCCAGGAAATTCCTGCACCCCAGGAAAAGCCTGTAACCGCCGCGCCGGCACAAACCTCTGCTGCTCAGACCCAAACCCCAGCCGCGCCGCTAAATTCCCAGGTTCAAAGGGAAAGGACCATGTATTTTATCAACATTGACAGTGACGGCACCCTTTTGAGGACCAAGGTTAACCGCAATCTTCCTGTTACCGATTCGCCGCTGACCGATACCCTGACCGCCCTTATTGCAGGACCGGAGCCGGACGAGCAGCGCAGGGGCCTGATTTCCCTTATACCCGACGGAACCCGCATAGTTAGTGCTACTGTACGCGGGATTACCGCTTACATCAATTTAAATGAAAATTTTCAGTTTAATACATACGGAGTTGAAGGCTATGCCGGCGCCCTGCGCCAGATTGTATGGACAGCCACAGAATTTTCCAATGTAAAGGATGTGCAGATACTGATAGAAGGACGGCGCATTGATTATCTGGGCGAAGGTGTGTGGATTGGCAGCCCTGTCAGCCGGGATATGCTGTAATTCCCGATATTCAGCCATTCAATCTATATTAGTTCAATCGATATTCAGCCGTTCAATCGTAACCGCTTTTCCCGATGTTTCGTCTATCCCGGCGATAATTCCCTGTATCCTTGCGCTGCCGCTGTCAGCCGCGGCTTCCATCCTGTAGAGTACCTGGTTTCTGGCCCGGTCAATGCAGATTTTTGGTTCCATGCCGATTACCGAGTTTTTGACCCCGGTCATTCCCAAATCAGTGATATAGGCTGTGCCTTTTGGCAGGATTTTTTCGTCAGCAGTTTGTACGTGGGTATGGGTGCCGGCCACTACAGCGGCCCTGCCGTCCAGGTAAAAACCAAAAGCTTCTTTTTCTTTTGAGGACTCCGCATGGAAATCTACCAGGACAATTGATTTTTGGGTCTGGACTTTTTCTATAGCGTCAAAACATCTGAACGGACATTCTATGTTATACATCAGTTCACGGCCCTGCAGGTTGATTGCCAAAAACCCGATATTGCTGCCGTCTATGTTTTTTTGAAAAATTTTCCAGCCCCGGCCGGGGGTTTTTTGGTCCGCGGGTCTCGGACCTATCGGTCCGGCGCCAAAGTCCTGCGGATAATTTGCCGGCCTTAATACCCGCTCCTCCGAATCCAGAAACGGCCAAAAGTCCCGTTTTTCCCAGATATGGTTTCCTGAACTTATGACATCAGCGCCGCAATTAAGCATGCGTTTAAGGGTTTCTTCGCTTATGCCAAAACCGTTGGCAGAGTTTTCGCCGTTGATCATTATAAAAGCAGGTTTTTGCTCAGTGATAAAAGCCGGCAGTTTTTCTTCCAGTACTTTGAGTCCGGCTTCGCCCATAACATCACCAAACATTACAACTTTGATCATCGGGATTTTTACCGCCTACCGGGCGTATTCTGTAATCCTGGTTTCCCGGATAATTGTTACTTTTATCCGTCCCGGGTACCTTAAATCGTTCTCGATTTTTTTGGCTATTTCCTTGGCCAGGTCCCTTGATTGATCGTCGTTTAATGTTTCGTTATTGACGATAATTCTGAGTTCCCTGCCGGCCTGTATAGCGAAGGATTTTTCCACACCGGTAAATCCGTTTGCAATGCCTTCCAGGTTTTCCAGGCGTTTTATGTAATTATCCAGGGTTTCTCCCCTGGCGCCCGGCCTTGCCGCCGAAATCGCGTCCGCTATCTGTACCAAAACCGATTCCATACAGGACGGTTCAAGGTCATTATGATGGCTTCCTATGGCGTTAATAACCCTGGCGTCTTCGCCCATTTTGCGGGCCATTTCCATACCGATTTCGGCGTGGTTAAGATCGGAATCCGATTCCACTCCCTTGCCTATATCGTGCAGTAGGGCCGCCCGCTTGGTAAGGTCGCGGTTGCAGCCGATTTCCGCGGCAAGCATTCCCGCAATTACAGCGACTTCTTTTGAATGCGCCAGAACGTTCTGTCCGTAACTGGTTCTGAAGTACAGCCTTCCCAGGGTTTTGATGGCGTCCTGTTTTATATTGTGAATCCCAAGGTCAAAAAGGACTTTTTCGCCTTCTTCAAAGATTTTTTGGGAGATGTCCTTGCTGACCTTTGCCACAATTTCTTCGATTCTCGCGGGATGAATGCGGCCGTCGGTAATCAGGCGTTCCAGGCTTTGTTTGGCGATTTCGCGCCGCACCGGGTCAAAACAGGAAATTACAACCGCTTCCGGAGTATCGTCGATGATGATATCCACACCGGTCAGGGTCTCAAGAGTCCGGATATTCCGGCCTTCCCTGCCGATTATGCGGCCTTTCATCTCGTCATTTGGAAGGGTAACAGTGGTAACTGTTACTTCTCCGGTTACTTCGGTGGCAAGACGCTGGATTATCGCGATAAGGATCTCCCTGGCCTTTTTTTCTCCGGCCAGGTTGGCCTCGGACTCGATCTTGTTGATCAGGCTCTGAGCGTCGTGTTTTGCCTAATT
>Ga0123357_10012796_pt1 | contig 10835 bp, 2 predicted proteins | sample TergutEmb28metaG_FD_89873 | JGI IMG/M metagenome (GOLD analysis project Ga0123357, IMG submission 89873) | Embiratermes neotenicus P4 segment gut microbial communities from Petit-Saut dam, French Guiana - Emb289 P4 | ecosystem: Host-associated > Arthropoda: Insects > Digestive system > Gut ... | reverse complement strand
GTCTAGTGCTCCTGAGGATGGGCGAAACTATCGCCCGAAACATGTTGAGCTGATTGAAATTATTAATAAACTGTCATTATTGTATCTAGTTTGTTGTTTATATTATTGTATCAATGATGCACGGTCACACAAACATCAAAGATATGTTACTTTCCTAAAATCTTAAGCTGTATGCTGAATATTTCTAAAATCGCGCGTTAATGTAATTGTTTATTAACAGTAATTTTGAAGCGTCTTGACTTACGTATGTTGCAACATACTGTTCACATCGCTATCTGTATGTTTTGGTGTTGTTCTAGGTCTTATTAGGCAATGTTTATTCCTATTATTGTGTGTGTCTACAAGTGTCACATGAGTTGCACTTGAGAAATTACCACACCAAAATATTTCGCTTGCTTGCCTCATTGTTTCTGATTGTTTTCGTCAACCATTCCTTAAAAAATATATACAGCTTCGAAGTTTTTTTTTTTTACCAGACAAAATTTCGTGAACGATATTAAAAGGCGCCAGTATTTTTTCCCAATTTACGGTCCATGTGAAGAGCACGGATTGGAAGTTGTAAAGGTACTAAAAAATAACAAATCGTAGCTACCTGCATAGACACTGAATTTAGTAAATAATTGTAGAGTGTATATTATTTACTTGTGCTTATACATATCATATAGAGGACAGAGGATTAACATATATAGTTTCTGAAAACAAACCTACCTCAAAAGTCGACACACTCTTCAGGCTCAGAGAGGCCTAATCTACTTCTGGTTTACTAGGAGAATGTACGTGCTTGAGTCACACTGTGGGCGATTATGGGGTTTTACCGCCGTGGAAGTTCTCGTATGTGGTGTTCTGGATTATGGTAGCGTCTAGTCTAGTGTGCAGGCATTAATATTTCGGAGGACTCTACTGCTTATATTTTCAGGATAAATTTCAAAGTATAGATATCCCGAAAACTTTGTAACCCACACCAGACTGCACGGTGCTTTAACACAATGACATAAGGAAGAAGTACTTTGGGTTGTTACACATGCACGTGAATGTAATTCAATTTACTGTATGTCTTTGAATTGTTCAGTCAATTTGTTAAAAGCTTCCATCTTGGCGTTCAGAAAGCAAAAATGGGCGACCATAGTGATTCGAACAAAGAAACGGTTAGACAAGTCAATAAACTGAGAATGCAACATCAGTTTCCTCGTCTGGTACATAATGTTTATGTCACAGACAGGAGAAGGGGAGTGAGCGATGGAGCCGTATAACTCAACCTCCACAAACACCATTAATAAAAGTGCAGAAACCGTAGTCTTTGCAGAGATTCTGAGGCTGACGAAACAAAATTTATATTGAATGGCATTAGAAACTTTCTTTCAACTAATGAGCAAAATTATATCCTGACGTCACACATTTATGCAGTCGAATGAAATACTTTTTTCTTTGTAATAAGATAAAAACCAAGTTATGAAATTTGTCACGTACTAGCTAAAATGTCCGTTGCTCATTCCAAAATAATGTTCCGTATTTAGAGAATTAAATTGTTTTACGAAATTAAGTGGCGTGTTATTGCACATTATTTTCAAATTATTACTTAGTAAATTTAACAATCGATATTTTTCTAACTGGATATTTGCGCGGAGCTAATTCCTCTCTGCGAAACTGAAAATTGTTCAGTCAGTTAAAGAAATTTCAGTTATTTTTTGTAATCCAGTTATAAGTTTTTCATGTTCCATATTCTGAGGCACATGACCTTCAGTCCATCTCCCTCCCGTCTATCATTTGAAGGTTTATATTAATATTACTGACTGTCTATATTTAGGTCAACAAAGTAGCCTGTTTTTCTTTCATGTTTTCCAGCAGAAATACGCATTTATTCTACTTTTCTACTTCCATTCCAAGCCTGCCACACGCCGCTCTCGTCCCATGCTTTCTGTAATTTGGAAGAGAAATTTTCACTTCGATTCAGAACATTAAAAATTTATCGTTTAACTTATTTTGAGAGAGAAAATTTTATACCAAACTAGACAGTAGGTAAAATTATCTTTTAATTTATTTTAATTTATTTTTTAATATATATATATATATGTAACGCATATTTAATATATTGCGAAATTACTACAATTTTGGTTTGTTGGTGACGTTTCTAAATTTTAAATTTTGCCGTGGGTTTGAAGGATTTATTAGTTATGACGTTTTGATTTCTTCCTATATCCCGACGTTAAGATATATTTACCTTTCCTTATATTTTCTTCCAGAATAACGTCTGTTTTATCACCTGATATAATTTTTATTTTTATTTATGGCATCTTCTTCCCTTTAAAAATTACATAAACAACATAAAGAGAAAAAGAGCACTTAACCTCATAAACGTTAGTACACAGCAAGAAACGAACATTCATTCTTTCTTATTAATCATCATCATCATCATCATCATCATCTTCCTGCATGGATTAGATCGTTTGACCTCTTACGTCATCGACGCATTGCCATCGTTTCCTGGGGCGTCCACGATCTCTTCTTCCTCGAGGTTTGTAGTCGAGGGCGTGTTTCGGGAGTCTAGTTTTGTCCATTCTTTCAAGGCGGTTGATCCAATTTTATTTGTATTTGAATCTCACGTCTTGTATTCCAGAGATCTCTAGTTCTTTTCTTATGACTTGGTTTCTTATTTTATCCAGTCTTGTGTATCCCGTAACATTTCTTAGAAGGCGCATCTCTGCAGCTTCTAGGCGAGTCATGTCTTATTATTAGAGTTTTAATTAAAGAAATGTTTTATCAACTCCCATCATGTAGGACGCTGTTTTTGACCACAAAGGCTGACAGAGGGGCGCATAGTTATTGTTTGCAGAATTTCTTGCACAGAAGTGGCTTGGGACACAAAAAAATACCCTATATTGGGAAGTATTTTTAACGTTTGTTGTCAAGGAAGTAATTTTAGGGGGACGTGTAATGCAAAATTAAGCCACTTTTGCATCCCATACACTGGCGCGTTCCTCCGATGATATAGCAATGTACTGGGGAAATTATTGCTAGAGTGTGTGTTTAGGCCGTCTGTCCATTGTAACTGCTTCATTGCTCCTCCAATAGGATGGAATTTCAGAACTCTGACAACGCATTTTATAGCTGCCCTTAGGTACAGTTTTGTTAGCTCCTTATATTAGGTCCTGCTTCATCCAAATTCATAGCATTAGCAGGTAGGACTTTTGGATTTGTTTTCTGTTAGTGTTACTGAGATTAGTTTGTACGAGGTTTGTGCAGAAAGTAAGTACCGCTTCGTTGTGAAAAAAATCGAGTAAGGCTTCCTATAAAGTTTTATTGTTATCAGATTATACATTCTTCAAACTATTTTTCCACATATTCGCCGCTATTATTGAGGCACTTCCCGTAGCGGGGCACATGTTTTTGTATACCCTTCTCATAGAATGAGACCACCGATAACCCAAATGACTACTGACAATGTCGTAGAGTCCTTAAAATCTGAGGAAAGTGCAGGGACAGATCAGAAATTGTGAAACATCTGTCGACACGCACTCTTTCGTCGACCTTACGCACCAAATCATCATTCACCAAAGATGGGCGCCCACTCCGCACCTCATCGTGCAACATCTTTCGTCCTTCATTGAACATCCGAACTGATTTCCTAACCATGCCATCACTCATCGCATTGTCACCATACACTTGACAGATCTGATGATGAATCTGACTTGGTAGCACATTTCTAGCGTTCAAAAAACGAATTACAGGCCGTATTTCACAGTCGGCGGTCCCTTCAGTTGTCTTAAACAGGTTTAACGCACAGGAACAAACACAAACATAACACGAATTTCATGAAATAGCGTCTGTGGTTTCTCAATTGGTAGAGGAAGTCACTGCACATGCGCAAAGTGACAGTCTCGAGGATGCGTGAGAGATATGCGCAGACGGTACTTACTTTCCGAGTAACCTACGTACTTTGACGATCCTAACGTTATTAATATATATATATACGTATATATATTCCCATACACAGGACGGTCGAACAGAATGTAGATTTACAATGTGTATATTTCAAGTTATTTACTCCCAACTCTAACCAGAACACTTGTAGTATTATTGTGCTTCCCCCCCACCCCTTCCCACATACTTCCGACCATAATCCAGGCATTAGTCTATCGTTGCGCGAGATTTTCCACTCTCTGTTGATCGAAGTCCCGGTCGTCTGTACAAGCAAACATGTAAACAGCTGTTGGAAATGCGCAGCTACCTTTAATTTTGTGGCAGCCAGTGTTTTGCTTTAACCCTGGAAAGAACTGACAGTGTTTGGTGGCCAAGTCCCCTGATATATTCACCACGTGAGTTCTTTATTTGCGAAATTATACGCCATGTAAATTTTCTGACAGACGTTCGTGTACCAACACACAAACCTTCGTAATCCTATAACAGATAAATTTCTCTCTTTGTAGGTTTCATGTAATCAAATAACTGCCATTTCCCACAATGAATTTTCTGTACACGAGTGGTTTTTCCGGACAACCAGACACTTTTCATTAAGTCATTACAAAGACAGTTAACTACCAAATACCCTTAAGCCTTAAACGTATGAGCTTTTAAACTAGGGCATTCTGTTGATTTCCAAGTAAATGTATTTGAACTGACGTTCAGTCAGCAAAAGCAAGCTCCTTTTTTCCAGTATTTCTAATAAGTATTCTAGTTTAAAAGAAATAAAAATATTAATGAATCTCTACTTCGAAACAGTTTCAGGATTTAATACATGGCCATAATTTCTCAAATTCAAGATGTTGAATGTTAATGCAAATTTTTCCCTCCTATAGAATTCTGGTGACCGTACGTTTTGGTTAATAGTACGATAGTGTATAGGTGGAAGAATTTACTTTACGAGTTTTGAGTCGTAATGTTGGTAGTTATGTACTTTTCTGACTTCTAGAATGTGACGTCAAGGACTCAGGCAAATAAGTACGAAATAACATGGCCTTACATCTGATAGGACACAATGCATTCCGACCTGAGGGTAAAAAGGCGTATCAAGGGATGCGTGGCCATTCCATATGGTCATCCATTGCAGCTTTCTCTTCTTTGATACTACGACCTTCGGAATATGATGCCGTGTAATTTGTATTTGTAGATAAGTAATATTTCCGGAGAACGTATATTGTTCCTTTGATTCTAAAGATGAGATAAATACGTTCCTCTGAAACATCGATACGTATCTATCACAACACCCGGCGTCATATACAAAAGGGCCTAAATCTTAATTTTGATGGCTTTATTATATATATTGGTTGCAATTACCCTAACAATGCTTTTACCGAACAACGAATTTTCATGAATTTGAAAAAGGATATTCTATAGCTAAAGTCTCGTGTAACCCTCCCGACTTAAATTTAGTAGTAAGCAATTTCATGTTTTGTTTACATGTAAAATAACCACTGCCACCGGGTAACAACCCAGTTGCAGTAAATAAATATTATTATTATATTCTGCACGCTGTACATTTCAGTTTATAAAGGACAAAAACAAATAAGATTATTTTTGTGGCAGCTGTTTGTATTAAAATTGGGCTACAAAATCTTAAATCCGAGTTCATTTCGTTGTGTTTATCTTTGCAGACAGTGCATGACATGTGTTGCATGTGTCATGTTATTCTCATACGTGTATGTTAGAAGATTCGACATATCAAGGTATGATGCATTCCATAATGTGATTCGTCACAAATTGCTGCCAAACTTTATACACAAATGAAATGCAACATTTTATAACCTTACGCGACAACAGTCTGTTTTACAATTATGATATATAGTTATAAGAGTATGATAAAATTTCCATAAGAGTTTTCTTCTTGAACTCCCACACCAATCTCTCGGAAAAAGTAACTTCCTACTCAGAACAAATGTATGTTTCCACTATATTCTATTTGAATGTACTGCATTCTTCGAGACTCATTGCCGCTTCGCTTTGTTGCCCAGTAGCGCCTAGAGGGCTCTACTCAATTATTTCGGTTTATTTTCAGTTACGTATTGAGGTTGTCGGACATTTGCAGACTTTTATGTTTGTCTAACACGCTAAAGCTGGACACGTTATATAGAACGACCCGTCACTGATGTGGCTAAGGGACACTGAAACGACGTTTTGTCAAGGTTTTATATTCTACGTCGAAGTAATTTAGCACTCCATTTTGTTACTGAGTTTCTTGGTTCGAATATCCGTCGGAGAGTCATATGTTACTAAAACCTACACGTGACGTTCTGGAAACATCTAGGAAGAAAGCAGAACAGATCTATAAAATAACACGCTGTCTTCTTCTTTCAGCCTATTTCGTATTCCCGACTCATATTCCTGTCGCCTTAAAGCTATACGCACGAGAGACTGATAAAGATTTCAATAAATAACCTACATTCAGGCCGTCAGATTTTGTAGTTCTGCCTTAATTAAAGCTGAAGTTGGATCTAATGTGTTCCTCCGAATATCTGGTGCCACCTACCGGACTAAGAAACTGTTTAAAAATCCAAGAGAACCAAATACGGATTTACCCGCACAATTCCACAGTTCATAGGTTCTTAGGAGCGTTCGCATTGTCGCAAAGAACGCCTGATAGCGTCTTAATGACCGTCCGTCATTCTGTCCTCATGGGTTGGAGCTGCTTTTACTTGAGGAATTCCATTGAAATACGATATTGTAGATTTTTATGAAAAACTGTCGAGTGAATACAAAATTTTTTAAAACGTAAAATGTCGAGCACTTTTTATAAATACCTATTTATGTATTATTATTGCCGGTGAAGTTATATCGTCACAGAAGTGCTGTCTTCGATTGAAATGGCACCCGACTATCAGGGTAACCGAGGAAGTATCGACTTTACACGATCGCTCCATAATATTACGTATATATATCTTGCTTTTCTTGCGTTCTTAAATTCTCACTGTTATTTCAACATTTAAATTATGACGTCTCAATTCATAATGGTTCACAGGAATGCTGGTTTGTTCTATCAAGAGGTATACTGGTCAGGTTTGACGTTCATCGTAATATTATTCTACAGTAAAACCAATTAAATGCACAAGTGTATCAAATTAATCTTATTTTGGAAATAACCCTCTACATGTTTCGGACGGTCTTTCCGTCCATCCTCAGGAGTTCAAGACCGTACATACAGCAGTTTGACAAATTCCTGTTGCTGTATGTACAGTCTTGAACTCCCGATGATGGACGGAAAGATCGTCCGAAACATGTAGATTGTCATTTCCAAAATAAAATTAATTTGATACACTGGTGCATCTAGTTGGTTTTACTATAGAAATAGTATACTAGTCAGGTTTAAAGAAAATATTTATATGCTCTCTGGTGACGAGAACAAACACAGTTCTTTGCTTCGTTGGGTTATAGTAATCGAGAAAAAGTCGAAAAAAATCATGAATCAGGCCTATTCACTCTCGCAGGAAATAGGACGAATTCCACGGGTTTTCCAGTGGCTTGAAATTTGATGTGTAGGCAGATTTTCAACAATGCTGGAGATCTTCCAAATAAGAGAAATATTATACAAGTATTCCTATAACACGGCATCATTGATTAAACCAGACGTCGTGTTGAAACAAGTTCTGACAGAAAGAGCAGTGAACCGCAGTTCGTTCATTTACGTTGACCGGATTTTGTAATTAAACTGTAAACTCGGATGCGCGTTGTGGTCAGCTGCCTCCGTCCTTTGTCATCCGTCCAAAAAGAATTGAGACAGAGGCTGGATGTGATTGATTTTGGTACGATTCAGTGCAAGAGAAAACCAAATCAATATTATTTGTAATCTCTCAGTACACATTTGTGCTATTTTTAACATGTTCAGAAGAGAATTGATGTTCTGTAAGTTTTTTTCTGATACCGGCTACATTGTATTTGTTAAACAATTGGAGAATTGATATTGTAGAGATTGTTTGTGGGGTAGCAGTACTGCGGTTTGTTGAACAGGAATGCGGGAATGCTTATAGATCAACAGTCTGTTTATAGAGACAAATGTTGAATTGCATTTTGGAGTCACAATTATAATGGGATGCAAACCAAATTACTTGATGTCTGTACGTACTATTGATTAGGATTTCCGAAGCGAATACGTTCAGACATTTTGAGCTATAACACACTTGAAGGATGTGAACATATTTCATATTTAATCAAATTTGATTCATTCACAATATATGATTCACCAATGGAAAGAGTCAAAATTATCTGTTCAACATTAAGTTGAATTGGAGGGTGAAGAAATGAACGAATGAAAGTTGATAAGTATAAGGTGGCAGAAAAAAAGATGTACTAAATTCTGACGTGCAACGATATAAACAACAAAGTTCAAATATTATATTAACTCAACTTTTTTTTCTAACGTTACCTTCATCACACTGCAAACAGCTTTCTTAATATCTTAGATAATGGCACAGTGTATGTCGAGCAAACCGAGTGTGTTATGCGCACAGTTAAAATATCACCACTTATTTTTGTTTCTATGGACTGCTTTAATCGTTAAGATGTATATTAAGTTTCAGCAATAATTCATCATTAATAACAAAAATTTGAGACAGAACTTGACCAAACATACCGTCTGATAATTGAGTGGTCCTGCCCGCAGATACAAAATCAAACCAGCACTCGGACGTTACCTTAATTAACCCTTTAAACGCCGAATTAAATCCTATCTGCCATCTGCTGGCATTATTTGGAGCTCATCATATTCTCCACGTTAGCAGGATAAGGGTTAATACCTTTAACTGATTCGAGTCTGCACGACTCGAATTAATAAAAAGGTGTTCCTGTCTAATTTATTTTCTGAAAAATATAATCTTCAATTCACCTCTTTTTTTCCAAAAAAAATACAAATATTACCACCCATAATTACAGAACCAAAGTTAACTGTCGCTAATGTCACTCCTACCCCAAACTTTCGCGTGTACTTCGTGTTAATATTGAATGTACGTCTTTTGGGTGTCCTTAAATGACATAATGATTATAACATATTGAAGTGGGACTCGAAAACACACACACACACACACACACACGCACACACACACATATCGAAGTGCACGCGTTACCAGAATGATCTTAAAGCGCTATTCTCTTTTGCTTTTTAAGAATGAGGGTAGACTAAAAATTAAAACAAGCGTATATTTAAATAAAAATAATAAATTTTAATCTATGACAAAGGGAAATATTTAAATTGGCGCCGGGGAAAGAGGTTGATATTTTATTTTCCCGCAGGGCACAGACTTTCCCAAGATTGGCCCTGCTACAAATGAACACGCATACAAACATGTGCTTCTTATATTACATGTGGATATACCTAAATGCTTTTTATTTTAAAGCGTAAGACTATCAATTGTTAAAACATGACGTAATTTCTCCGCGTTTATGATCAGCCGTCGTATCCCCGCGGACCGTAGATTACAATTCACTCTCTTATGAAATAGGCTGGTATAGAAGTTAACGTAGCGTCGTGGTCTTATTGATCGCCTGTGGGTAATGCAGTTTTCCTGAGAAGCCATTGCCTCTCTGAGAATCTTTTTGTCTTCAGCCACACGGAATCGAAGTTAGCAAAAATTCTAATGTTTTTGCCGCAGCTCTGCAAGCTTACAAGGAAAGCTGGTTATTCTTGAAACCTAAAATGCAGTTAGTCTATATAGTGTTTATGAAGAAGTCTATGCCAATGTGTAGGTGCCTTGCATATTAGATTCTTCTGCGATGTTACGCCGTGTCAATTGGTAAATATATACGGAAGTTTCGGGCGAAATGTTAGCATCCGTCTTCCGGGGAAATCAGTCAAGAAACACTCAGTGTATTGCTTGTTTTCGGAACTGAAACTTGCGGACCGACTGACATAAGTCCTTCATTATGACTTAGAGACAAACGCTCAAGTCTTCTTATGGTGTTGCTTCTTTGAATTAAGTTATTTTTCTCCTGCTTCGATTTATGCGGTTTAGCGAAGTTTTTCTGAAATAATACCAGTTGCTGTCTTTCTGAGTTACGGGCACCTGCTCTGTAACCTACTGGTGTACGCAACACGACAACATTTTACGTAATACCGCAAAAAATCCCTGGCTTTTATTGAGGACTTCTAGGACAGCTTGGCCTTCGGTATCGAGAAAATACACTTCTTCGAAACGTCGATAACTCTTTACCGACAGATACGATGTTATATTCCATAAAGCGTGATCTCCATTAACACCGCTGTTAATGGAGATTGAATTCCACCCATAAGGTTATTTATACCTGTAATATCCTACCCAAATTGAACACTTGGGGAGGTAGTTCAGAAACGCCTAGATTGTTCTGAAACGTGGTGCTAAAAAAGGATGGAAAAGATCAGTTGGACCAACCGCATGCCGAATTGAGAGGTATTTTGTAGAGCCTAGGGGGAAAGGAAACTCCTACCCATAACAAAATAGGAATGCTGACTGACTTGTTCACATCTTGTGTAGGAACTGCTTGTGAAACACGTTATTGAAGGAAAAATAGAAGGAAGGATAGAAATGACGGGAAGACGAGTAAGAAGACGTAAGCACCTACTGGATGAACTTAAGAAAGAGAATGGTTGCTGTAAATTGATAGGGGAAGCACTAAGAAGCACTTTGTGGAGAACTCGCTTTGGAAAAGGCTATTGCCCTGTCATAAGGCAGACTACATACTGTATGTTGTATTGTTGTGCCGTGTGTATTGTTTTAGTTGTCTTGTGTGTATTGTTGTCATCTTATGTGTATTTATTGTACTGTGTGTCCATTGATTTTTTTTTAACTTTAGATGCCGGACTGCTGGCTAGAAGTCAGTATTCGGAAGGTCCTGCGACCGGCCACCTCGACACAGGTTTTTCTTGGTTTCCCTGTGTC
>Ga0123357_10012795_pt1 | contig 10836 bp, 3 predicted proteins | sample TergutEmb28metaG_FD_89873 | JGI IMG/M metagenome (GOLD analysis project Ga0123357, IMG submission 89873) | Embiratermes neotenicus P4 segment gut microbial communities from Petit-Saut dam, French Guiana - Emb289 P4 | ecosystem: Host-associated > Arthropoda: Insects > Digestive system > Gut ... | reverse complement strand
AGTCTCCACCCCCTCCCACTTCCTGAAGATCCATCTTAATATTATCCTCCCATCTACGTCTGGGTCTCCCCAGTGGTCTCTTTCCCTCAGGTTTCCCCACTAGAACCGTGTGCACACCTCTCCCCTCCCCCATATGTGCCACATGCCCAGTCCATCTCATTCTTCTCGATTTTACCACCCGCACAATATTGGGTAAGGAGTAAAGATCCCTAAGCTCCTCATTATTTAATTTTCTCCATTCCCCTGTTACCTCGTCCCTCTTAGGCCCAAATACTCTCCTCAACACCCTGTTCTCAAACACTCTCAGCCTATGTTCCTCCCTCAATGTCAGCGACCAAGTTTCACACCCGTACAGGACAACGGGCAGAATTATAGTTCTGTATATCTTGTTACTATGTGATTACCTCTGAAATATGGATAAACACTTACTAGATTGCATGAGTTTAAAAACGAGAAGCCCATATAATTGTTCAGTATCGTGAAAATCACAGAGATTTTAATACACAGCATATCTTAAGTGTTTTCCCTCTGCACATCAGCTGTCATAGGAGCTACATTGCATATGAAGCCCACATCTGCTAGGAATTTATGTTCAATTTTTCCCTTGCAATTCTCTTTATTTCCTAGAAATGTATCATAGTTCTTACCATTTGTCTACTGATCAGGCCTCACACCTGAAAATATTTATCAACGTATGATGGAGTTGTCATTTTTGGAATACTGGCAGATTATCTTTAAAAAATGTCCCGTTCTAACAAGGAAGCAAATTATCCTACATTTTCTTTTCTTCTGTTGTGTTATATGGTGTCTGTTAATTTAATATAATGGTCAGTATTGGCTTATCTGCAAATTGTGGACCCATAGATTTTGCATGTACTCACTGCACTGTAAGGCGATTTAAATGTAACTTTACAAACTGCGTGGGAAGTTTCATAATGCCATCATATAATATTACGGTAGTTGGAATTACTACTTAATGTAAACCGTACATCATCCAAGAACAAATTTTCATGTTTTCTATTTGTCTAGATTTGATGTTTTTCCAGTACTTTATACATTGTTCATCATTGATGTGGGAATTTTTTTTGGCAAAACTTTCAGGTGACTTTTTTTATGATATGTGGACTTTTGCAACTGTGTTACAAATGAGCACATGTGGCTCAACAGAAAGCATTTCTCACATATGTTGACCTGCTGTATAAGAAAGAGCACTCAACTGGATGAGTGTCTCAAGTTTGAAACAGATAAGATGACTCGATTTGCAGCCATCTGAACTTGCATTAAATTAGCTCATGATGCCTTGTGCTCAGGGAACTGATTAGAGATATGCTGTATATGTTTCTTCACACAATCACAGTGTCCAATCAATTTTTAATTCGTGATTTGAGTTTCTTGTAGCAGTGTTGATGTCTGGGGTGTTAACGCTATTACAAGTGGAGAATAGTTAACAGTATTTCAGAGGTCCATAGTGTTTACATCTTCAGTCTTGACATGGGATAACATCCCAGAAGACTTTACTCTTTGACTTCTTATTCATTCGGCTGTAATTTTTACTCTGTTAAGAAGATGGTAATTATGGTTTCACTGCTTGTTAGCGTATCCAAATAGTGGTGTTTCTTCATGCAGCATATTCTAGAAGAGGGACTTGGGTACTTAACAGATATATCTTAAGACTAGAAATCTTTATGGGCCTGCATCTTATGTCAGGAACTAGAGAATGTTAATGCTGTTTCAGTTGCTGCCTGACAATGTGGTAGACCCCATGGAGTTGCTGTCATACCTTGACCCACCTGACTTGGCGACCCCTCCGTCTAGTGGTGCCAGTAGCAACGGCAACAATGGAACACCAGGCAACACCACCAGTGATGACATTCTTGCACTCTTTGAGTGACTTTTTTAAAGTGTACAAAACTCCTCTCCACCAACGTTCCTTTTATATTTTAAGTTAGGACAATGGTGAAAGTGCAAACAAGTTGTAAGGGTGGAACATGTTTTACTATGCATTGTAAGCAACTTTAAAAAGTGAATCTGTACAAAAACTAATTAAACAGCGTTCCTTCTTTCCACAAGTTAATTGTGGTTATCAGAGTGACTACCTGCAGTTGATGGAATGACGATTCTAAAGTGAGACTACAGTCCAAATGCCAGAAAGGCTGTTGACAAATTCACCAGTGTTCCTATTGTCATAAGTTATGATGGTGCAACATGCCAACACCAATGAGAAAAACTGTTATTACAGTTAAATTAATATTTTAAAACTTTGTTCCTTAAATTGAAAACTATTCCAAGTTGAAGGTGCATATATGAATATTCACCAGAAATTGAATTACTGCGCCGATGTTCGTAATAAATTTGTATTTGTGTGTGAAAGTAGAGAGAAAGTTACCGACCTTATGAATGTGGTATTAGTGTCATAGTTTTTTTTTTTTAATAGTTGAATGACTGGCTAACATCAAGAGAAGTTGTGGTTTAATACGAGAATTTGTGAAATGGCAGTGTACTGTGCACAACAGTGACACTGCCAAGTGCAAGTGAATTGGTTGTGTTCATTGTATTACTCGAATGCTATATTACTTGAGGAAAGAGGAATGGATTGTGATTTTTTTTAAGGTGATGGTGTTTGGTGACTGTTCAGTGCTCGCGACCAAAGCAGTTACATTTTACATATAATGAAGTGGTAGAGATGTGTACTTGGGGGTGTGAGCTGGATTCTACTTAGTTTCAAGCAAGCATCCAAAATCTTGGCAATCTTTCTTTTCTTCATGCTGCTGAAGACTATTCATGTACAAAAAATACAAGCCAGGATCATATATATGCAGTTCACACAATGAACTTGTGTGGAGGTATAGAGAGAGAAAATTGAACAAAGATGTGTATGTGTATTTATTGTACATATAGAAATACTATGGCAGACAGTAATTATTGGCGGCCAGTTTAGAATTAGTAATACTGTAATGATAAGTATATATTTTACCTGTCATCGGAACCAAACTTGTATAAATAACAACCGTATTATCTTAGTTATACACATGCCACCGTACGTACATGCAAACCCACATGACTGAATCAAGTTATGTTATGTCTCAGTGTATTACGGCTTTAAAAGTATTATTAGTGAGGTGCACAAAACCCCGTAAGTATATATGTAGATGAGCATTGTACTTTATGGGAATGACAATGAAAAGGCATGAACAGTTCCTGAACATGAACATTTGTCAGCTTTTTAATGAAAACTTGGAAAGAATCACACAAAATAATTAACCCTTTTAACTGTGAAGTTTGTCAGAATTATATTTAAAAACTAGTTCCTACCTCATAGAAAACACTGGTTTGTTGCATGTACAGACTGGTTAATGCTGCTGAGGAAATAATTGTAGTGTATTTTGAGAATCACATGAGACACATTTACAGTAACCACTGCATGGGAAAAACGCAAAGTTTTGAATGTTAAAACATGTTGTACATGTAGCAGTAAGCACTATGCTGTAAAGGGTTAGATCAAAAGTGAGACAGTTTTTATTACAGTGAAATGAAAGTTATTTTGGATATTTATAAGATTTAGCAGGGTTGTTTCAGTATTATCCATGTTGAAGGTTTTGGGAACTCCACTGGTTTGTGGCTGGAAGTGGAATAATTGTAAATGACCTATCAAGGTGGATACCTAGAGTTGAATCTCTCTATAAAGGACACAGGGATGATGTAAGTAATAGCAATGCTCATTTACATATTACAAAATCATAGAGAGCACTGAGTATGTGGTGGCAACATTTGGCAATCTATTGTGAAAACACACACACACACCACACACACAAAACACACACTTGCTAACTGTATGTATTTCCCATCATCCCTTATGACATGTAGTATGCAGTATTCTTGACATATTGTAGTCTTCTTTGAGCCAGTAGGAGATGTATTAGTGTTTGTACAAGGGAAAGTGAAAAAAAGCACAGTACAAACAAAGTTATTGTCTGTAAAAAAATATTGGATCGCCAAGGCAGTGGTATTCATTTTTGAAGTGGCGTGGTACCAACCCTGCTGCCAGATGTAGCGTTAAAATTTACATGATACCACAGTCTTTTCTGTTTTTAAAATATGCCATTGGATACATAACAAAATATTAATTGGTTTTTAAATGCGAATGTAAATGAATTTAAGCTATTGTAAGAATCAATTTGGGAGGTACGAGGCAAAAGTATTATACTTTTATATCAGTGATTTGATATTGAGAGCTTTGATGCTGTAAAACCAACATCTGGCTGCAGATTTGTAGTGTTTAACAAATTAACCAAAAGAGTGATAAATTTTGGTATGGTACCATGCCAGAGAGGTAATTTCTTATTTAAATTCATTACTATTTTCTGTTACTTTTATGGAAGTATTTTGTTTCTTCATTAGTCTCTTGTGCGCTGTAAATGAGAGAGGCCATTGTAATCCACGGTAATGCAAGTGAATTCCACTGCAGAAACCTGACATGATCCATGGCATTAATCACAGAAAGATCTTAAGTATGGGGGAGGATAGCTATGAAAGACCTGTGTGTGATAGCTGGGGACTCGTATCAGTGTGCCAGCATGGCTGTGTTCTTGAAATAAATACAATCAAAATACCATATTGTGTGTAGTGTAGTTTGTGTAAATTGCTAAGAACCTTTAAATCAACTGATATTGGAGAGAACAGTAGATATTACTTCTTTGGAGTACTTATTGTCTGTGGATTAACATAGGATTTAATATACTGATATTGACTGAAAAAGGAAACCACAGCTTAAAAAAAAATTAATTTGAATTCAATGAAAATAAATTTTACTTCATAAGAGACTAGGTCATGCTGATTGCTGTTAGCTGCATTCACAAAACTGCAAAAAGTGACCATTAGCTTTATCATGTTTGTGTGTCCACGTGGAACAACTTGGCTCTCACTGGATGGATTTTCATGAAATCTTATATTTGAGTGTTTTTCAAAAATATGTTGAGAAAATTCAAGTGTCATTGAAATCTGACAAGAATAATGGGTACTTTGTGTGAAGACCTACGTACATTTATAATGTATCTTGCTGAATTCGCTTGGAAATGAGACATTTTTCAGAAAAAGTTGTAGAGAAAGTCGAAACACATATTTTATGTTCTTCGTTTTTGTTTTGAAAATGTGCCATTTGTGGGACAATGTGGAAAAATATGGTAGAGCCATAAGTGCCACAGATAACAATATGATATGGCACATGCACTTTGAATGCTGGATAACTGAAGCTACAGACACACACTCAGAAAATGTAGTATTTATTGCTTTTCCACAGCAACAGTGGTTACATGAATGTGCTTCAGTGTTACGTTATACATACATTGCCTATCTCATTTAGCCTTATTAATGCTATACACACACATTATACCAGTCTGCATGATCATTAATAAAAGTAGTTTCAACAATGCTTCAAGAAAATCTGAACTATAGAATGTAAACCCCACTTCTGTTGAAAAAGATCTTCAGGATAGATGGCTGTGGTGTCTGATAGAAACATTAATGCTAGCTGTTAGGTCAAAATTAACTACCCTGTAATTTTGGTTGCCTACTGCCAATAGAATGTGATGATTGTGTGTGTGAGTGTATGTATGCTTGTATCCGTATGACTGTTTTATATTACAGTGTGAACGTATACATTTGTACTGAATTAAAGAACTTCATTACATTTTGGCGGTGGTACAGTACTTACTTTTTTGACTTGAGTCCTCGGTTTGTGTACATTTGGAAATGAAATATTTTTGGAAAAATATTTATTTATACTTTTTATAATATATGATGATGGATCATGTCAAGGTAAATGGCCTGGTGTGATAAAAATTTTGAAATACTGTAACTCAGAAGGGAAATTATTTAAACTGAATCAGAATTCATTATTTGTCAGAGCATTAAAACTCTGTCATTTTGTCAAGTTCAACAGAAGCAGAGTTTTTAAAACAAATTACACAATTTGTGCCCCGTACCAAAATTCACTGCCGCTAAATGTTTTTCCAAGCCAGTTACAATTTACATGTTTCGGGTGTTTCTCAATACATATCAGACAACAGAATCCTCTTTCTGCAATGTTTAATATAAAACATATATAGAATTACACACTGTGTTATGTTGAACAAATATGCCAAGAGTATTCACAAATACCAGAACTTATAATTTTTTCGAAAACACTTTTGGCATATAGACCAAAATTGATATTATGCTTTACTGTGTAACTTAATGTCCAGGTAGTCAATGAAATGTCTGATAATGAGTTTTCATAAGCTCTTGAATAATGTACATGAAGTGTGACTATGACTCATGGAATCTTAAAATTTTGTGACCATTTAATCGAAATGAAAATCTGCAGTGACATTTGGACCAAGCTGTTTAGTTATGTCCCCAAAAGGCAGCTTTTTGCTTCCAAGAGTAGACCTAGCATTTCACTGTATCTCTCAATGTGTGTCATGTTTTGAGTAGCAACTACCTACGACTTCAGTGACAGAAAATTTCCCTTGTATTATATAAATAAAAATGCCAGTTGCAGGTTAGATTTAGATAGGTCTTCCTTTATATACAGCGCATTACAATATATGTTTAACTCCAATATTGTAAATAGTTTCCACTGTAGATGTATTTCTGCAAAAATGTACTATTACACTTTGAAAATGATTCCTGGAATTTATGTTTCAACAAGGAGATACCTTATGATACAGCTGTCCCATCTGTTACCAGTATCGCTTGAATTATTTCATTATTCCACCTGTAATGTTTTACTTGCTCCTGCATATGTACCATTAATGATAACATTAGTATGGCTAATCCAGTGTTGAGAGAATGGAATGGTGACATTTTTGGTAGGCCCATCCTAATAAAACCAGACTTTCCATTCCTATTTTATTACATTAAGCTCTAATGTACATAAATTTTGTTTGAAAGGTAATGAAGCACTTTCATAATGTGCGGACAGATGAAAGTTAACACACTTTGCTGTAATTGTAATAACAACAGCAACAACACCAACCCACACAATCATAATACATAACATCATTTCTGTTTTAAATTATCACTGCCTTGCTTGTGAAGTGCACAATGTCCCTTTTGTTGCCCCCATCTTGTTATGTATTCACCCTAGCACATTCCGAAGGACTTAGGAGCTGTAGCCTTTTTAATTGTTGGGGTGTATGTTGCTGGATGTGCATAATAATTCTTTTGTTAGCTGTTCACATGAAGACATGTCTAGAATCTTGTTTTTGGGTATGTGCAACTGCATTAAATGTTCTTGATTCAAAGCTTTGCTGTGTTCTGAATGTTGTATTCTTTCTTTTGGGTGATTTCGTGGTGTCTGAATTTAAATCCCTACGTATCAGAACACACTGTCTGTTCCATCTTTATAGGCGCCTATGAAGATGGAACAGTGTTCTGAAACGTCAGAATATAAAATTCAGATGCCGGGGAATCACCCAAAAGAAAGAATACTACATTAAGTATTTTAAATAAATCAATTTTAAATAAAGATAAGTTGGGACTGCAGGTGAAATTTTGGGAGCTCCTACCATTTTGAGAGCTTAATTTTGTATGGAAGTGATAATACTTCTGAAATGAAATGTACAGTTGAATTATGTGTTTCCATTTCTTTATGTAAGAACAAATCTACCACTACTGTGGGATTCTGAAGGCTTTTTCAAAATGTGACACCACTGTGTTTAAGGTGGCAGTAATGTCTCCAAGTGGCAGCTGTTATACAACTGTGTGTTGCAACACTTTCCATAATAGCAGTAACCTTCTCCTAACACTGGATAAGTTATAGAGTTTTGTTATTCCTCAGTTTAACGTTGTGAATGAACACTGTGGTTCAGAGCAGGTCTCTGCCAGCATTCTTTACCTGTGTGCAGGAATACAAGAAATTTCTAACCGAAGTATGTTCCAACTTCAGAAGCTGATTTTTCACTCTTGCTAGCATGCAGAAGCCACCAAGACAGTAGACCATAACTAGATGTGTCAGAAAAGAATTCCAGTAGAAACGTGTATTCCAGTCTGTAGTGCATATATTTTCAAAATACATTATTTGCGATTTTGTCTTTATGTGCATTATTATTATTATTATTATTATTACGAAACAATGTATTATGTTAAATTTATTTCCCCCATATAAAGTGTTTCAAAGTAATCTTCGTAAGACAATATATTCTGTGTTATGTACATACAAATTTATTGCAAAATGAAATTATTTTAGAAAACTGATTCCTGTGTAATTTCAACTTGCATGCAATAAAAATTATTTAGGACTAACAGGAATAAGAACTAAGCATGATTCACAAGTTGCAGTGTAGCCATTCCAGCACTAAATTCGATATAAATCCATCCATTTCATAAATATAGCATGTGGACAGATGGACACAACCTTCCCAGAACATTCACGTTTTGCACTTTGTGCACAGAACGCATAAAAAAACATTCTGAGCAAGGCCTATAGAAGAAAAGCTACACATAAAGAGCAAGAATTTACTGTGTGTCTTTCAGCTTGCCATTTACAGCTGACTTTTGGGTAGATGAGTTCATTTCTACTTAGGTTTAAATTATGTTAAACATGCAGTAGATTGACTTCGTTAAAATTGTCACCAGATACATTAAGATTCAACTGTATAAGTTACTTAAAAGTGATTGTTTGCTTCAAATGAAAGACTGCACTCATGCAGTTAGTGCCTTATTAAGTTAAAAGATACTAATAACAAAACTGAAAACATAAAATAAGTTGTTGATTGCTGCACTACGCTGGTTACTACTTATTTGCTTTTCTGTTTATGGAAATAGTAAACTGCAAGTTAGAGGCTTCATGCAAATCCCACATCAGGCTCCTTGTGTTTTTGAGGGAGAAATACTGTAAATTACGCCCAGCCTGCCCAAGTAGCATCACCTGAGCGTGCAGTTCGAACCAGAGCCCACCATTATATTGCCAATTGCACCTTTCAACGTGCACATTTACATTTGTTCTTGTTACCTATTAACACAAGTAATGGAGCAGTCACATCTGACATGTATACCATGTAATATGAAAACATTTGCTGCACAAGAGTAGCTTATCACATGAAATACTCAAATGTTTGTTACAATTTTTCATTAGAATTTGGTAAACAGAGTACAAGTATTGTGTGTTTCTTTCATTATCTTCATGATGGCAGCTTAAATTGATTTTCATTCTTAAGAATTTCGAGTTATGTGGTAAACTACTAGGAAATTTTGGTGTGAACAAGGTATATGCCATTCCAAAGGAATGTAAGGTTGACAGGTACAGTACGTATTGTGTTAACCCTTTAACACCGAACGGCCACTAGAGTGGCCACACAGTGGGCTCTTTAAATAGCCGAACGGCCACTAAAGTGGCCGCACAGTGCATCCCTTAAAATAGCCGAACGGCCACTAAATTCCAGCATCAAAGGGTTAATACTGTGTACAGTTGAATTTGACATTCAGAGGACCGTGCATGTGATATATTCTTATAATAAAACCAACGAGATGCACTAATTTCTCAGATCTATTTTAGGAATAGAACTCTACATGTTTCAGACAGTTTCTCTGTCCATCATCAGGAGTCTAGTGCTGTACACACAGCAACAGGTCTATGTCATACAGGTTATGCTGACTGCTTGCTAGCAAACAGTCAGCATAACCTGTATGACATACCTAATGATGGACAGAGAAACTGTCTGAAACATGTAGAGTTCTGTTACTAAAATAAATCTTAAAAATTAGTGCATCTCATTGGTTTTGTTATAAGAATAGTGCACAATTGAATTTGAACTCTCACATGGATATTTAAAGTGTAGTTCATTAATGAAAGTACATATTTTCATGGAAGAGCTAAAATCTCTCTCTCGACCTTTAACTGATGGATAGAACAATGTCCCACTAAATGTACACCCTTTTCATCCAAAAGGGGAAATGCCCTGCAGTACACAATTAAATTGAACAGTGCTGTTGGCTGCAGCAGAAACCTGGCCTTTAAAAGGTTGTATGCTATTATTAAATGGACTTATAAGTGAGTTTGTAGGTTTAGGGTGAACCAGAATTCCTTTTCTTTTATAGAAATCTTTTTAGTGTTAGGTGAATTATATCCCCACTTCCCTACACACAGACACACACACGTGTGTGTGCGTGCACATATGCGTGTGTGCACACAATTCATATTTTACCGTAGAGTAAAAACAGGCAAAGAAAACTGTCTTGAGAGTGTTAAGTGTAGATGATGTGAAATTTGACCTAATTCCATAATGTGCTTCATATGGCCAAGGAATAATTTGATCATTATAATTCTTCAGATTTGAGTGGTTATTAAATCTGTACATCAGTGCATTTGGTGTTTATGGAATTTTCTGTATGCTTTTCATTATATCAATATTTGATGCATACTGGGGAGAATTAATTGTTGTAAATATGTATCATAGCTAGATTTAGGTCCACCTTTTTGTCAGCAAGCCATTTCTCATTTGAGACAGACTTATGACAGTAGTGATCAAAATGTTTGGTAGAAATTATGGCATTAGTGTTATCAGCACAAATTGTGGGTTCTAATAAGGTATGTATTGTTGGATGTCGGTCATGAAAGTGTACTATGAGAAGAGCCTTAGGATTTACTCTTGGTGGACTCCATTTATTAATGTTGTAAATATGGGCCAACTACTTGCACTGTTTTATGTTATTAAAATATTTATTTACATAAAATAAAACATAAGACTTCGTTTAAAATTTCTAAATCTCCTACATGTTTCGGTCATAGCTTGACCATCTTCAGGGAGTGTGGAAGTTCCTATGGAGAAGTTGCTATTCTGTATCTTCCGGTGGTGT
>Ga0123357_10012794_pt1 | contig 10837 bp, 7 predicted proteins | sample TergutEmb28metaG_FD_89873 | JGI IMG/M metagenome (GOLD analysis project Ga0123357, IMG submission 89873) | Embiratermes neotenicus P4 segment gut microbial communities from Petit-Saut dam, French Guiana - Emb289 P4 | ecosystem: Host-associated > Arthropoda: Insects > Digestive system > Gut ... | reverse complement strand
GTATCCGTGTTGCAGACTGAAGCACAACTTGCTATTTTATTTCACTTCTTATGTGCTCAACATGTTTCGGACATTAATATATCCGTCATCATGGGCTTGCGACTATTCTGTTGAATTACCACATTGGTCGTATTGTTCTTGGTTCGATGTGTGTTGGAGTTTCGGTGTGGTAGGGTTGGAGTGGTATCCGTGTTGCAGGCTGAACTACAACTTCGGTGTGGTTGGGTTGGAGTGGTATCCGTGTTGCAGGCTGAAGCACAACTTTGGTGTGGTTGGGTTGGAGTGGTATCCGTGTTGCAGGCTGAAGCACAACTTCGGTGTGGTTGGGTTGGAGTGGTATCCGTGTTGCAGGCTGAAGCACAACTTCAGTGTGGTTGGGTTGGAGTGGTATCCATGTTGCAGGCTGAACGCGGATACCGACATTTTTAAAAACATAAGAAGCTTTCCCTAGTGAAAAATATAATCGAACACGTCATACGCATGCACATGCAATGTTGGCAGATAGCATTCCTCCGTGTTCGTCGTAGCATCCTGATTTTATTCATAAAATCTGTTCGTTGTAGCGTACCCCACTGTATTGAAATTGAATGTTTTCCTTTTACATTTTAATTATTAACATTTCCTGCTTACTAATTGTACAGCTTGTAAAATTGATGGAAACTGCAATGTCATTAATGTCTGTCTGTTGTCTCACATTCCTTCTTCTCATGTCCGCAGATAACTGTCAAGAAGGAATTTTCCGACGCAGCGGCAAGATGACTCGTCAGCAAGAGCTAAAGTCATTTCTAAATCAAGGAGTGTCATTGAACCTAGATGATGGTCATTTCTCAGTCCATGATTGTGCTTCTGTGCTGAAGAACTTTCTGGCAGAGCTTCCTGAGTCTCTACTCACTGATGCTCACTACCCGGTGTACTGTCAAATAGCAGGTAAATGACAGCAATGACTGATCGTAAGCTTTCTTGGGGACTCGTTGTTAATGTTTGTCTGGTTTTGGTCTTTGGTTCTTGTGACACTGGACTGTGTTGCTGATGCCAAGTTAGTCCATGAAGATTATAACCATTATGTTTAGTTTAAGTTTTATGAGGTGTTAAAGTTATACATTTGGTAGAGAGAACAGATTTATTTAACCCTTATCCTGCTAGTGTAGAGTATAGGGTGAGCACCTAATAATGCCAGCAATTGGCAGATGAGATTTAACTCGGCGTTTAAAGGGTTAAATTACTTTGTCAACCAACAAATGCACTTACATAAAATAACACACTAAAACACTTAAAATCGCTCCAACATGTTTCCATCCTTAGATCATCCTCAGGGAGCTATGTTATTCCTTGCTAAAGTCACTTCATAAAATTCATTTTATGAATGTTTTTGAAGTGACTTTAGCAAGGAATAACGTAGCTCCCTGAGGATGATCTAAGGATCGAAACATGTTGGAGCGATTTTAAGTGTTTTAGTGTGTTATTTTATGTAAGTGCATTTGTTGGTTGACAAAGTAATTGTATAAAATGCGCGGTGCAACGATGAGGATAGATTTATTTAGAATTAGTAATTTTAGTTTTGTTTCGAATGGCAATTGTAACGGATTTTTATAGCAGCTTAGAGGGACACAGAGAATGAGAGAGAGAGAGAGAGAGAGAGAGAGAGAGAACCAGGACGCATGCAGGGGTTTACACAAGTTGAGACATGGGAAACAGTGTTACTTAAGTGTGAGCCAATAGAAACAAAGCATTTAAAATTTCGACTGTTGGACCAATTAGGAAGTATTGAAATTTAACAGTTAGCCAATTGGGAACAGTAAGTATAATTAAAGAGGGTGATGGATTTGAGACTGGGCGAGTTTGAAAACTTAATGTAAGCGAGTAGTCAGTTTTCTACCCAGGATGTGATAAGTCATGTTTAAATTGCACTGAGGGTAGCAGTGCATAGATTTTCAACGGCGCATCTATGCAAGCTAACATCTGTACACTTTAATAATATGATGAAGTAATACAAAGAACCTGGGCATGTGTTGCATATGGGTGAGGAGTGGGGGGTGTATAGGGTCTTGCTGGGGAAACTGGAGGGAAGGAGACCAATGGGGAGACCTAGGCGCAGATGGGTGGATAATATTAGGATGGATCTTCAGGAGGTGGGATGTGGGTATATGGACTGGATTGGGCTGGCCCAGGATAGAGATAGGTGGCAGACGGTTGTGAGTGCGGTAATGAACCTTCGGGTTCCACGAAATGCGGGGACTTTCTTGACTAGTTGCAAACCAGTTAGCTTCTCAAGGACTCTGCACCATGGAGTGAGTAAGTAATACAAAGAATATTTTATGGTGTACAGTTTTTAATGAAATTTCCATCTTGCTACTTAGAACACTTACGTTCCCTGAGATTAAGACGTGCCAAACGACGACCTGAGGTGGGTTACAAAGATGGACGCAGTAATTTTCACCAATTAGTGTGAACGTTAACAAAGACATAGGTGTTTCAAACAATAGTCATGAGAGTACATTTACAGATATAAATTGTACCCTTGTTATAAACAACAACAACTTGTTTTGGTCAACACAAGATAATAAATACTTTTGGTGGCAGTGTGAACAAAGTTTACTCCAATTTCTATTCTGTGTTAACGTTTGTATCTCCTGGATGTAATTGCCCACAGTACTTCGTCACAATCAGAGTTGTTCACACTACATGTGGCCATTTAAATTCAAATACACAATGATTCATTATATAAATTGTGTTAGTAGCAGTTTCATGTTTGCAAGGGTCAAGTGAATGGTGAATTTTTGAGAAAGAATCTTTATATTTTTGCACAAATTTTTAGTACCCATTTTGAGTCAATCTTTTTTAGATTGAATTCTATTTTTTTTACGTTTGTTACAACTTTTTATGCTGTTTGTCTTCATTCTGAATAAAAGTACAGTGATACCTTGGCTAACGAAGATAATTCGTTCCGGAATCACATTTGTTAGCTAAAATCTTCGTTAGCTGAAACACACTTACAGATGGAAAAGATAAGTTCCTGGAATGGCCCGACCGTTCGTGTTTCCTGCTTTATGTTAGCGCGTGCATCCACTAAATATTCGTTAGCCGAAACACACATACAGACGGAAAAGATAAGCTCCTGGAATGGCCCGACCGTTCGTGTTTCCTGCTTTATGTTAGCGCGTGCATCCACTAAACATTCGTTAGCCGAAACACACATACAGACGGAAAAGATAAGCTCCTGAAATGGCCCGACCGTTCATGTTTGCTGCTTTATGTTGGCGCGCGCATCCACTAAAACATTCGGTAGCCGAGTTCGAAAAACAGCGAAAAAATCTTTGTTAGCCGAAAAATTCGTTAGCAGGTTCGCTCGTTAGCCGAGGTATCACTGTAATTGTATATGTGAGTGTGTGGGCCAGGTAGCTCAGTCGGTATAGCGACTGACTGCAGGTTAGACGGTCCAGGATCGAATCCCGGTGGGGACGATTTTCCGCCCTTCCAGACCGGCCCTGGGACCCACCCAGCCTCCTGTAAAATGGGTACCAGGTCTTTCCCGGGAGTAAAGTGCGGTTGGGGCATGCTGCTGACCAATCACCCCCTTCTAGTGCTGCAGTCATGGAACAGTAGAGCTATACCTCTACCCACCCTCTGGGCCACACCAGGCCTGTAACGGGATCATGTTACCTTTTTTATATGTGAGTGTCGTTGAGTTACCTGTAACTGTATTTTCAAGCAAGGGCTGCCAGTGTTACAATTTATGATCTCAGACTTCCAACCTCTAGCTGGTGAATTAAGAAATATGCTTTTGCCATTTTTTTTAAGCTACCTAGACCGAGCAGTAAAATGAACGTTTCCACTTGAAGCTGTGATGCAAGCAGTTGATTGTTGCATGTGTCCACACACTTCGAAAATCTAACAACAGGATACATACATCTTTGAACATTTTGGAGCCTATGTTTGAACCTGAATCTGTGGTGGAAGTTGAAGGCACTAGGTATGTGGTTACACCCCATCATGATGTACGAAGAGGGCTGACCAGTGATCCAAAGGGACAGGAATGTACAACATAAAATACACAAGTGTTTAAATATTGACGTGATTATGATCTGTCACAGTAGGGAAAACTGACATGAAGTGGATGTCAGTATTCGCAGGTTCGATAACAGAATGAATCAGAAAACATCTCACAATGTAGGTTTTTAATAGAAAAGATATATTTTTCTACATTTCCTGAAGCAGAATACTGTTTAAACGTACTGACCCCACAATATGGCTCACTGGGCCAGTGAGTACTACAGTTTAACCATTTGATGCCTAATGACCCCTATAGTGGTCGTACCGCACCACTAACCTCTAAACGTTGCATTTTATATATTTATTCAACAAATATATGTACTGAATATTTTAAACACGGTATATACTCTCCGTTTTTTCCTCTTCAAAATGCAGTTTGTTTCATAATTCTAGCTTATTTGGTTCCTGTATTTTTCACATTTTATATACAGGGTGTGCTAAAATTAAAAAAAAATAATTCTGGTGCCAAAAGGTTAAAGATCAGCTTGTGGTCTGTTAGGATGATGTATGTCAAATATGTCTTATATTAAAGCGTTCTAAAATAAGTGTGGGGCACGCGGTGGCGCAGTTGGTTGAGGCACTGCACTACAAGCTGGAAGGTCGCAGGTCCGATTCCTGATGGTGTCATTCAAATTTTTCATTGACACAATCCTTCCAGCTGCACCATGGGCCTGGGGTTGAATCTGCCTGTAACAGAAATGAGTACCAGGAATATTTCCTGTGGGTAAAGGCAGCCGGTGCGTAGGTCTGACGACCTGTGCCGACTGTCTTGAAATCTGGGAACCTCAATCTCCTGGGACCCTCAGGGCCTGTCCAGGTCCATAATGGATTTACTTTACCTTTTTTTTACCTTTGTCTATGTGGAGATCTGATGTGTACTGTCCACTCCCCGTGTGGCATGTATATGTTGGATTTGGAATGAAGTTCTCAGGATCAGAGTGTTTGTTCCCTAATTTTTTGAAACGTGCTTGTATCTTTTCATATTTTGTGGTTTGCAGAAATGTGTGGAGGTAACTCAGGCTCGTTGGATCAACCGGGCAGTCAGAACAGCGAGGTGCGCCTGCTGAGAGCGTTGCAGCTGTTGCTTCTGCTGCTTCCGACAGAAAATCGTGTATTATTGCAAGACGTTCTACAGTTATTGCATCTAACGGCCGGTCATGAAGGGAAGAATAAGATGTCGGCCGATAGCTTGGCCACACTCTTCACGCCACATTTACTTTGCCCACGCAAGGTATAGATTTGTCAGTATTTAGAACGTCATATTGACATGCACTAATTCAAGAATTCCATCCTGCATTTATAGGTGTTTGAAAATCATTCTTCAGGGTTCATGATTGATGTGTGATACATCATTATACAACATATATCTAATAAAACAGAGCCACAATTTAATAAATTTAAAACTCGTAAATTGCATGTATATGGTGGTCATTTATTTATTAGTTTTCAGCCTTGAAGGCCGGGCTTGGCAGGAACCAGAGCCCAGTCATGTGACCAGTATGGGTCTGGCACACTGCATCCTGGGCAAGTTCTTGGGGGTAGTTTGCCATTGCTTTCCCCCGCCTTTAGACATCCTCACTTTAGCCGCCAGGTGCCTCCATCCGCAACGACGCGAGAGATCCTAGCAGCGAAAGGTGGAACTGTGGGCGAGAAAGATGTCCAGTAGTAATTTTGCCTAAATTCTGACTTCCACGTAAATTTAGGGATTTTTTACATGCCGCAAGTCTACGACATGGGACCGACGGCTTTACTTCCCCTCCGAAGGAAGGCGTGCTGAGGATATTTTTTGCCCTAAAAATCCGACAGCTTCGGCCGGGTTTGAACCCGCAAACTTGGGTACTAAAGGCCAGCACGCTACTGCTAGACCACCGAAGCCACAGGAACAAAATTGTAACAGTTGCTGCATTTGAAATATGGGGACAAGTTTGATGGCAACACTTGCTAGTTACTTTCTTTTGGCTTCATCAGATTGTAGAACTCTGAATTGCAGTGAACAGCTGGATTGCTACATTTGAAACATTTCTGCAATCCAAAGGAAAACATTTTATGCAGCTTTTCTAAATAAGCTAGTTAAGGATGTAATATTAACTGCAGTACACTGAACTGGAACATGTGGACCTTGACTCACGGCACGTTGCAGTAGCTGGCAACGGTGTGCTGCCTGCCATCTTGCAGAAACACAGCGAAGGGTGGTGTAACTTCTCATATAAGGCTATGACCTTGTATCGTATGCTTCATGCTCAGTTGTTGCTTTGGCCACACCATATACCTCACAGAGGAAGGGAGCACGATTCTTTCTCACACCAAGGTACACTAGTCACATCCCCATCACATGCCATGCTGCCATTATATTCACATGATACCCCTTGGCCATTTCCATTGGTCATCTCTTTATTTTAGAGGACACAAAGTATTAATTTAATCCATCAGAGTGCTTCCATCTGGTTGTGCTATGCTGTATGCCCTGTGCTCAACTGTTTCTTGAGCATCAACATGCAACTCACACAGAACACAGTCGATTCTAACAGTATGGACGAGAGTGTGACATCACTGTTTGCCTTGGCCACAGTGATGTGACTCACTCATTCAGGCACATGGGGCGGGGGGAGGGGTAATATGATGTAGATTGTTTTATTATTCTTGAAAGTAACTAATAGCCACAATTTGTAATTACAATGTTAAGAAAAATCCAACCAGATGCAACAGTATGCAGATATTTATTTACTGCAAAGTCACTCTACATATTACAGGTGTCACGGCACCCATCATCAGGAGTACTAAAAACTGTAACCACAGCCTCCTGACCTAGCCACGTTCGAACCTTATGTAACTACGTACGCTGAACCGATCATTACCTACCACACAACTCGCACAAACCAGTCCCGATCAGACCACGTTGGAGGGAAGTAGCTGTACCGATATTATGACCTGTACCGGAGGCTGCGGTTACAGTTCTTAGCACTCCTGATGATGGGTGCTGTGACACCCGAAACATGTAGAGTGGCTTTGCATTAAATAAATATCTGCATACTGTTGCATCTGTTGGATTTTTATTAACGTTGAATTACGATGCACAGGACTGTGAGCTTGTAATTACTGATTGATTACGTCAATTAAATATACTTCAAATAATGTATTGTATCATTGAGTTGACAATAACTGAGATACTAATGAATTTTTGCATTTTAAAGAAAATCAAATTGAGAATTAAGTCTGGTGTAGAATTGTACTTGTTGCACGCTTTCTTCTGGGTAATTCCCCGACATCTGAATTTTATATGCCGACGTTTCAGAACGCCCTGTCTGTTCTGCCTTCATAGGCAGGTAGGTGCCTATGAAGACAGAACAGACACAGTGTTCTGAAACGTTGGTATATAAAATTCAGATGTAGGGGAATTACCCAGAAGAAAGTGTACAGCATTCAGAACATGATGAAAGTTTGAAATCAAGAGTTGCGCTTGTTGGTGATATTAAACAAGAAACAACGAAAATTACCCGTTCTGACGTCTGAACGTATACCGACGCTTGTTTCAGCTGAGTCCCGAGGCTATTCACGTTAACTCGCAGACGATGTCAGGAGTGATAGCTTTTATGATTCAGCAAGGAACAGCATTGTTCAACATTCCGCCAAAGCTTGCGACTGACATTCGTGCTTACCTGGCCGAGCGGGAAAGGAGAAAACTGTCACCGAAGAAAGAGGTAGATAAACATATCACAGTTGTGGTAATATATATGAAGTTCGTCACTCTATTCTTTCTCAAAGTATGGGTGTGACAATTGGCCAGTCCATGTCACCCATTGACAAACATTTCAGTAACTTCTTTATGCTCAAATCATTACGCAAAATGCTCATGAAGTTTTTTTATTCCATATGCATTGCTTTTCAAGTGTACAAAACATGAAAATTTGCTTGTATATAATAGGTTTTGATTTGTATTACCATAATTTGTCTTCAGCATTTTAGGAACGTTTCCTGTGTTATATGTGGGCTGGGATAGCTCAGTCAGTATAGCGACTCGCTACGGGCTGGACGTTCGGGGATCGAATCCCGTTGGGGGGCAAGATTTTCCGCACCCGGCCAGTCCAGCCCCGAGGCCCACCCAGCCTCCTATACAGTGGGCACCGGTTCTTTCCCAGGGGTAAAGCAGCCGGGGCGTGGCATTGACCACCTACCCCCACCTGGTGCCGAGGTTAAAGAAAGAGTAGAGGTACACCTCTACTCCTCCTCTGGGCTTTCATGACCTGTTCTAGGGTGAATTTTACATTTATCTTTGCAGTGATACCTCGGCTAACGAAGATAATTCTTTCCGGAATCACATTCGTTAGCCGAAACACACATACAGACGGAAAAGATAAGCTCCTGGAAAGGCCCGACCGTTGATGTTTGCTGCTTTATGTTAGCGCATGCATCCACTGAAACATTTGTTAGCCGAGTCCGAAAAACAGCGAAAAAAATCTTCGTTAGCCGAAAAATTCGTTAGCAAGGTCACTCGTTAGCCGAGGTATCACTGTACCTGTGTTTGTTATATAACGAAAAATCTTTACTGTTGATTCATATGTCTAGGTCACAGGACGAGAAACTGCAGTTTTGACACTGTGCACTTTTAACTGAAGTACAGAAGTAATGCCATACCTACAACCTAATTTGTTCGTGGATGAGGGTGCCATTGAGAGCTGTAATTAAATTTTACACATATCTTCCATCAGAACAAGGTTATAAATTAGCGTTTCATAGTTGGAAACACATTTTGTGCCACAAATATACCAACTGATCACAAAAATAAAAGGCAATAAATTAAAGCAAAAATGTTATACAGGGTGACCAAAAAGTGACTTTTTGGTCACCCTATATAACATTTTCGCTGATGATTACGTTACAGAAGTCAGGTGCACACAGACTATTTGGTCAACCAGTACAGTGATACCTCAGCTAACGAGTGACCCTGCTAACGAATTTTTCGGCTAGCGAAGATTTTTTCACTGTTTTTCAGATTCGGCTAACGAATGTTTTAGTGGATGTGCGCGCTAACATAAAGCAGCAAACATGAATGGTTGGGCCATTCCAGGAGCTTATCGTCAGTTTTTCATTCTACTTTCCATTCTCCTTTATCCAATTGGGTAGCTGTTCATCTCAGCCTTTGGTGAATTTTTGCCCTTTTATAGTGTGCGTTTTACTATTTTATAAAACTTATCTTTAAATAGTGGGCAGCATCCAGAACGAATTAAACGATTTTCTATAGAAACCTACGGAAAATCACGTTTCGGCTATCGAATGTGATTCCGGAACGAATTATCTTCGTTAGCCGAGGTATCACTGTATAAGCTTTTACAAATATTTATTGAAAACTACAGACACTTGATAGAAGTGCGACACATATATGGTACTTCTCAGAATATTTAGCCACACAGATCACAAAACACTTCATTTGTGAACTGTCTTCATTGACTCTGAAGAAGCAGTTTTATTGAATAAATTTCACTGGGGAAAGTGCTGGGTCATCAAATTCATCAACATTTGATCTTATTACAAGAGCAGGGGGGAGTGCCAGATTCAGGATCTCGGTTGACACTGTTGCTATTTGGGTGTTTATCTGCATGTGCTGGTTGCAGATATGAGTTTGTGATGTTACTCTAGTGGCCCTTTCGTCATTTGAAAGCTCACAACATTGTGAGATTATTGGTCAAACCATCTTAAATCATGTGTCTGCTGTTATTTCGGCCTTTGTTTCTTCTGGTCCTGAGATCTTTGAGAGGTTGGTACATTCATAGACTGAATTAATGTTATATTTCAGCTGAATGAGAGTGTATGTGACGGCACCGCAGCTAATACGGTGTTCAGTTTCGTGGATCGAGAGCGCACGGCGCTGGCACACGTCACGAACCCTACAGAGGCAGCTTTAGCGCAGCTTTATGCGCACATCCAGTCTCTCCCCGAGTCATCTAAGAAAAAGAAACTCATCAAACAGTTTAACAAGGAGAACGGTCAAGGCACGCCACTGCAGGTCAATATGAGGAGGAAGAACCATCTGAGGAGCAAAAGCCTTGGAGATTCCATTAAAGTAAGGCGTTTAATGATTCCGTTCATCCGAGATGTGATGCCGTGTTGTTGGGCAAGTGCTGTTTGACACTTTGTGGCAGTCTAGACTGATTATACTTGGAGATGAAGGCATCTTGATACTGAAAAATGACAAAAACCATTTACCCAGCAACACTGTATTATATCCCGGAGGAGCGAACCGCACAAACACCACTGTGAGGACATCAAATCTCATATAAGATGTGTTCTTACACATCTGTTGCATGGATAATCATACACAATATTTACCTGAACATAAGATGACCCTCAGTATAAAATGATCCTGTATATAAGATGACTCATTTTCACGGTATGTATCAGGAAATACTTCTACAGAACTTGTTGAACATTGTGTGTGATTGTAAGGTTACCTCCCTGTTTTTCAGATGACTAACTTCGGTAAAAGTTTTTTTCTCATACCTGGCTAAATTCAGTATTATCACTGTGCCAGTAGGAATGTTTGACGATCAGGTGACCGTGCATCGTGATAAATTTTTGTAATAAAACAAACTAGATGCACTAATTCCTCAAATTTATTTTGGGAACAAAAAACTCTACATCCTTGTTTTTAAGCTTTCACCGTGTTCTAGGTAATTCCCCGGCGTCTGAGTTCTAATTGCCGACGTTTCGGAACTCACTGTCGGTTCCATCTTCATAGGCAGGTGAATGAAGTATGTCAGTGGATGGATTGTGTGGGGTATTTATACCTGAT
>Ga0123357_10012793_pt1 | contig 10837 bp, 6 predicted proteins | sample TergutEmb28metaG_FD_89873 | JGI IMG/M metagenome (GOLD analysis project Ga0123357, IMG submission 89873) | Embiratermes neotenicus P4 segment gut microbial communities from Petit-Saut dam, French Guiana - Emb289 P4 | ecosystem: Host-associated > Arthropoda: Insects > Digestive system > Gut ... | reverse complement strand
TCGCTCCTTTCTCCCTAACCCTGCAACTTTGTATATATGTGTGTTTGGTTATATCTCTATAGATTGACATAAAAAACACACTCCCGAAGTCTGTCACACACTCCCGGGACACACTCTATATATATATATATATATATATATATATATATATACGAAGCCGTTGCTAGCTACAAAGACATCGCTCGGACTCCCGTAACAAACTGGGAACCCCACGGCGTAACGCTCGCAGGATGCTGTTACGCCGTGTGGCACGGGATGAAGGTTCATCTCTTAACTCCGTATCGTGTCAGTCACCTGCAACGTTACGGCGTTACGGTACGCAGTAAAGTTACAAGTGTGTACCTACCTTCACAGTTGGATTCGTCCCTGTTTAAACCGTACAGACAAGTGGGGTAATGGATACGTAGCCCCATCTATTGTTAACCTCGGAAGTAGTTCGAGCTGAGTGGTCAGCTTCACACTACGGCTGTTTTACACGTACATCTTGGCAAGGAACAATATGTTCTTTAGAAGTCAAAGCCTATAATAACGATTTGAGAAGAAAATTATCTTATAAGTGTTATCTGCCGGAAATCAAATGAAGATTATTAATCATTCAGCCTGTAGACCAGCCACAATGCAGGCTGCGCTATCTCTTCGTCAAAAGTGTTTAGATACGTATTTACAGCGGTGGAGCGAAGTCTCCGTTCTTCTAGAGTGTGTGTGTTTGTGTGTGTGTGTGTGTGTGTTTGTGTGTGTGTTTATGTGTGTTTGTGTATGTGTTTGTGCGTGTGTTTGTGTGTGTTTGTGTGTGTGTTTATTTGTGTGTGTGTGTTTGTGTGTTTGTGCGTGTGTTTGTGTGTGTTTGTGAGTGTGTGTGTTTGTGTGTTTTGTTTGTGTTTGTGTGTGTTTGTGTGTTTTATGTGTGTTTATGTGTGTTTGTGTGTGTTTGTGAGTGTGTTTGTGTGTGTTTGTGAGTGTGTTTATGTGTGTTTGTGTGTTCGTATTGTATCCAATTCGCCAATGATGCCGCTTTACAACCAAGAAGAATGGAGGACACTGCTTACACGTTATTGCTAGATAATTCCAGGATCCTCGTAGGCTTATGACTGACCGAGCGGCGCACACGAAGGCTTCCTGTTGGCTTTATTCGTTGCGCTGGCCGCTTACTCTATTGAAAATTGTGCGCCCCTCTTGAAGTTGTTACTGGTCTCAGAGACAAGGAGCACGGCTGCAGGACATTAACAAAAAACAATATTCGAAATTTAAAACAATTAATGAGGATGATTCCAATGGAAGTTACAACTCTGAACAGAAGAAGAAACAGGGAATTCAGAAAAACTTCCGCTGTCGGACACAATTCCAGAGAGGCACTTCTTACAAATTATTTTCCGTAGCAAAAAAAAAAGAAGTTAAACGGAAGGGAGGTTGATCCTTTATCTCATAATAACGTTCCGTGCGTAATGCTATGAAACACGCGACGGATGTAGTTATATGTTGCGCGAATTGTAATGAATCTGGCTGCTAATCACTAAACTAATAACGACCAGCCGAAATACCACTAATTCATTTAATTAATGGAAATCCCGATCGATTGCGTAGCAAATTAATCCGTTAGATCAAGTGAAAATTCAATTACACTTCAACCAGGCAATCAACAATAAAATGAACGTGATATATAGTGATGCATAAAGTGGCTGTTTGCAGACTGCACTGCTGCATATGCCGTCCTGGGAGTGGCACTCCGAAATTTACCGGCACGTCTGTTGCCAGTCTTGGAACTCCTCTCAGCCTTAATCAGAACCACAGTCTGGTACTGCGACCTGAGAAATTTTGGATCTTCTATGCAGTTGTATATGTGTATGGCTAGTGCTTCGAACATTTGTAATTTTAGATCACACAATCTGAAGATTGAAACAGCGTCATGTACCAGTAACCAGCACTGCTAGTGTGTATTCTATTGGTGTCATTTTCAAAAGAAATAGGGGAAGCTTTTTTAAAATGAGGCCAACTAAGTGCACCCTACTCCTTAGTATATTTAATTCAACTTCTGTACATGTTTCGGACAACTATGTGTCCATCATCAGGAGAAGTTAGTCTATCTATGCGACACTGGTATTTTTTACTCTGTATGGGTGGCTGTCTGGTCTGCTGGTTGAGATGAGTCTCATCCCAACCAGCAGAACAGAGAGCCACCCATACAGAGTGAAAAATACCAGTATCGCATAGATACTGTAAGTTCTCCTGATAATGGGTACATAGTTGCCCGAAACAAGTATAGAAGTTGAAATAAATATACTAGGAATTAGTGTGCACCTAGGTGGCTTCGTTTGAAGAAGATTATACAGGGATTTACGGTCAACAAAACGTAAAAAATCGGAGAAGATGTATTCTTACTGAGGTTCACTTTGGTTTATCTTCACACCAACCTAGTGTCTCTATGGCGAAAATCTCTTTAAAAGTCTATTCGAATATTTAGCTTATCATTCTACTGCTAGCGATTATGCGATGGGTAGCGTCGTTAAAAGAACCACGAACGCGCGACATTTGGGGTTCTCGCAGCGGTGTATTACGGAATGTGACGCAGTGTCTTTGGGTGAGTTTTATCAGACGATTCGAGGGAAGGTCGATAACATTTCGCCCAAAGACTCAACATCACATTCCAGAAGACCTGAATCCTCAAACAAAGGAAAAGTAAATAATAAGAAGAATCAGACATAATTCGGTCCGTATAATGACGTCTACGAGCTGGACGTTCAAGGAATCGTGGTTCGGTTCCTGAATGGGGCAAAGATTCTTTTCTACGCTTAAGTGGCCCAGACCAGTATTTGGAACCAACAAACCTCCTATCCAATGGGTAACGGGGCTCCTCTTTGGACGAAGCAACGGACGAGTGAAGCCGTTCTGGTGCCGAGGCTCAAGATACGTGAAGCTATGTCTGAAATCCCACAAATACTTTCTGATGTAATGGTTAATTAGGCAACTTTATTTTTTCAACACTAACTGTTCGGAGAAACTAATACACGTTGAATGAAATGCACATTTATTTTCCGTACTAATTGTGTTGCGTGCCAATAAGTTCTAATTTATCAGTTAATCAGATATGCAATGGTTCATTAATAAATAAATGTCACGTCCATAATTTTATTAACACCCTACATGTTGTTGCGTTTACTGTTAATTCCACAGTAATATTAAATAATAAGAGGAATGTCTATCGATATGATTATTATGCGTCGGCGACTATGATAAATTCAGAGCTGTCTTGCAATGAGATATCCCAAGGCAGAGACAGGACTCTCTGATCGTGTCTTGGGTCTGGGGGTTAGAGATGGGATATTATTGTGCCATCAGTGAGGTCGGACTGCCAGTAAACAATTTTAAAGTCACTTCAAGTATGTAAGTTTTTATTGCTAAATGCAGAGTTCGCGTTAAACACGCAATAAACTTCAGAGTCTTAGGTTAAAGTTTGAAGAGTTGTCATTTCTTTAATTCCATCTATGTTAGTAGCCATTTATAAAGTAATGTAATTAGAAATACGGCCAGTCTTTGCTTGGACTTAGGAGCTTGGATAGTGCAGGTCTGGTTGTAAGCATCACACTAAACTTAATCTGACTTTCTCCGTCTCTACACAATGCACGGTGAGAAAAGATGCTCAAAAGTAAGTGCAGAATTAAAATTGGCACTAAACTCGCAATGGTCGATTTGATTTGTGAGCCTCTGGGGGATCCAAGGCTATTCAGAGTTTAATGTAAAAACAAACCACTTTTCTCTTGTAGGAGGGAAACTCATTTCAGCTAGACCTTAACCAGTCACTCAACTAACCGAACTACCAATACCATTAATCACATCCGGGTCATGGGACAAATTCCATCCCAGCATAAGTCAGACCCTCTAACCGATAGAGTAAACCTCTTAGTCTTAAACCAGACTGTAGGATTTACTGCAGCAAGGAACTCTGTTACACGCTTTCTTGTAGGAAAAGGAAGAGTCCAAGTTTCAACACAATCAGGATACAGCACGATGTGTGTCGCATTATGGGAAACACACGCTACGAAAAACATTACAACTAATACAGCAGAGTTTTTGCCATGTTTTATGCTGTTATTGTGAGGAAGTATGTGAAATCTCTGAGTGAGAATGAAGTTTAGAAAACAAACATTACGTCATATTACTCTCGTTAAAATCACCTCATATTACTCTCGTTAAATCAGACCAAACTAGCAATAAATATTACAACAGACAAGATGGTATTTTATCAGATCCTTTTCGGTAGATATGTGTCTCAGGTACATTTTGAGGCTTAACGCTGCATGCGCAGAAAAGATTAACAGATTATCTCAAAGAGCTTCATTTCTTAGGTTATGTTTGAACTCAGAAATTTATAAGCAGAATGAATGCTTGTATCCGGGCGAGTTTTTGCTTTCTCTTTTGTTAGCCTACATTCGGCTATTCGCTTCCACCGCTTTGTGTTATTTTAATTCTGTTTCAATCTGCTTTCCTTTTACAAAACCTGTTTGTCATTTCTTTTCCTCTTTCTACTCACCTGTTCACACAACTGTTTTTCCTCACTGTGTTGTCCTCGCTTTATTTTCCTGTAACCCCTTTCTTTATCTGCAGCTAGGGTCAGATCTTCTAATTTTGAGACAACTTTTTAAAATTTTCCATGCCTCACTCACATGTCTTACCTCTAAAAAATATTTTATATATCTGCAATATCTGTGTTCCTTATTTGAACTAATGTTTTTTTTTTCATTTTTGTTAATATTGGATTCAATGTAGAAAATTTCTTTTCGCCACAACACATACAAACACTTTCAACATAAGCAGTTTCTTCGCTGCACTCCGTCTAATCAGAGGCGACACAGTTCTCTCATTAGCCTAGCAATTTTTTTGTTTACGTTTCCATGTTTTATTGGTACTTCTTTACACATTCATTTTCTTCCTTTTATCCTTGGCATAAGTTGGTCGACAGTTTCTAATATTTCTAAACCCAACTATCCGAAGATTTTGAGGAGGCATTATTTCCTCGCTGCTCAATTGGGTTATTCTGAAAAAAGTGGGCGCATAAAAGCTGTGTGGGAATAGTTAAATTAAAAACTGTTAATTAATGTAAAGTACTCTTATTATCTGCGTCTGTTTAAAACAAACGCCAGGCCTATGACGATGATGGAAAACATCACACAAACGATAAGCACTCTGCACTGTGTAGACCTATCACTGAAGTGATAAATTCGAGGAATATAAGAAGGGAACATCCAGTGTGCATGGGAAAGAAGAGAAACACAAAAAAATTTCTGTGGGAAACTGAAGGAATTTGGGAGATATAGGTGTGGTTGAAGGGATAATATTGAAATTAATCGGCAAGAACTGGAGGTTACTGTGTATTGAACAGACTTAGATGGGCGAGGAAGGCTTGTATGAAATTTGGTTCCATGCAAGTCGGGAAATATCTTGAATATCTGAGTGAACGGCAGCTTAGGAATACGATATGCCCCAACTTAATAAGTAAATTATATTTCGTTCCATATCGGCCCTAAAAGAGTAACCCCTACGTCTAAAGACCACTAGTTTTCTTAAAAAAACGGGACTGGTCTAGGACACATAGTATAAAAATATATAACATTAGGATAAGCGTTACTTGAAACATTTAATTATGCAGTTAATATCTAATGTAATAATGTAATGAATATATTTTGCATAAGTATACTGTATATGTACCTGTCGCCACATTAGTGACAACAGTTTTACATCTGCAGTAAAGTAACACAAACAACATTAAGTGTATGAAATATGGTGCAATATTTTCGAATATTTATGGATTCCAAAATGCAGAAAGACTTTTATAAGTTTGCTTCTATTTTTGAACTTTTGTTGGACGGTCTTTGTTGGCAGGAACTAGACATTTACTCTGCTATTTTTTCACTTATATAACCGACATTTCGCAATGTATGGCGAGCCTCGATTTTTTACAAAGAGGATCTTGATCTGTATTTCAAACCACTGAAGACCGTACATCTTAAACTGAATCAGTTTCCACCACAGATCTATCGTAATTGCTCCACAGTTAAACCTCAGTTGTTTCGTTCTTGGATATCTTGCAGCCGAGAGCCACGCCATTGAGGGAGCACTACAGTTTGTGCATTGGATTCCGTTGAACTGGATTAGGCTAGGAATCTCGCTCTTCACTCTCTGAGTTTCCTCTACTCGAAATTAATCTCTAGAAACAAGCAAGCCCCAAAGTTCGAGGTATTTTGGAGGAAGAAATAGAAAAAAATATTTCCATTGTTTCACAAGCAACCAGATTAAGTTTGTTCAATACATTTCTCAACACGTCTTAGACTGGACTAAACTCTATGTAAGATTTACGCTTGCATTTCACACGGAACACACTCCGCTTCGTCAACAAAGACCGACTACTTGCAGCTGTTGATTTCCATAATAGATATTTAATATAAGAAAGGTAGAAATACAAAACTTAAATTCATGTACAAAATGAAACTTCAAAATGTGAAAGCATTTGAAAAATATACTTGCCACTAAGATTTAAATGGTTAACTATCAATACCAAATGAAATTTTTTCTTACTTTTTCTTGACCCGAACTCATCTGCGCGAATTATGTGACGCGAGTCCGTAAGTGCAGGTAACACAAGGGAATTGATATTATTATCAATCATGGTGAGTGGGAATTATAGGTCTCTTCTTTTTTGAAGGTTGTTAAGCGTCGAAAGTCAGGCAGATTTGTAGACTGAGCGTATGGGGTAAATTGTACAAAAACGATTTTAAGACTATACGCGAAACACGTGACTGTAGATGCGGGTAAAATTTTGATCATGAGTATTGAATTAGAGTGGATAACTGTGACGTTATTTTATGTTACTGAAATTTATAATTTAACATAGCCTAATAATATTTAGACTTTGAATTAAAATGTTCGCCCTTAGTCTGTTGCGGTTAAATGATTTTCTATATTCTATTTTCAGGTACACTTACGAACAGGACTGTGAGAAAGCGACACATAGGGTCGAAGGAACGGAGGGGGTACGGTCTGTTATTATTTGGACCTGCAATGGGCACAAGCAATATCCAAATGTGTAATTATGTCGATTAAATAACAAAACAGGCAATGTAATGTAACGTAACTTTGAGGTGTGTTTGTACAACCATTGTTGCAGTGGAAAAGCAAAAAGTATTACATATTCCGAGTGTATGTTAGCAGCCTTAAGTATGCCTTACGCAATGCCCGTGCGCCATATTGTCATACTTGGCCTGTACGGCTAGACACTATTTTTCCAAATTATCTCGTCAATTTTCATTAAAACGTGATTGAACGTAAAATGTGTTTTGATCTCTTGAAGGTTGGTACAAAATATTTCTCATTCTAAGAAGCTAGCGAAGTGTGATCAAACATTTATATTTGCCTTCATGTACTCTACCCGCTATTCTTGTCAGATTTGAATGAATTTTGGACTATCTCGACAGATTTTGGAAATATACTCATATCAAATTTCATGAAAATCCCTACGGTGAGAGCCGAGTTGTTCTGAGGAGAGACAGAAAGACAGACAGACAGACAGACCGATTGACTTAATGAATGACTGACGGACTGACTGACAGACATGACGAAGCTAATAGTCGATTTTCGAAATTTTGCGAACGAGCCTAAAAAAGAAAGAAGGGATACACGAAGAGGTCGTGTAGCATGCACGACTGAGATAAACTGTTTAATATCTTGTGAAAAACTAAAGGAACGAGATCACTTGAAGTACACATGCGCATGTGATGATATAATTCTAGATAAACCAGTTTTATGGATATGTGCAATTATACTTTGATTACAGGAGTTATTATCTTGTGTTGAGATTAAATACTTGTCGGAGTTTTCAGGTTAGTTATCGAAGTCGTGTTGGAGTTTCTAGCATTCTTGCTTCTCATTTTGGAATTCCAGTGTTCCGAGCCAGCCTACTGACAGAATCATACAGATTGAGGTTATTCATGGTTTCCCTCATTCTCCCAATTAAACGCCGCGTAAGTACTTAATATTGGTCCTCCAATTTATTCTTAGCATAACTTGTATGTGTGCGTACAGAACTGTAAAGAGAAAGATAATAAACACTTCACATAAAACAGACTGTCAAATTCTGAAAAAAGTGTCGTAAATGTTATTCAGATAAAATCTAATATTTACGCTACACTTTCATCAAGAAATATTTCTGCCTAATTTTATGGTACAGAAAAACAAAATCAATTTCATTGGTGTAGAATATGTTATGCAGAATTCATTACCGTAAATCCCTACAGCAGACATCGAAAGAATTCAATAATTTTTAAAGACGATGATTATTCTGACTAATCTTGTGCTGTATTCCTCCTTGTATGGAATATCAGTACCTGTTTTCGGCTTCTTGTACGAATTTCAAGGGAACACCTTGTGTGGAGGCAACTTCCGATACTCCATCCGCCCGGCCATTCGTTCTTCATCTCCCCGTCCTTCCATCTGTGACGTAATATCAGCGACTAAACAGTATGTCAGTTTTTCACGAAATTCGGTTATCAGAATGCTTACAAGAATTTGTTCAACAATGACGACTTCCGTAAAAATCATCCAAGCAACAGTCACACTTAAAATGCGGGCTTATATGTATTTTTACCCAAACTTTCCATTTCCCCGAAAGATTTTCCGAAATTCGGTAAGCAGTACCTTACGTAATGATGTTGCTTATTTGTGAGTTTCGTGGAAATCAGTAAATTTGATGCCTCGTTTTACTTAAAGGCATGAACAAAATAACCTTTTCTCCAGATTTTCTACATATTTCGTCAGACTTTTATAAAATTCCTTCAGGAACAGCCAAAAAATATTTGATTCCTTACGAGTTACGTTCAGATTGTCCCGGTGAAAGTACTACCTGCAATGCACACATTAATTTTCCGATGAGGGTGCAAAACATTATAAGAGATCGGACCAAAATTTGCATCAGGGAAGGTCACACTTTCCGTATTGGCGTAAATCGAATTACGTTTTAACGTTTATGGAGTTTAGAAAATAAAGCACATCTCGGTAAATTGCGTGGACTTCATAGATGTGTGCAACATTTCTGATCGCACCGAAAATGCGTAATTTTCAAATGAACTAGAAACTTTCATCAAAACGCAGGGTGCAATAAATTAAATGATTTATGGCTTTTCCTCTGCCAGGTGTTCAGTGTTTTGATCGCAGTCTTGTTGCTTTTAACTTAACATTTCTCAAAGTACCAGAAACCAAACCAGCAGAACGAGCGGTTAGCAGTTGGGGGAGATTCATTTCTTTACGTATATATACAAGATGAGGTTCTATACTTTTTGTCTTGTGACAGCTTTCCTTTCTTCGCATTTCCTTTGTTTTTAGTGGCAAGAAACATCATTTGTCCTCGCGCGGATAAAAAACAAGCCTTATTTTTTGTTCATTCGGCAATTTGTCATAGTTTCCATCAGTCTTGTATTTCAGATCTGCCCACTTGGAGCGCTACCGATACTGTTTTATTTTAAGTAAAGGAACCGTTAAGCTTTTGGGATATTCTGAATCGATTTTGCGCGTTCTTTATAGTCCTTGTTGCTCATTGTTTGTATTCAACCCCAACATTTTCGTCCCACGAGGTGGATTGTAGGAACTCATTAGGGAGATTTGCACAGTAGATACCGTCTTATTCGCATGTTGCGGGGCAAATTAACATCGTTGCTGTTTAACTTCATCTCAGAGTTAATTGGACCATTTAAATATGGCTTTGCGCTCTGTTGGACCAGGGAGATAGCAAAATGACTCCTTGTGAATTTACCTTTTACTGCTACGAACTGAATTTGAATTTACTGCGGAACGCACAGCCGTGTATTTTTGTACTCATGAGTATTTTTAATAATATTTTTGGGGGAAGGGAATAGGAGTAACGCGCAAGTAAATTGCAAATTACGCTTATGTAATGTCAGAAATTGTATCCTGATTTGTGTTGTTTACAAAGTCACATGAAAAATACAGACGTTCGCTACTATATCTTTCATGTGTTTATGTTGGACACCACCACCACCACCACCACCATCATCATCATCATCATCATCATCATCATCATCACCTCCATCATCACGTAGTTTGTGACAGATCCATAACCTATTGCAAATTTATTTCTCTAAACAGTGCGATCTAGTGCTTCCTCTTACAATTTCCAGTACCTTCGATTTTCCTTGAGGCCGTACAGTAGCTGCTTACATGCTCTTCCTAGTCTTCCCATCACTTCTATCTTTCCTCAAACAAAGTGTTTTAGAAAGCAGTTCCTACGGAATATGTGCCAAATCCTCTCAGCCTTCTTCATTCTATTGTATGTAGGATGTTCCTGTGACTAACTGTAATACTTCTTCATTTTCCACACGAGCAGTCCAACTGAACTTTCAAGTTGTAATTCACGTCGGCTGCATTGTGGGATTGTAATTCTTTTCCGGAGGGCATAGTCGTAATTAGCGGTAATAAATTAAAATCATTGTAAATTTGTGGACACAAACATACACGGAAAGAAATGAATGGCTGGATTTTTGCGTAAGGTGATGGATGTCTGGTTGACATTTTTATCGACATATTGCGCGGCAGATCACTATTCAAGAAAAGTAGTGTGCCGTGGGTTTTGGTGATGACTGTACTATGTACCCTTTAATTGGAACGATTTATTCTTCGGCGCAAAGTATTCCAGTCTTGGGAACCATCTCAGCATTTGGTTTCCCTGTGCCCAAAAGCAAATGCTGAGATGGTTCCCAAGATTCCAAGTTGCCACTACATGCTTCTCATGTAGCCCTCCCGACTTAAATTTAGTAGTAACCAATTTCATGTTTTGTTT
>Ga0123357_10012792_pt1 | contig 10837 bp, 3 predicted proteins | sample TergutEmb28metaG_FD_89873 | JGI IMG/M metagenome (GOLD analysis project Ga0123357, IMG submission 89873) | Embiratermes neotenicus P4 segment gut microbial communities from Petit-Saut dam, French Guiana - Emb289 P4 | ecosystem: Host-associated > Arthropoda: Insects > Digestive system > Gut ... | reverse complement strand
CAATTTTATTTTTCCCCCCCCCCCCCCCAAAAAAAAAAGAAAAAGAAAAGAAAAAGAAAACCGCGCATGGCGAACACCACAGCGATATTTAACCAAAAGCCACTCCTTGACGCGTAGGCTACTGTTCCAGCCCGGCAGTTGGAGTAGATTTCGTTAGGCCAATGAGGTACATGTAAGTTTTAGAAATTAGAGGTTCGTTGCTTTTATTGACTTTAGATAGATGTTAAGAGGTACTGGATGAAACGTAATTGATTGCTATACAGCTACAAATGTCCACTTGAGTGTATGTGCCTAATGTGTCGCATTACAGCCAAGTTCGTGACTCCGAGTGATAGGGAGTGAAGCCGGTGTCAAGCTCGCATTCAGATTTGCCGTTTTGTGACGCAACTTTACCATGTTCTTGACGTCACGTAAATTACCAAGTATGGAAAGCTGTGTGGCAAAGCGGCCTATGTACCTACAGTCTGCATACTGATAAGTGTTGCCTTCACGCACTACACCGTGTTGTCAGTTAATGGCAGTTTCTTAGCATTTGCCTACTGTTGGCGTAACTTTTTGGCCCATCTTAATGAACTGCGCCGTCCACAATTTCAGAACCATTTCTGCAATAGGTTCTCCATTGAGGTTTGTCGTGTCAGTCTTCTTGTTGAAAGAAATTTTGGCACAGGTTTTTGCTACTGCTACTGTAACTGTAACTATTGCTGCTTTTACATGTGCACCTCTGTTTATGTTTCAGGCCAGCAGTCATTGTAGCTCAGGAAAAGGCTATATCGTAAGTACCTTTCATTTAATTTCATATATTAAGTGTAGACCTTATAATTAAGGTTCTATTATGGCAACGAGATTTGTCCATAGACGTAAAAGCATTACCATTTAATGGTGGTGTTGACTCAAGTAGTCGCCGTCATTAAAATAATTTCCTGGTTGCTAAAGTTGTCTGAGCGATAAAGTGTAACGTTAGAAGGCTCTGTAACGGCTGCATCCTGTATTCCGAGGGCACTTACCTTCAGGGTTATGTGTTCTTTATCTCGTAAATTATCGGCGGTGGGGTTATCTTTGAGAGGTATTGCTGGAGCTTTAATGGGGACCGAGCGTAGAAACGTAGACCGAACTTCGCTACCATCAGATTAACTGCGAAGTAAATTTTATCTCCTATGCTGAAGGAATATAATCCATATCTACCGAGAGCAATTAATGGGCGGATAATTGGCAATTTTGGCCGGAAATGAACTCCGAAATTTTATATCTAATTTGAATTTGGATACTATCGCGCGTGGTTAGCTGTTAAAGAGGTGATTTGAGGGCGTCGGTCGTAATTTTTGGAAGTTGTTTGTGACGTATACAGAACAGGGGTGTACTGCTTTGTTCCTGAACCATAGTTGATGTTGGATAATATATAGGTCGGTCTTGGAGATCACGTAGGGTTTTCTTAAGAAGCGAGAGATTTCTTGACTTTCTGGAAGACCATCAGAATCTCAGAAAATACGCTGCTGCTTTCCCAAGAGAGAAAACTCCGACTTCAAGCCTTGAAGGGACTGATTTTGCTGATTGTCTGTGGAAGTACCAAGAGGGCAAACGCTTAAGTGGCTGCTTGCCTGTAGGAGTTAAATTCCACGAGCCCGAAGAAACTTTCCGCGTCTTTCCTTATTGCTTTGTGGAATACGTCTTGCCAGTAAAATAACAAAACGCCATGAAGAGAATATTGATTCCAAGAGTCTCTTAATTTTGGATAATACCAGTGCCCAAGTTTTTTTTTGAGCACATAAAAGTAATTTGTATGCCACTAAGAACAACGGAAATTTTGCAACCGATGGACCAGATTGTGGTTACTGCTTTGAATTTGTATTACTTACACTATGCACGTACTTTCAGAAATTGACTGCAAGAACTGATGTGTATAGCGAACTGACTGTGCTGACGTTTTGACAGGGATGTGACATTCTAGATGTGTGCGATTTGTTGCTTAGTGCTGGAAACATGTGTTAGCAAGATTATGCAATGGTTGCTTGTAAAAAAAACTCGTATCCTAATGATGTTCACTACTTCGAATGGGTCGATGTTTCCCCATTCCACACAGAAATTGCAGTTCCAGCAAAACAGAACATGATTCAAGGATGCTGGTGAAGGCGACATAGACAGATTGCTGGAATCTCATTCTCTGCCATTAGGGGATGAGGAACTGGCGGAATTGGACAAGCAAACATATGAAGAAACAAAGGGCGATGAGGATGACAGAGGTGGTGTCATTTTGGAAGAAAGTGTGTTCATAAAGGTTTAAAAGAAACCTGCAATATACTTGACGAAGTCGTGTATTTTAGAAACCATGGTCCTCTCTATGATCGATGGTTCAACCAAGGCTCAACACGAAATTCAAGATATCTTGTTAGGTAATAAAGAAATTCTATAAGCAAGGAGACAGGCAGAATATTTATAAACGTAACATAGAGGCACGTTGGCGTAACCACCGATGTCGTGGAAAAGCAGTGTGTGTTATGTGTGTTTATGGCCTTGGTTATTCAGCATACAAGCATTATATTGTCGTCTGTGGCCACATTTTTCCACACTGTCTCATAAACGGCACGATTTTCGGGAAAAGAGTTATTGGACAAAATGTGTTTTGATTTTCTTTACAGCTTATGTCTGAAAAATTTCTCATTCTAAGAAGAATTCAGCGAGATATTATCATTAATGCACGTGGGTGTTTATGCAAATTATCCATTATTCCTGTCAGTTTTAATGAAATTTGGATTTTCTCAACAGATTTTAGAAAAATATCGAATATCAAATTTCATGAAAATTATTGCAGCGGGAGTCGCGTTCCATGTGGAAGGATGGACGGACGGACGGACGGACAGAGAGGCGTAACGTAGCTAATAGTCGCTTTTCGCAATTTTGCGAATGCGTCTAAAATGGCAGCTGGAACCCAAACGACTTTGGACCTGTATTTCTAAAACGATAACTAGTCACCAGGAATCCGAACCTCTAGCAGGGCGATGCATTATTTAGCTGACATTTCGACGAGGGAATGAGGATGAAGAGATGGCAATAGACCTTCCTAGTGGTTGCATCCCTCCATTTTCCTTCTGTATCTAGTTCTCTTCGCAACCCTAACTGTCCATCCATACATACACCCAGTCAATACCAGCTCGCTTACTTTCGAAGGTAAAGTACTTAATCGCTGATATGTTAAAGCACTGTATTTTTAAAATCTTTACCTTTAACTAGTGTTTATTTGTAAAAAAAAAATGCACTACATATACACCAGTCCGGTCTCCATTAACCCAGGTTTACGTTAATTCTTATTCACAGATATTCACGATTTAATGGTTCGAATTTGTAACTACTTCATTGTAGCATGCTTCATTAGAAGTACTTTGTCAAAAGAAGACTCGTGTTGCTTCGGTTTGTAATAACCGAGACCACACACATACACACACACACACACACAAACATATAGGTCCTATATGTGTGTATAATATAAAAATTGCACATTAATTTGGGATGTTAGGTGTACCGCTTATTGTCGTTTTTACACGTGCGGCCCGCAGTCCAGCCCACAATGACGGTTGTGGCCCTTTTCCAAACAAGATATGGCGCTCATGACCTAGGCTGTTTGTTGGATGACTTAGTCCGCATGTGGACTAGGGTACGTGGTGCACAACTGAGGAACCATGGTTCATGTCCCGACAGACGAAAGAAATTTTCCTCTTTTCCAAAGGGTGAAGACCGGCCCTGGCGCCCCCCCTCCCCCCCAGCCTCCTATTCGTTCGCTACCGAGGGCCCTTTTCCCGATGGTAAAGTGACGGGGAGCATAAAGCTGGCCAGTCAATTTGTCTAGTGCCGAAGTGAAGAATGAGTGGAGCTATACCTCCACTCCGCTATATGCCCTCCTAGCGTGTACCCACACACCTGTACCTTCGCCTAGACTCTGTGACTGGAATTTTGATATTGTCTTTCATACTTCACATTTTACTGCGTGTTGAATCTTGCGGTGGGAGGTTGTCCCTCACCCAACCCCCAGTCTGGATGTCCTGTCCTTATCTGGTGTCTGCGATTGTTAATTTCGTGTATTGGCAGTTACCCATTTGTGAGCAAGCTTATTAATTAACGTCAGTTTCAAGTCTTTCACAGTAGGTCACATCTCGATACCAGTTTCCAGCCATCGACGCTTCGACTCGACGCTTTGCTTGTTCCGTCCTCTAGCGCTTAGTTGTTTTCCGTGAAGTCGCGCCGTCGCGGCCAGGACACACATTCCGTTTCCGCAGCATTGGCGATCTGCTGCCTTACGTTCCATCCTTGCTAGTGGGTTGCTTTAAGTTGTTGGCACGTATGACCGTCACGTTGCATGTATCGAGCTTCAGTGTTCTGGAAAGACAGCTTGATGGTTTGTGAACCGATATCGTTGTTTTATCACGAACCTCACTTCTGTGTATTGATCCTATTTTTCTGATAGATTTAAACCTTGGAATTCCCTCAGATATTTTGCACGTGGTTACGGTTATGTTTATTGACACTGCTTTACCTCCCATCGTGGTCCCTTGGACTATGGATCTAACGTATATACTGCATGGAGTCGGGGGTGTAGCTCCATCCCATTCGCAGCCTCGGCGTTAGAAAGGAATGGTTTGTTAGCACCACCACCCGGTCGTTTTACTCCTGGGAAAGACCCAGTACCCATGGTACAGAAGGTTGGGTGGGCGTCGGTGCTGGTCTGGACAGGCACGGCAAGCCTCTTCTTCTCCGGGGTTCAATCCCCGGCCCTCCCAACTCGTTCCGAGTCGCTGTACACACTACGCTGTGTCCGCCGTTAAGTAGGAATGTACGGTATATTATAAAGAGGAATCTGGAGTGAAGTGAACATGTCTGTAGAACAGTGAAGACAAAAGATGGTCGCATAATTCTGACTGGGTGACTTTAAGAGCGACCACTTTGAAGACGAGGAGGAGTTGTAGGTGGGCGAGGGAGTTTGTGAGGTGGATAGATGTAGTTCAGGGTCGTGTTCAAGGGGGCAGGCAGGTATTGGCGGTTTTTAACCTTTAGATTTTATTACTATAGTCCCCGGGGTTGTGTCCACACCGCTGTCACCAATCTATGTAATGACACGGGGGTTGTGTCCACACCACCGTCACTACTTTGTGTAGTGCCCGAGCGGAGCGGTAAGTTTGGGCGACTCTACTGTGGCCGTAAAGAGGCCTATCCTGAAATTTCCACGGGGTCAGGGATCAAATGGTAGCAATGGCCTAATCGGAGGCTTCACGGTTACCTAGGTATCAAGGACTCCTTTGGGTTTTGTGGGGGACGAACTGCGTAACAACTTAACAAAAGATTCTATTGTCTACTATATATACATAAATATACATGTATGTTACACTGGCCCGAGATATGTTTCTTCAATCCCGTAGTTACGCTAATTAGTCTGTTACAAAATTTTAAGTTAATTAATCGTCATGCCACTACTTAATCCCAAGCGTTAATCGTAAAATTTAGAAAAGTATTTAATTTCCAAAAGTGACTCGCTAAAACAAAGAATTTAGATAATCGGTCAGATCAGCTTACCTCCTGTTATCAGCCAGAGTATGAAACAGCCCGACATCTCAACCGATCATATTTTAAAGAGTATAACTTCTTCAGGCCACAGAATAACGCCGTGTCGTAGACCAAAATTACTTCTTGAGACAAATCTTGCGAGTGTGCGAGTATGTTTTTTAACCTAATTTCCTCGGGATTTTATAGTGGCGTTGTGTGGACTCAAATATTTTTCTCAATACTTACAACACTTATCTGGGGCACGCATACACCTTTCAACAAACAACTGTGAAGTGAGCTGCCCAGTGTTTCCTAGTTACGTCAATTAAAGTTTCACTGCCAGCACATTCCAGTTTTTACAAAGAGACCAAGTGATTACCAAATGTTGCGTACATTACATTACCAGAGAACTACATTTTATTTTGGGCCGGATTAGCATAGTCGGTATAGCGATTCGCTACGAGCTGGACGGTCCGGGGATAGAATCCTGGTGGGGGCGAGATTTTCCGCACCCATCCTCCTATACAATGGGTACCGGGTCTTTCCTGGGGGTAAAGCGGCCGGGGCGTGGCGTTGACCACCCACCCCCCACCCAGAGCCGAAGTTAAAGAAAGAGCTTGTTCTAGGGAGAACTTCATTTTATTGCCTTGGTATGTTATATTGAAATCATACGTCATTTATGTAATGAAGTTGTGTGTGTTTGGAATTAATAGTAGTTTAATGAAATTTGATAAATGTTGAAAGCACCAGACCATAAATTTGTTTTCGCAAGCAACCCTCTGTCATTGCTATAGTAGCTATATAAGTGGAATATTTGAAACGAACAATGCGAATTTCTATGGTGCAGCCGGTTTTTATCTGGTGTTTGCGGACTGTGAGGTGCCTTGTCTGAGGCCGCTTTCTGCGGTCGATACAGAAACAAAGTTGCCTCGCCCCGCCACTTCACCGCCCGTATGGTCAAAGACCATTCAGACAGAATGTTGAAACGTGCATATATTATAAATTCTTGATAACTCGCCGGGAAATGGGATGCGATTTAGGTGGCATTTCCTCCTCATCAGGCTTCTGCCACATCTAATGCCGCGATGCCTTTGTTTTGCCGCATGTGTCCGATAAAAGTTAAAACCCCATGATTATGCTGTTCGTTGGAAATGTTTAAAGGTGTTCCCATTCCCAGACACATGCATATTTTATATAGCAATTTAATTTGTCAGTAGTGTTTTGTTTTCGACTTCGCTTCGAATGTAGTGTCATGTTACCAGTTTATTTTGGAAGATGCCTAAGTACACATTTCAGCAGATTACAGCTAACAGTGTTGGAAGAATGTTACAACCTGCTGTGTATCGAAGTGAAAGCCAGTTCAGAGAAGAATATGAAGATGTGTGCCTTTCTTGAAATGTTTCAGTACCGAGGCTGGTCAGAACTGCAACTACGTAACAATTCATTAATCCAGTTTAATACAGAATTTCCACTATTTCAGAATAAATTTGTGAGGTAACAAAATTTTAATTTCTCACATCTGTCATATTTGTAAATCGGTAAAATCCTTTCATACAGGATTCGTTTCTACTATGTATATATCCTTGCTAGATTACATGTTTTTGCCCAGCTGTATTTAGTTATTAAAGACGGTTAAACCGATTACAAGACAAAGTGTAAATTTTACATCGACTTATTCTTTCTCATTCTGCAGGAAAAATCGTGACTAAATGTTGTGCTTGCTGAATCTGTATTACCTTCCAGCATTTTGGGTCCGTGTGTTGGTTGTAGTAGAGGTCCTGTCTAAGAAAAGCGCACGGTCGCTATGTTGGTTTAATTTTGCAGGAAGTTGGAAAGTACAAAAGTAGGATGAGCTGCACCGACGGGTTTTGACACCAAGGTTCATGAAAATCCGTGATCCATGCTATTTTTCGTTTGTGTCAGCTGAAGTGTTCTTATGTTGCGGCGCTGTACGTGCCCACCCCCACCTCCTTCCCCCCCCCTTTGTTGTTGTTGTTGTTGTCTATGACAGTGTGCGTATATCGGACCGCGTTGCGCCGATAGTAGGATGATGAGTGGTGAGTTATAATTCAGAAAGGATGTGCCAGGAAGCGGTCATGGCCTGATCTAGGTACTTCCCCGGTATTTGTCTTGAGGGACTGAGGAAAACTACGAAAACGTCATAGTTGCGGCCTAGAGTCGAATCGATCGTTTTTCGACTACAAGTCGAGGGCGTTCCCGCCACACCAGCCCGATCGGTGTTACCTTCCCATTGCCCATACTATTCTATATCGGCCGTAACATTTTCTGTCATTGTGAGTTGCAGTGCTACGAATATGCTGGAAATAATGTTATATTGGCCTGTGTTTCTGTGGGTTGGTTACATGCTAGCCACAATTATCTCTCGTTCCATCGTCTGAAATACAGATAAAGAGAGGTGGGCGGAATGTAGTTTCCTGTTTTTTGTGTAAAGTCAAGGGGCGGGTCAGTGACGTCTTGCAGAGACTGGCAGTAGGGATGGCAAATACTGCCTTAGAAGTTCGACCGCTCAAGATCCGTAACGTCACGAGCAATGTTCCAGCCTTTCTAGGGCGGTTCAAGCGTGGCGAGAATATGTATCACCTTAGAACACACACCTTATTAAACACTAGATTGTTCCCTGCCTTGGTGCGCTGGGAACTGGCAGTAGTCACCGGGGTGAAATCGCGAACGGTTGGACATTGTAGTGGTGGCGGCATTAATGAACGTTAATAAAAGGCAAAGCAGACCCGTTACAGACCCGGAGGGGCCCAGAGGGTCCCAGAAAGTTAAGGTTCCCAGATTTCGTGACAACGGCACAGGATGGTGGTAGGTTGTCAGCCTTACGCACCGGCCGTCTTTACCCCCAGGAAATACTCCTGATACTCATTTCTGTTAGAGGCTGAGTCGACCCCAAGGCCGTAGTGCGATCGGAAGGATTTTATATCAGTGAAAAATCCACTGACACCAGCTGATTAATGAACGTTAATGTTGCGTAAAATGTACTGATAAAGTTGTGTTAAAATTTGTATTGACGACTTCAAGATGAAAGTGAACAGCGGCGAACTTTTCCAGTTCGAAATGCGATAACGGTATCTGAAGTATTATTTATCGTGTTGTTCGTGTTCTGTCATTGTCTTCACTTTTTTCCTTGTATCATATCTAATTAGTTTGTTCTTGCATTTTTGCATTAAGAGATAGACATTGTAATTTTTCCCCACTTCAGATATGTATATGTGTACACACACACATACACACATTTATTTATTTTGTTGTAACGGTAAGTTTGTTGTCTGAAGGATTCGTTTCCTCAGCAGGCTGATAGCTCATCAATCTCACGACTTGAACGTAGAAACACCATTTGCATCTTCCGCAAGCGAATTAATTCCAGAGTGTTTGAACGATAACTGTCACAGCTATATTATTGACAGGTGAGTCTTATGAAATCCCCATCACCGGTCCTCTGACAACGTGATTATTCTTCGTTACGGTTGCTGTGAGAATTATCGGGACCATTATACACGTACTTTAACGCAGTATTAGAACAGTACTGAGAGGGATAATGGGGCCAGCGTGACCGCAGAACGCGGTTGCAGAAGGCAGAGTTTAGTTCAGATTGAAGGATACAAATGCATCTTTTGGTTGTTACTATTGCAGTGTGAAGTACACCGGCATAAAATGAATTAATTCGTCGACAATAAAAAGTAGACTTCTCTCTTGTGTTGCTCATATTATCCCTAATCTGCTGCCTCACTATGACTATCACTTTTACGCAAGAAAGGCTGTCACTGCGTACGAAGTGTAACGACATGCGACTCTAAAGAAAAACGAGCTTTTTTTTTTCCGTCTCGCATTATCTAAAAGACAGTCAAATATATTTTTCAGTTTTTGCCTCTCGTTTCTGATATTTTGCTTTATGCCTTTCCCCACTCCAGAAATTAATTTTTTTTTTCCGTTTGAATGATACCTGAGCTAAGTACAACCAGTCAGAACGTTGGTAGTTTCTCATTTCAAAATCTTACCTCAAGTATCAGTGCTCATATTACCCCTCACGTGATATAACTGTTGACTTACAAACACTACCTTATTTCATTAACATGCCTAGCTGTGTTTGCTTTGTTAGAAATATAAATTTTAATAGTTTCGCGCCACCGTCATATTGTTGTATTGCAGTATGCAAAATGCGGCCTGAACAACAGTAGTATCTTTTCCGAAGATTTGCCATCCCCATGCACGGTTTGTGCATCTTGAGTGTCCTCCAAGGGCATACTGTTCGTACCAAGTTTCTTGATAGGTCGGGTGGCTTGGAAGTTGTTGTGATGGTGACTCACAGACAAATGGTGATCACAAAAGACATATTAAGAGGGAAAGTAGACTAATGAAAATTACAGCACGAAGTATCCCGGGAAGAGTTTGATTTTGTATGAAAAGAAAATTGAAGGGCGATGTGATAAAGACTTAGGGCACATAGTTGGTACGCGCATCTCGGAGAAACTTCTGTGTAAATGGCTAAATTTGTGTACGAGAGAAAATGGTTCTAGAAGCTGGAGGGAGAGAGACAACTTTGCCTTTAACTTTAACGACGCAAGGGTCACCCATGAACTAACCTGATTGTTAGATACTGAAGCAGGATTAATGCACGAATAATGCACATATCAAAATCTTCTTCGTTCGAAGGGTCGTTTGTTTTTACCGATTCGCGGTTAACTGCTTTTCCAGGATTGTCGATTTGAAAATTTCATAACCGTGGTACGTACTCCAGACGATACAAATAGTAGCTTATTTACCTCCGTACTGTAGTGAATACCGTACATTGAAAATATTATGTTTTTTGCTCAGATGTGTGCAATTTTTACTATTTCAGTGGACCACGATTACTGTTACGATTAGGCTTTTAAGTTTATCGCTGGAAGCTCATCATGGCTAGTTTTGAACTGATGCCGTGCAACTAACTTGTCAGGTGATTTTATTTTTTAGTTTTAGACTTATGAAATACAGGCAAGTTCTGTGGGGCACTCAGTGGTACGGTATTCTTTGAAACAAACAGCGTATAAAAGAGCTGTTTATTTAAGACTCTGCTTAGGGTTGTGCGGTGTTTCTTTTGTTTGTTGTTTGATGTCAGTTTTATTTGAAAGGACCGTTTATATGATCACGATAAAGAAACCAAATGTCATCATTTAAACGCTGTCTTATGTATTAATTACCTCTCAGTGTGTGTGTGTGGGGGGGGGGGCTTTTTTTTCCCTTACCACGGGATATTAAATTGGGGGGGGGGGTGGCTTTAGTCAAAGAAAAGGGTTGTTGGTTTGTTTTT
>Ga0123357_10012791_pt1 | contig 10838 bp, 5 predicted proteins | sample TergutEmb28metaG_FD_89873 | JGI IMG/M metagenome (GOLD analysis project Ga0123357, IMG submission 89873) | Embiratermes neotenicus P4 segment gut microbial communities from Petit-Saut dam, French Guiana - Emb289 P4 | ecosystem: Host-associated > Arthropoda: Insects > Digestive system > Gut ... | reverse complement strand
GGGGTTGTACACTGCGTTTGAAATGTGATGGCACACGCGCAGAAACCAGATTTTGTCTTTCGGCGAAACGGACGAGTCCATTTAAATCGGCGGGGGCGTCAGTTCAGTCGACTACTGGCAGCCGAGGCGTGCGCATCAGCGGTAATAATGCTGGATATACTGTGTTCCGAGGTAGTGTGAAGGGTACTGGCTACCCACTCCATTCGCAAGTTTTTCCCCTTCACTTCCCCTTCCGTGTGTCACCGTGTGCTATCACGTTTCAACTGGACTCTACCAAGTATTGTGAAATAAAACACGGGGAGTCAGTTGGTACAGTGCCTGCGTAGTGCCAAGAATTAGAGTGAAATATGTTAACGTCTGCGACATACCCTCATTGAGGTCATAGCCTTCCACTTCATATCCTAACGGATTAAAGAACAAAGCATTAAATATTCTAAGATAAAATATAATCGGATTTTATCTATAGAAGAAACAAATCTCTGTGTTGTTAAAATTTTTCTCTTCTTGCTCTCTTCTTCAATTACCCCCTTCTAGACATCTTACTAGATTTATGGGCAGTGTAGAGTGAACATCTCTACGTGCAGAGGGCAGACAGACTGCGCTGAGAAGGAAAATCTAGTTCGTGAAACCAAAGCATAACTTCATGCGAGGTTTAGTAATTTAGATGATTCATTTTTGATTTGGATACAGATTGGGGAAGAACTAGTGCGATTAAATCCCAAAGCTATGGTGCAATGAGCAGTCGTTGTTCTAGTTGACGGAGACATGATTGCATGTGATGCTCTCACTTAGAAGTTTACAGATACTTTTTGATAAACTGCACCTTTAAATATATGATTTTGTTGAACGAAACTCTCGTAAGAAATGCGTGTATTAAATGAACTTGAAAACGTAAGTAAAACAGGAAAAAATGTCCAAACCAAAATTGTGTTACTTGCCTCTAAAGTGAACATCGAAATTAAGTATAAAAAATTTTAAAATATACCTTAGGATTAATGAAAGAATGACACAAAATTTTATGCTTAAATATTTTGTAAACTAATAGAAATTCTTTTGTCATTAATGCTTATGTGAAACACCCGTTAAAGTTGCTCTGTCAGTCCGTTGTCTGTACTCATGTAACAACTGGAGACCCATTGATAGGACAACCCATAAAATTGTATAATTGAGAAATTTACAAAAAAATATTTGATCAAACATTATTTTTAATTAATTTTCATTTAGATTTGGCGGATTCATCGGTCACTGTGCATGAGAATTTCTTATCCCAATATTTTATGCCCTTTGAGGAGCACTTACCCATTCGTGTAAACCCATACAGGTAGACCAGCTCCCAGACAAGCTTTTGGAAGCCCCATCCGTTAAGGAAGTTCAGAAATAGCGATGTTGTTAGAATGGAAGGAAAACACCTACAGGCAGTTCCTATCACTTTCGGTTTTAGCGTCGTTGTTAGAACACAGGGCAAAAGTTAAAATTTCTGATGAACTTTATTTCCTTTCTTACACATGGGCTATTAGGTACGATAAGACATGATAGTGAAGATGACTGGGCACGTTTAGAAACACGTGTCCTTACTGGAACTTTTGGCGTCCGGAATATCTCAGAAAAGCGACTTGCTACAGACTGATCGGTCCGGGGCACGAATCCCGGTGGGAGCGAGATTTTCCGTGCCGTCCAGACCGGCCGCAAAGTCCACCAATTGTCCTGTAAAATGGGTACCCGCCGGGACGTGGTACTTACCAGCCATCACCTTCTAGCGCCGTGGTTGCGACTGGATAGAGCTATACTTCTTTCTTCCCTCCGTGCCTGTCTAGGCGTGTCATGGGCTGACCTTTCTCTTTACTATAATATTTACCCAATAAGCAGTACTTTAGAAACTTTCTTGACGCAGAAAACAACGACCCTGTGTCATCTGTCTTATAATGGAAACAGGTTCTACATATGTTTGTAAAATTTTGTACAACTAAAGCAACTTAAGTCTCCTCATTGAGAAATATTCATACCTACCTTATTATTTGTTTATTTAAATCGTCATTTAACCCTCGTTTTCTTACTTAATATTTTCTGTTTCTAATATCTCTCAGAAGAATGACTGATGGATCACAAATTTATGCAACAACTCCCCTGCTTACGTTAATTGTACATTCTTAGATTTTTGCTCGTTAGTTTGTAACGGATTCTTATTCATAATTATCCTAAAACTCATATGCTACATTTCACATTCCGTATTACTTGAACGCGGATCTTCCACATTGATGTCTTGTAATAATAAAGAGTTAAAACTTGGTTTTATTTCATATTAAGTGTGGGTTAAAGTGAAAGTGTGAAAGGTTATACGTCAATTGTCGTGACAATACGAGTATTTAGTGTAGAATCTGAATTCTAAATTTGAAGGAAATTCCTCCGGTTGGTTCGAAAATGACACATTCCTAGGACTGCACAGTCATCCTGGCAGATATATCCCTGTCCGCCCTAAGACCTTTGCATAAAGTTCCTGCCAACAATGCGCAAAGTCATGCTTAGTTTCAGCTCGCTCTCTGGACCTAATTGTTGTTAGTTCTGTTTCTCAAGTATAGCAACTTGTATGAAAGTTATAAAATATTGTGTATGCGATTTGAGGTTTTCAGTGTTGAATATGAAGATTAAACTCGTCTCGTGTATGACGCCGTGTGTGGTAGGTAGGTAACAAAATTATCAGGATAGAAGACATCCAACCTTCATATTGAACAGCATGATCTTCTATAAATTTCGTAGCTTTGTACCAGAACATACAACGTCACGTCCCATAAGGCTGTGTGCTTATAACTTCGTTGACTGCATAATGTATGGTAGCAAACTTTATTCATGATCGAACTGCAAATATCCTGCCATACTCTTTAACAGTTCCTACATTTAGGCAGGAAGTACGAGAGATAAGCTTTCTTGGATACCTGCGCTCTACTGAGAAATTACATAACGTATATTTGTAATTGCCGGTCCCAGTGGCCGCGCGGTTGATTCTTGGCCCCCGAAATGGGACCGATATATTGTCCCTAAACGTCGGTAATAAATTGACACTTCTGGTTGCGTACTAACCCAGAAGAGTTCAGTTCTCATCTCCTTCGCGGCGGTAGCCCAAATCACGCATGTTTTGCTTACCATAGCTCTTAGCCAGATTTTAAAGCTTTCTTCTGTGAGCTTTTGTATAATCTGCGGCGTAATTAGATGTGATTTTGCTCTAAGGATTCAAATATTACAGTTTGCATATTATAGGGATTTGTCGGAAAAGTTGCTGTAGACAGTAGCGACGTCATCTCAGTTTGTAGAACACGCTGAACCAAAACTTCGATCCAACCCAACTCAGTCTACAGTGGGCCATAAATTTACAAAGATCTCCAAGCACCGATAAGAAAACCACTTTCACTAATCTGAAGACTTGGACAGAATATTTAGTGTCTGCTTTATATGCCACCCTGTAGTAGGCAGAAGATATTTACATCTCGAACACGGCAGTTTCCTTATCCCGCAACACCTGAGTTCAATGATTCACAAGATACCAACTTTTATCATTCTTCCTCCCGTAGAGAAAACTGGGGAAGGAAAGTGTAAGATTGAAACTGCTGATGTAAAGGTTCTACTGCTGTTTGCCGCTTCAATGTGAATTACTTTGGCTCGTAAATGTGATGGTAAATATTGTTAATCGATTTGTGATTGTACACGTGACAGTGTCGTTAAAACGTTATGTGCCTGTCTACTAACTAGCAGGCTGATTAACTTGTAAACGTTCTGGATCGGAGTTCTTGAGAGCTGTTAGTGACTTTGCTGATAAATAAATCCCAGTACCGTGTAAGAAAGATGGACGTTCGTTAGCATGCCCACTACAGCCCCAAACTAGGTCCTATCCTGAGCAATATGTATCGAGTCCACACTCACAGTTCCCGGCTTCTTTATCAATTTTATGTTCCCATCGGTGCTTAGGTCTCCAAACTGTTGTCTGTCTTTCACGTTTCCCACTAAATATTTTCAGTTATTTCTCACATTTATCGTGTGTGCAGTATTTCGGTGTTGCAGTTCGCACCCTTCTTCTGCTATTTACTCTGTCTTGCAGATTAAAATATTATATTCAACACCCCTTTCTCGAGGACGCTGATTCGAGGTCTTACATAATCGCGACAAACCAGATGCAGTCCGCAGGCTGCGCCAGAGTTGTCCCTCTTCACTTCTTGAAAGCGTATGGAGAAGTGAATGTTTAGCTCCACGCTTAATCTGAACACTGCATGGAAGTGACTGGTAGTTTCACATTCTAGTCGCATTAATCCTGAGGAAAGAGCTCCCGATACCCTTATGTGTGGGAGACTCATGGCACCCACAGTCGGACTGGAGGATCAAGAGAAAGTAAACATTTCTTGCCCCTGTCGGAAATCGAACCACGGATTTCCGCCACACAGCTTAGTCACCACACTGACTTTTGTTTTGATGGCTTCTCACATATAGTCTATAGGCCTAATTATTGAGACGAATGGTAACTCGTCGTCTGTGAAGGCCGTGCCTTTCAGAGAGTGTTCGTTGTCATTACTCTGTCATGTTTATGTGGATATTCTGCCCGAACAGGAAAAGGGAAGCAAAAGCCTACATAGGTACTGCAGATGACAACACCAATGGATGTTGAAGGTTTAGATGGGATTCCCTCCTTTTAAGTGCTATACTATTTTAAGTGCCTGAAATCTTCTTTATCCCACTTTAATTTTGAATTATAAAACTTAATTATGAATACATTCAGTAAATGTATACTAGTGTTGGTATGAATATATTTTCATTAGTGCCTTTGTCCAGGCCTATTAATCAAATAAATATTAATAAGGTGTCAATTATCCGAACAAGCACAACAGATAGATATTGATCTATATATTTTGTTTGGTCGAGATAATTAACACCTTATAGAGAAATACACAGTGGTATGACGTCACCCACATAAATATTATTGTTGAGGAACACACTCGGTGCTCTCCATTGTCACAGTTTCATTTCAAATACTAACAAGATAGGCAGTTAAGGTATGACGTAATATTGAGGCACGCTTGCGTAACTATTTTCGCCGAAGAAAAGCCGTAAGTATTAAACATTATAAATGCCCTGCTGTATTCTTGTCTTAGTTGTCCTGCATGCAAGTTGGATCTTTTCTGCTCCATAGAATATTGCCATCTGTGGCCTTTCTGGATCGACCGGACTTTTTCACATTATCTCATAAACAGCGCGATTTTCGAAAAAAAAAAAAAAAAAATAAAAAAAAAATTTTTCTACAACTTTCTTCTGAAATTTTCTCTTTCTAAGAAGAACTGAAAGAGATATGATCGAAAATGTGTATTGGTCTCCACGTAAAGTACCCGTTATTCTTGTCAGATTTTAATGAAACTGGGATTTTTCTTGACAGATGTTCGAAAAATACTGAAATATCGTATTTCATGAAAATCCGTTCACGGGAAGTCGAGTTGTTCCATTCGGAGAGACAGACGGACAGACATGACGAAGCTAATAGTCGCTATTCGCAATTTTCCGAAGGCGCCTAAAAATAGCCGGCGCATTCATGAAACACAATAGAGCAGAACCCACAGAACAAAGCGGAGCAACACCATATACAGGCTACAAGACACAAGCACCCGGGTAATACACACACTGACACGGCCACCCATGGACTGGCCATCAACAGGTAAACCAGCAAACGCCGAAGTTATCATTTTTTCACTCCTTCTTAACCCTTTAAACGCCGAATTAAATCCCATCTGCCATCTGCTGGCATTATTAGGAGCTCACGCTAGTAGGATAAGGGTTAATCTTTTCAACCATATGTGCTTAAAACCACGCTAGGCAAAACCGCAGGGGTTATAGTTTGTAGTTTTTTAACTGATTCATCCCGGCGTGCAAATATCGAAAAGGTAAACAGCAAAGAACTTAAGCACAGCACTACGTAGTCCGTAAGACACCTTTATGTTCGACTTCTGTATTAAGCCATCATCAGTCAGGGTGATGTAAAAATTTTAAACAGGATAATTACAATTATTTTTATTATTCAGTAAGACTGAAAGTAATTCCAATAGAAATCGTAAGCATGATAAGTAGGACTAGCCACTCACGACTTGGGCAAGAAGGAAAAAGGAACTAAAATAGGCATAATCTTCATGTTTCCACCGTGTATAAATGATAATTAAACACTTTATTATGCAACTAACGCACAATATATAATATGTAGATACAGTTAAAATTATAAAATATTTAAAAGTGCTCCAACATGTTTCGGATCACAGGGATCCATCATCAGGGAGCCTTGTACAGTGCTTGGCTAAAAATTACAAGAATGATTCATTCTTGTAATATAAAATATTTAAAAGAGCCCCAACATGTTTCGGATCACGGAGGATCCATCATCAGGGAGCCTTGTACAGTGTTTGGCTAAAAATTACAAGAATGATTCATTATTGTAATATAAAATATTTAAAAGTGCTCCAACATGTTTCGGATCACATAGGATCCATCATTAGGGAGCCTCGTACAGTGCTTGGCTAAAAATTACAAGAATGATTCATTCTTGTAATTACAAGAATTAATCATTCTTGTAATTTTTAGCCAAGCACTGTACAAGGCTCCCTGATGATGGATTCTCTGTGATCCAAAACATGTCGGAGCACTTTTAAATATTTTATAATTTTAATTGTATCTACATATTATATATTGTGCATTAGTAGGGTAATAAAGTGTTTAAAATAGGCATAATTTACGCATGATAAATTTGGAAATTCATTATGTAATAGAAATAAAGAAAACACAGTAACATTTTCAAAAAACGTTCCCCAATATTTTAACTGTTTTACTTTACGGGATGTGGAGTGTAGAACTTTATGTTTTGTGAAAGGAAGGGTGTTGCCTTAAGTTATAATTATTTGCATACAGTTTTCATGTTAGTTTGACGATGGCTTACTGCAAAAGCCGAAACACGTAGCTGTATTACTGCCGAATACGTGTTGTGCTTAATTGAAATTCTTTGCTGCTGGCCTTACGTATGGGCTGCTTTTCTCATGCTTATCACGAAAACAGCTAATAAATATTCAAGTCGTCCAACTCCGTCTGGAGACATTTGCATGTTCCATGGAATTACGGCTGCTGCTGCTGCTTGGAAGGAAATATTTCAGTACTTAATATCGCAGCCGTTTTTATTAGTTATAAATAAAACATAATGAAGCCATCAAATTCACATTTTCCTAAATGCGGTCTTATTTTAAGTGAAGCCAGTTCCACCCTATATATTCGGTCAGTCTATTGTACATTCACCGTCTTCAGAGATGTACCTCATTATCCAGAATCCGTTAGAAGTTCAGCGTAATACAGGGTGTTTATTACAAGACGCTGTGTAAGGCCGGTGTAAACGCAGAAGTAGGCTTAGGTTTGCCTGAACAAGCATGAGCGCAGCGTCACAGTTTTAGAACCCCGTACTGTTACGATATATGAAATAATACAAAAATTTCTATGTTATTAATAATATTTTATTAGCTGTCCGTGGTGTGAAAGTTAAGTCGTGACTGCAGTCACACTTAAGTCAGCCACAGACACCGTAACACTAAGATCACGGATTCACCTGATACACTGATAGTACCCAAGACTGTCGTCTTGCCAGAAGATCTTGTGTCAGTCTTGACACGCCATCATAGGCCTGACAAAATTTGTCTTATGTATGCATGTATGTATGTATGTCTGTATATATTTATGTATGTATGTATGCATATATGTATGTGTGTATATGTATGTATGTGTGTATGTATGTATGTGTATATTATGTTTGTATGTATTTGTGTATATGTATGTGTGTATATATTATTATGTGTGTGTATGTATGTATGTATATTTTGTTTGTGTATATTATGTTTGTATGTATGTGTGTATATATTATGTATGTGTGTATGTATGTATGTATGTAGTATGTGTTTATTATGTTTGTATGTATATGTGTGTATGTGAGTATGTGTATATTATGTATGTGTGTGTATATATTATGTATGTATGTGTATATGTATGTCTATGTATGTATTTGCGTATATATGTATGTACGTGTATATATACCGCCTGATATGCGATTGTTCGTCTGTTTCGTACTGTTATGATCCTGTCCTGTGTGTCAGTATTTCACAACAGCGGCGATGGAAAAACAAAACTCTCGATTGTTGCCCAGGGAGTTGTACAACCGTCATTTCAGTGCATGCTTTGATATTGTATAGTTCGTTATCGAAGGTCGTGAAGTTGTTTTCTCCATTTAAATTATGCTGCTTGGTATTTTCTTTCTTGGTTGCCTCGGCGTAGATTGTCTTGGTACACGGAATGCAAACTACCATCAGCATAACGGCAGCAATGCAAGTTCTGACCGGTCTTTAACGGTTTTGTGAAGTAGAAACCGTATAAATCACGGTTTTACGTCTTGTCTTTGTAAACACAATCACCACTCCATACACTCTTGACATCTGTAGGGACAGCTGTGGCTTGTCGTTTCCCGTCGGCTGGCGTAACTCATGAAATGCACAACGTGTTTGTTAAAATGTGACGCTTGTCTCTGAGCTGACGCAAAACACTCGCAGCATTTTTAAATGTGGTGTGTAAGGATCTGATATAAATCGTAGTACGTTGAACTAAAGGTGTGGACCACGGGTCAGGGTGAATTTGAACAGCGGCAGGTTTTGCGCTTCATGCTGTCACGCGAAAAGGTCCGCGTGGAGAGTAATGCAAGTTGCCGAAAGAAACGATGCCCCTGTTTTACTTCCATTTTTGACAGGTTCATTTCCCACACGATTCGAAGAATTGCCCTACGGTAGTCATCAATTCAAGAAGATGTTGACTTTTACGAAATCCGAAGGCTTATTACTCTGTTCACAAGTTCCGGCCATGAACCCTGTTGTAAGCCGGACGAATCCACGCGAAACCCTCAGACCCTATTAGATACTCATATTAATATTATTAAATCGCGTGTTCTGTTTCCGTTTCTTAGGTTGTGCCATAGAATCAGCCCCTCGGCCCAAAGTAAATTTTGTAAGGTGTTTGTCTTTTTACGTTGTAGGATTCTCAGCCCCTTACCAGGCCTGAGGACCGCACCCTGTCGGCTGGTCGCGGATGACCTTCGTCTCCTGTACGTGTAACTTGAGGACGCGCCATAACATGGTGACGGGTACCCAATGTCAGCATTTCATCCGTTCGTTTCTCGCTGTTTTAGACATGAACAGGGAGCGGGTTTCGGGCGAAATATAATTTAAGTCGCAAGTAAAAATCATATCAAACGAGTAATTACTGTGATTTCTGTATTGGATATTTATGTATTAAATCCGATCTTTTTTGCGTTGCATAATCATACATATTAATATGTCACACAATGTTCCCACTACTGAACATGCTTCAACAGCTTAGTAATTGCTCAAAACTTACACAATAGATATAAGTTTTACAGTGGCCCTCGCTTAGTGTTATCCCCATGCTTTTAAATATCAGGTTAGTAAACTTGAGCTTATGCGCGTCGCATTTAGAGTAGAACGTCACTTACTCGAATTAATTGGGACGGCGAGCCATCCGGATATGCAGAAAATCCGGATACTTGAATTTTTTTTTTTTAAACAGGCTACAATGACAGTTTGAAGTTCGATTCTTACTATTTACAGTATGTACCTGCGTCTAACCTGTCGACCACGCCTGATTTGGAGTTCTAGAAGCCATAACATTGTACTGTTCTTGATACGATAACCGGTAATTTCAAGGCAAGTTAGTTTTGTATACTTCTCGACAAATTTACCCGAAGGGCCGAGCCAATCCGAATAATTGGCGATTCGGATTACCAGCGTCCGGATAAATGGAGTTCTACTGTACTTATTTCCTCCCTGCCACATCCCCTTCCACCATCGAGTAGTGAGATTGTAAGCGTTTGTGACTCACCGCTGTCACAGTTATGGGTTATAACTGAAGAGTTTTTCGGTTCCTTAATTCTGGCACGCTGTTTGACCTCTTTAAACATTTCGCAATATTCCGCCGTCAGGTGCCATTTGGTGACAGAGGGCAATCTGTATTTATATTCAGACAAACAAAAAAAAATGTTTTGCATGGCGCAACAATTATTGTGATGTTACAATATTACATTAAGTTTTCTACAGTGATGTATAATTTATTCTGTTAAAATCGCTGGTATGATGATCCAGTATTGATTACACATGTGCTGCTGGAAGATAAGTCATTAATCGAATAGAAGCTTCCTGGTTAAGTATTTTGTATAATAAAATTGTGTGTGTGTGTGTGTGTGTGTATGTATGTATGTAATATTTGTGCCTTGCGTAGTATATTTTAATCTCTGTGGGAGTTTACGTTTTGTTTGTCCATGAAGTGGTGAAAATCAGAATACACAAAATATAATAACGACGTGGAAACCTTAGCTGTAGTCTGCTTCTTACCTTTTCATGACCAGTGGTTCAGGCATACGCAGAAGGTGGCAGTTATGTAGCATAGAAACGAAGTGCGATGTTGGCAAAGTAATAAGCGTTGTAGTGCACATATCAGGAATGGCAGAGAAGTGTGTTTAGTGTAGAGAGGCCAAGCCTGTATTTTTGTTAATTATTTCTGACTTCCATATCATTTTTAGCCTCGTGTGGGAACAAGAATCTGGTCCCATGTAAAATAGATTTGGTCAGCAATTTTGTCGTGACCTTGTCCTTGATAGACAACAAACGAAACTCTTTTTTTGGGGGGGGGGGGGTTTTTCTATTTTTTATAACATCTTATTTTTTTGGGCTGTTCTCATCACAAAATAAAATTTTAAGCACCCGTTTTTGTCTTTTTTTGCGTTT